>SR_TP_S13solDRAFT_1000002_pt1 | contig 302381 bp, 282 predicted proteins | sample SodReaTP_S13sol_FD_11159 | JGI IMG/M metagenome (IMG submission 11159) | reverse complement strand
CTCCTCCTACTCGATCCCGTTCGCCAAGTCATGGTCGGGCGTTGATGTCGCTTCCGCTGCCAAGCCGGAGGGGGTCTGAATATCGCTTCCGCGCTAAGCCGTGACACGCCTGAGGAACGCTCAAGTACGTCCGTGTATCGCTATGGCGTCGCCATCCATGGCGACGACATTCCTCAGGCGTGCCACGGCTCATCGCTCGCGCGATTAGGTTGTCCTTGGTCGGTTCGCTTCAGGTGGAGGAACGGCGCGAGAGGGGTAGGGAGACGGGGTGTCAGAGTATATGAGGCATGGATGCCGAATCTAAGCCCCCATGGACGGGTCTACGGCGTCTCTGACACCCCGTCTCCCGCACCCTCGGAAGCCAGTTCCCGCCGCGGTGCTTGCTGCTCGAGGCGTGGCGTGCTAAAAAGAGTGCTCTTCGGATGTAGAAAAATAATAAACATGCGCGTTAAAGCTTGGAATGTTCGAAAAGTACATCGTTGGTTAACACTTTTGTTCGGTATTCAACTCATTATTTGGGCTGTGACTGGGGCATTCATGGTGTTGATGCAATTGCCGTATATTCATGGTAATCACTTAGTTCAAGAGGCAGACCGGCCGCTTGACGACTTTGCTGTGGCTGCTCGTTTTCAAGAGGTTGTGACTGCTTATCCGGCAGCAACGAATGTCGTACTGATTAATCGTTTTCTTCATGATCGCTTTCAGCATGTCTTTCAGGTAACGACCGAAAACGACAAGTTTTTGCTCGACCCGGACAGTTTATTGCCGATTGAGCTGAATGAAATGGATATTCAAGCTCTCGCTCGTCTTTATTACCGGCCAATTGCAGGTCAAGAGCCGCACTTGCAGGCGGTTGACCGGTTTACGCAAGTGGCGCCTGCCGAATTGAATCCGCGGCACTTGCCGGTTTGGCGGGTGGACTTTGGCGATCGGCGCCAGACCTCGTTATACCTAAGTGCCCAGACGGGTGAATTGGTGACGAAGCGTCATCGCGCATGGCGTTGGTTTGATATTGCTTGGATGCTCCATATTATGGATTATCAAGAACGTGAGAATATCAGTACGCCTTGGATTCTATTTTTTACTTTCACAACGTTTTTGATTGTTTTGAGCGGTGGTTATTTGTTGATTCGACATTTCTTGATTCGAAAGTGGAGGATGCGATGGAAGCAGTAAATTCATCAGCTGCGGACGCTTCGAAGCTTGAGTCGAATAGAGATGAGCGCGAGAAAAAGATAGCGAAGCGCCGCTTACGCAAACAAATGAAAGGGTTACAGAAACCGCGTGGCGTGAAAACGTCAATGCTGGTGCGGATTCACCGATCATTGGCTGTTATTTTAAGTATTCAACTGCTGATTTGGGTCGTCTCGGGCTTCTATTTTAGTTGGCAAGGTCGTGAGGCTTTGTCAGCAACGCAGTATCAGCAGTCAATTCCGGCTGACGTACTACCACAGGAAGCGTTTCGGTTACCGCTTGACCGTCTTGAACGGTTACAGTCCGTGCGCTCAATTGAATTGCGCGCTGTGGATGGTCTTGCACAATTTAGAATTGAACACGACGTGCCACATGGCCCGGATCACGCGCATCGTTCGCAGTTATGGTTCGACGCGACCAGTGGTCGGCCATGGTTTACTTCAACGGTCACTGCGCAGCGACTCGCGGTGCAGTCCTATGCGGGGCCAGGCTTATTTGGCGGTATTGAGCAAGTGAGTCAGGTTTATGAATTGTCGAGTTCACCGGGACGAAATTTCCGCGTGAATTTCAGCGATGAATTGAATACGCGGGTATATATTAACGAAGCGAGTGGTGACGTTATCGGACACCGCAATGATCCTTGGGTCATCGCTGATTGGATGTACCGACTTCACTTTATGGATTACAGTGGTGCACGTAATTTCAATAATGTTCTGATTACCACACTTGGTCTGTTGTGCCTGTGGTTTGTATTAAGTGGTGTGCTACTGTTGGTGCGCGTTTTTCAGCAGGGCGGATTTGTTGTGCGACGCTGATTACCGTACAATACGCGACATTCTTGTTGCCGAGTGATGTGACAGTTAATACGCAGTGGTTAGCGCTGTAAACATGAATATGACGAGCACTGTGATGGTCGTCACGATGAACGAGGGAGAACGGCATGGCCGCTGCTCAGAATCAAAATAATAATTCTTCGAACAATTTAAACAAGCGCGGTTGGTTTACCCGTTTTCTAGACACCGTCGAATGGCTTGGGAATCTCTTACCTCACCCGGTTACTTTATTTGCACTCTTCGCACTTTTGGTCGTTTTCGCCAGTGGCGTGGCTGCGTTTTTTGGTGTCAGTGCGGCTGATCCACGCCCTGGTCAAGAAGGCGTGATCATTACGGTGAATAGCCTACTCAGTGGAGACGGTATCCGCTGGATGGTCTCGAACTTGGTGACGAACTTTACTGGCTTTGCACCGCTTGGAACGGTTTTAGTTGCGATTCTGGGTGTTGGTGTGGCTGAGCGTTCTGGGATGTTGTCGGCGTTGATGCGTGGCATGGTCATGGGTGCGTCTCCGCGCATGGTGACCATTGTTGTGGTCTTTGCTGGGGTTATCTCTAATACGGCGTCAGAGCTCGGCTACGTAGTTTTAGTGCCACTTGCTGCGATGATCTTCCATTCCCTTGGCCGCCACCCCCTAGCTGGCTTAGCAGCAGCATTTGCTGGGGTATCGGCCGGTTACAGTGCAAACCTATTTATTGGTACGGTCGATCCGCTGTTAGCAGGCTTTACTACGGAAGCGGCGCAGCTGCTGGATTCCGATTATATTGTCGGTCCTGAAGCAAACTGGTTCTTCATGATTGTCAGCACGTTCTTGATCGCTGCGTTAGGTGCATTTGTTACCGAAAAAATTGTTGAGCCTAAGTTAGGTAAATACAATCCGTCGGAAGCGGACCCTGATTACGAAGACGACGGCAGCGTGAAAATGGAGAAGCTCAACCCACAGGAAAAACTCGGTTTGAAGCTTGCTGGCCTGACCTTTCTTGGTTTAGCAGCGCTATTGGCATTAACGATTGTTCCAGAGTGGGGCATTCTGCGTAATCAAGAAACCGGTGGTGTTGCGCGCTCGCCATTCCTGAACGGTATTGTCGTTTATATCTTTATTACGTTCGCAATTCCTGGCTACGTCTATGGTTACGTGACGCGGACGATGCGCAGCGATGTTGATGTTATTCATGCAATGTCGAAAACTATGAGCAGCATGGGGCTATATATTGTTCTCGTTTTCTTTGCTGCGCAGTTTGTTGCTTTCTTCGGCTGGACAAATTTCGGTACCATTATGGCGGTGAAAGGTGCGGCGTTCTTAGAAGCGATTAACCTAACCGGTCCGATGGTCTTCGTGTTTTTCATTATGATGTGTGCGTTTGTCAATTTGATGCTAGGTTCAGCGTCGGCGCAATGGGCAATTACTGCACCAATCTTCGTACCCATGCTGATGTTGATTGGCTACGCGCCAGAATTAGTTCAAGCAGCCTACCGGATTGGTGACTCGGTGACCAATATCATTACACCAATGATGAGTTACTTTGGATTGATTTTGGCAGTCGCCGCGAGGTATAAAAAGGATATCGGAATTGGCACGCTTATATCCGTCATGTTGCCATACACTATTGTCTTCTTCGTGGGCTGGGTTACCCTATTCTATATTTGGGTATTTGCAGCCGGATTACCGGTTGGGCCGGGAGCTGCTACGTATTATCAGCTCGGCTAAAACCAGACTGAATTCGCAGGGAAACGCGTAGTATTCACTTAAATGAGAAGCTGAATCAAGCGAATGCGTTTATATCGTCTGACAAACCAAGATGCTGACACTGCACCTGCGCGGTGTCAGCGCTATTTACAAGCAACGCTCATAGTCGTGTGTGTTTTCAGTGTTCTATTTGCGTCTTTTAGTTCGGAATCGCAGGCTGGCGATTCCGACATCGTAGCTGACTCCGACCGACAACTAATTCTTATTGCCGCGTATGATTACGCTCCCTATTTTTTCTCCGGTAGTGACGATCACTTCCTTGGTACATTAGTAACTAACCTGAATGCGCTGCAAACGCGTTATCGTTTTGAAATTCGCGAAGTTAGGCCGCATGACCGCTATGCAGCCCTAGGTCCCGATGGATGCTGTGATCTTATGTTCTTTGAGTCGGAGAATTGGGGTTGGAAAACTTCGGGTTACAGCTATGCAGCGTCGCCCGGGATATTGAAAGGATGCGATCGTTTGTATTCAATGCAGAACGACTATTGGGAGCCGAAAGAGACAGACAGGATTGGTGGCGTGGTTGGCTATCATTATCAGCTGACAAACATGAACACCGATATTGTGTATTCGGAAACCGAGCACAAGATGTATCGTGCGAATAATCAGTTGACGTTATTGAACATGTTGCGTCATGGTCGCATTCAGTTCGCCATGTTAAGTGAAGAGTTTGTCAATTGGTTGACTGCTGAAGCGCCAGATACAATTTCGGGACTGTATGCCTCGCCTAATCATAAAGAAGTGTACGAAACGCAAATTATCCTTTCGAATCATAGTGAACTAGATCAGCATCAGCTCTTCCGTGATCTCGAGCGGCTTGCAGCACAACCGGAAATCAAAGCGCAAATTAAGCGTTATCAATTACAACTGACGTCGTTTTCATCAATGGTAGACCGATAGACCTAGACGTTGGGCGAACTCGGTTATCATGTTGACGGCGCGGGCGGGGTTACCAAAGCGATTGAGCGGCGGACTCCACGCGCAAATCACGCCATAATCTGGAACCACGGCGACGATACCCCCTCCAACGCCACTTTTAGCGGGTAAGCCAACCGTAAAAGCGAACTCGCCAGATTGGTCATACATGCCACTGGTGGAGAGTAGTGCATTGAGCCGATGTGCTGAGCGCGCATCACAGATCCGCTCGTCAGTGCCCGGTTGCACGCCTTTATTTGCGAGGAAGCCCAAGCTTTTGGCGAGATCGACACAACTCATACTCACGGCACATTGAAAGAAATAGTGGTCGAGTACTTCCGGCACTTCAGACTCGATATTGCCAAAACTTTTCATCAAGTAAGCGAGCGCTGCGTTGCGGTTGCCGTGTTGCTTTTCCGATTCCCAAACGCGGTGATCCGCACTGATAGATTCTTTGCCGGCGAGATGTCGTACATACTGAACAAATGCCGTTTTACTGGATGAATAGCGGCTGGTCAGAACGTCAGCGATGACCAATGCGCCGGCATTAATGAAAGGGTTGCGCGGAATTCCGTGCTCCCACTCCAATTGGACGATGGAGTTGAACGCCTGCCCCGAAGGTTCCATGCGCACACGCTCCCAGAGGGTGTCATCAGTGCGGGCCATAGCGAGAGCCAAACCAAATATTTTCGAGATGCTTTGAATTGAGAAAGGCACTGTCGCATCGCCAGCAGTGTGAACACTACCGTCGAGCTCAACCACGGCAATGCCGAGGCATGAGGGATCAACCTCAGCCAAGGCCGGAATGTAGTCTGCTACCTGTCCACCAATTGGCGCTTGGCGGGCTTCCGCGACAAGCTCTTCGAGCAGCGAGGAGCAGTTTTTTGGTTGCTTCGGGGTACCTTCCATGCAGCGCTCTCGTTATCGTTAGGTTTTGGCTTTCAACATGGGCCGCAAAAAACGACCGGTATGCGATGGCTCATAATCACACAAGGCTTCTGGTGTTCCTGCGAACAAAATCTCACCGCCACCACTGCCGCCTTCTGGGCCTAAATCAACGATCCAGTCTGCGGTTTTAATGACATCGAGGTTGTGCTCAATAATGACCACGGTGTTGCCATGGTCACGCAAACGATGCAGAACCGTCAAGAGCTGTTGAATATCATGAAAATGTAAGCCCGTAGTTGGCTCATCTAAGATATACAAGGTCTTGCCCGTGTCACGCTTGGACAGTTCCCGCGCTAGTTTCACGCGCTGCGCTTCGCCACCAGACAAGGTGGTCGCCGATTGGCCAAGACGAATGTAAGACAGACCAACATCAATCAGAGTTTGTAGCTTGCGGGCGATTGCGGGCACGGCATCAAAGAACTCCCGCGCATCTTCGACAGTGAGGTCCAAGACTTCGTGGATCGACTTGCCTTTATATTGGATTTCTAGGGTCTCGCGGTTATAGCGCTTGCCTTTACATATGTCGCAAGGCACATAGACGTCAGGCAAAAAGTGCATTTCGACTTTAATCACGCCGTCACCCTGACAGGCTTCACAACGACCACCTTTGACGTTGAAACTAAAGCGACCGACCTTGTAACCGCGCGCTCGTGATTCGGGCACACCAGCAAACAGCTCACGAATCGGTGTAAAAATACCTGTGTACGTGGCCGGATTCGAGCGCGGCGTGCGACCAATGGGGCTCTGATCGATATCAACGACTTTATCGAGATGCTGCAAACCGTCAATGCTTTGATACGGAGCCACAGTCGTCGTAGTCGCGCCGTTCAATTCGCGGTGTGCAAGTGGAAAAAGGGTGTCGTTCACCAAGGTTGATTTACCAGACCCGGAAACACCCGTGACGCAGGTCATTAAACCAATCGGAACCCGCATATCGACTGTTTTCAGGTTATTGCCGGTCGCCCCTTTCAGTTCAAGCCAGTGTTTGCCTGGTTTATTCCGTTTCTTCGGAATCGCGATCGCTTTGCGTCCAGATAAGTAATCCGCAGTAAGTGAGTCCTCACATTTAATAATGTCGTCGTAGGTGCCTTGAGCAATAATCTGGCCACCATGAACACCAGCACCAGGGCCGATATCAATGACATGGTCCGCTGAGCGGATGGCGTCTTCGTCGTGCTCCACAACCAATACAGTGTTACCGAGGTCACGCAAATCGCGAAGCGTTTTCAGTAGGCGCTCGTTGTCACGTTGGTGGAGACCAATCGAAGGCTCATCAAGCACGTACATAACACCGACTAAACCAGCACCAATCTGGCTCGCTAGGCGAATCCGTTGTGCTTCACCGCCCGACAAAGTTTCCGCACTGCGGGACAAATTGAGGTAATTTAAGCCGACGTTGACCAAGAAGCTGAGTCGGTCATTTATTTCCTTTAAAATCTTCTCGGCGATTTTCGCCCGCTGGCCAGCCAGCTCAATGGTCTGAAAGAAATTAAGCGCGTCGCCGATGGAAAGCTCGACAATCTCCGGCAACGTTGTGTCATTCACATACACATGTCGTGCTTCAGTACGCAAGCGCGCACCGCCACAGCTGCGGCATGGCTTGGTTGCTAAATACTTGGCTAAGTCTTCGCGCACTGCTTGCGAGTCGGTTTCCCGATAGCGCCGTTGCATGTTCGGAATGATGCCTTCGAACGGATGTTTGCGCACAACCGTGTCGCCACGATCGTTGACATAGGTAAAACGTACTTCTTGATGGCCTGAGCCATGCAGAATGAGCTCACGAACATCCTCTGGCAGCTCTTCAAACGGCGCATTGAGGTCGAACTCAAACTGCTTCGCTAACGAGCGCAGCATTTGGTAGTAATAAAAATTGCGTTTATCCCATCCGCGAATTGCTCCGCCGGTGAGACTGAGCTCAGGGTTACCAACTAATTTTTCGGCATCAAAATATTGTTCAACACCTAATCCGTCACAGCTGGTACAAGCGCCGGCTGGGTTATTAAACGAAAACAGGCGCGGCTCAAGCTCTTGCATGCTGTAGCCACAATGTGGACAAGCAAAGTTTGCCGAGAACAGCATGGGCTCAAGCTCGCTGTCGCTGTCCATGGCTACCACTAACGCGGTTCCTTGCGAAAGTTCGAGCGCAGTTTCAAATGACTCGGCCAAACGTTGCTCGAGGCCTTCACGCACTTTTAAGCGGTCAACGACCACTTCAATATCATGCTTCTTCTGCAATTCGAGGGTCGGCGGATCGCTTAAATCGCATATTTCGCCGTCAATCCGAGCGCGCAGATAGCCTTGGCGACTCAAGTTTTCGAGAATTTTCTGATGCTCACCTTTGCGGCCTTTGACCACCGGCGCGAGTAACATGACTTTGCTGCCTTCAGGCAAGGCGACGACTTGATCGACCATTTGCGAAATGGTTTGCGCGGCAAGCGTGACTTGGTGCTCAGGACAACGCGGTTCGCCAATGCGAGCGAACATAAGACGCAAATAGTCGTAAATTTCAGTGATGGTACCGACCGTTGAACGCGGGTTATGCGAGGTCGATTTTTGTTCGATGGAAATGGCGGGAGACAGACCTTCGATAGAGTCGACGTCTGGTTTTTCCATGAGACTCAAAAACTGACGAGCGTAAGCAGATAAAGACTCGACGTACCGCCGTTGTCCTTCCGCGTATAGCGTATCAAATGCTAGCGAGGACTTACCTGAGCCGGATAAGCCAGTAATAACGACTAACTTGTCACGCGGAATTTCCAGATTAATATTTTTCAAATTGTGGGTGCGGGCACCGCGTACTTCGATTTTATCCATAATGTCCTTTACGACTTGGAGCAAAGATGAGTTTCGGAGCGTTTTCTAACGCGCTGCAATCACTGGCGCAAAAATCAATCGCCCATTATGACACAAAAGTAGGGGAAGCTTGAAGTTCACCTCGCAGACAATACGGATGCAATGCTTACACTGGATCCGATTTCTGCTAGACTTGCCTGCAATTTTTATCGTGTGAGTAGTTGAGCGACCATGAGTGCGACAGGATTAAACCGGACAGAGAAACGAGCAGCGGTTACGCTTGCATCGATTTTTGGCTTGCGCATGTTGGGCCTGTTTTTAATCATGCCGGTACTGGCAATTTATGGTCAAAGCTATCCGGATTACACACCTTTTTTGGTTGGGATCGCGATCGGAGCCTATGGGTTAACCCAAGCCATGCTGCAAATTCCAATGGGCTGGTTGTCTGATCGCATTGGCCGGCGACCAGTGATCTTGGGCGGGTTAGCGATATTTGCCTTCGGCAGTGTCGTGGCGGCACTCGCCGACACCATGACTGGCGTGATTATTGGTCGTGTTCTGCAAGGCGCCGGAGCAATTGCTGGTGCGGTTTTAGCGTTAGCGGCTGACTCAGCACGTGAAGAACAGCGACCGAAAGTCATGGCAGTGATCGGCATGGGTATTGGTCTTTCGTTTGTTCTCGCCTTGATTATTGCCCCAGTACTCGGTGGCGTCATTGGTATGTCTGGCTTATTTTGGATGACCGCAGCCCTAGCCGTGGGGGGCATACTTTTGCTCTGGCGAGGCATGCCGGTTACCCATCAACAAGTGCCAAGCCGCGATGTCTTACCGGTGCCGAAAGAGCTGAAACGTTTGCTTAAACATGGTCAGCTGATGCGGCTGAATTTTGGTGTGTTTGTCCTGCACTTAGTGCTAACGGCTTGGTTTGTCACCCTACCATTACAACTCGTCGACGCCGGCTTGTCGGCTCAGAACCATAGCTGGCTTTACTTACCGACTTTGCTATTGTCATTTGCGGTGATGGTGCCGATGATGATTATTTTGGTGCGTCGCAAACAGCAATTACTTGGCATGCGCCTGTCAATGCTCATGTTGATCATTTCTCTGTTAGCAATTTTAGTCTTTGCTGATGCGCTGCTCGGGCTTGTCCTCGGTGTTTGGATATTTTTTATTGGCTTTAATTACTTAGAAGCGAGTTTGCCGGCGATGTTGACGCAACATGCACCGGCTGGAAGTAAAGGCAGTGCCAGCGGCATCTACACAACTTGGCAGTTTTTAGGCGCTTTCTTAGGTGGTGTGATTGGCGGCTATAGCTTACAAAAATTTGGCCCATCAGGGGTTATCATTTTGTGCATTGCGCTGCTAGTATGTTGGTTACTCGTTAGTGTCGGGCTGCAACAAGTTCTTGCGACCACTCGCATGACATTCCAAGTTGACGGTTTAAACGAACGGCAAGCAGCCAGTTTAAGTTCGGATTTAACCGCATTGAGTGGGATTGAAGAAGCGATTGTGATAGCCGACGAAGGTGCGGTTTATTTAAAAGTTCAACGTGATCAATATGACGCGCAAGCGATTCAGGGACTGCTGGCGCGTTACTCGTAACAGTTTTAGGAGAGAAACATGGCCAGTCGTGGCGTAAATAAAGTAATTTTGATCGGTAATTTAGGGGCAGATCCAGAAGTACGCTACACCCAAAGTAGCGTGGCTATCGCAAATTTGAACTTGGCAACCAGCGAAACATGGAAGGACAAGCAGACCGGTGAACAAAAAGAGTTAACCGAATGGCACCGCGTTGTTTGTTACCGTCGTTTGGCTGAAATCGCCGGCGAATACCTGAAAAAAGGTTCAAAGGTTTATATTGAGGGTCGTCTGCAAACGCGCAAGTGGCAAGGTCAGGACGGTCAAGACCGTTACACCACTGAAATCGTCGCGAACGAAATGCAAATGTTAGATGGTCGCTCTGGCGGCGGCAACCCTGACTGGCAAAATAACCAGAACCAAGGTGGTCGCCAGCAAGCTGCGCCACAAGCTAATCAGCAACAAGGTCAGTGGGACAATGCACCACAGCAAAGCCAACAGCCGGCGCAACCTAAGCCGTTCACTGATGACTTGGATGACGATATCCCATTCTAGAGTACACCCGAGACAAACTTTGACATACAAGCCGCAGATTCTGCGGCTTGCTTGTTTTTGCGGACGCTTAAACCGTTACTGTTAATCCGTAATTGCTAGCCCGTATTGCGCAGGGCTCCGGCAATACCATTAATGGTCATTAATAAGGTCAGTAAGGTTTGTTCTTGCTCTTCTTCACTGCTGCCAATTTTCTTCTGCTGGCGCCATTGCGCTAATAAATTCAGTTGGGTACGGTGCAGTGATTGTAGCGCTTCTTCCCGCAACACGTTGGAGTAGTAGTGATTGGGCCGGCGTTCAGGAAAGGGCTTGCCGAAAAACTCGTCGATAATTTGCCGCGTGCGCTGCAACTCCTCGCGGAGCAGCGGGTAAATATTCGCTCGAGTTGTCGGGTCCGTCACCAAGTTTGCGTACGATTCCATGACCGTTAGATTCGAGGCAGCAAGGGCGGTGTCGACGTTCGTTAGCACATATTTAAGCAGAGGGTCGGTCGCGAATGATGCTTTGAGGGCGGCAAATGCTTCGGGATCCTCGGTTTTCAGTAACGTGAAGGTGTAGCCGACGCCGTACCAACTGGTAATGTTGGCGCGCGATTGCGACCAGCTGAATACCCATGGAATTGCTCGCAGATCATCAAGTGTGCGCGTTCCGGTACGACGCGCCGGACGTGAGCCGATGCGGCTACTTTCAATCGCATCAATTGGTGTTGCTTCGCCGAAATAGCCAAGAAAATGCGGATTTTGAATGAGTTGCTGATAAAACGCTTTGCTCTTTTCGGCGAGGAACGCCCAGGTTTTTTCCTGTTTATGTGCTGCACATTGGCTACTGCGCGAATCGAGAATTGTCGCCGCTGTCGCACTAGCCATGAGCATTTCAATATTAGAGCTGGCGTTGCGTTGGTTAGCATATTTTTGCGAAATCGTTTCCCCTTGCTCAGTCAGGCGTAAGTCACCACTGACCGAGCAGGGCGGCAGCGCTTGAATAAACCAGTTCGTGGGCCCAGCGCCGCGGCTGATCGTTCCCCCTTTACCGTGGAAAAAGCGAATTTTAATGCCTTTGACGTTACCGACTCGCACCAGCTGTTCCTGTGCTTTGTAAAGACGCCACTGGCTCGCCAAAATACCACCGTCTTTATTGCTATCGCTGTAGCCAACCATGACTTGCTGTATAGGCATTTTGTCATGGTTGAGCGCTTGATGATAAGTCAAGCTGCGTTCGGTCATGGGGTGGGCAAGAAAGCCCGCCATAATCCGTGCGCTGTTTTGAAGGTCGTCAATGGTTTCGAAGAGAGGCACGACTGGAATCTTGCAGCGCAAACCGTCCGCAGTATTTTCAGTAAGTCCGGCTTCACGTGCTAACAAATAAACCGCTAGCAGGTCGGACACATCGCGGGTCATGCTGACAATGATAGAGCCGATTGCTTCGGTGCCATATTTTTCGACATGGTCGGCGACCACCCGTAACGCGGAGACGACCGCATTGGCTTCGCTGGGCAAAGGCGTTTTCAGATGGGCAAAGGGTCGGTTTTTTTTTAGTTCATTATTGAGAAACGCCAGTCGTTCTGTTTCATTCCATGTCAAAAATTGGTCGCCGTCTTCGCCCGCACTATCGAGTAGTTGCGCCACGGCCTTATCGTGAAAACTACTGTTTTGGCGGATATCCAACTTGGCGAGGTGAAAGCCAAACGTTTCGACAATACGCAGGGCGCGGTTGACGTCGTGCTGGGCAACTGCCTTCGCGCCATAGGCGACTAAGGCGTCTTGCAACAGCTCTAAATCGGCAATCAGTTCTTTGGCGAAACGGTAGCTACTGGTGTGCTCTTTCAGTTCGGTCGCGTGCTCGCGTTTGATATCGAGAGGCAGTTTGGTAATGCACAGATTCACAAACTGACGAAATACTTCGCCGCGGTTGCGTTGGTAGCTTTGCTCACCCGCATCACTGAGCTCGCTACGCATTGTATCAATGCGGCGTTGCAGTGAGGGAATCGCGTCTGCGTAATGACACGAGAAACTGAGGTGAGTGACCAACTTAACCAGTGCTCGCCGGATAATAACAAAGGCGTTGAGGCGCAAAGTTGTTAGTGTATAGGCCGTCACCTCGGGAGTAACAAAGGGGTGGCCATCACGATCGCCACCGACCCAGTTACCAAAGGATAGTTTCGGGAATTGGCTTGCCTTCCGTAATAGTGCTGGGTCGAGATTCAAGTAGTCCCACGCCTGCAGCAGGCGTTTATCAACCAAATCAACGACGTCGGGAAAGACGTTGGTGAGGTAGTGCATCACGTTGCGTAATTCAGATTGAACGTCGGGTTTTTCGACAAAAATTTCACCGGTGCGCCATAAGCGCTCGAGCACGAGCTTAATTTCTTGGCGAATTTCAGCTTGCTCGCGGGTTGTCCACATTTGGTTCTCACGTTTCACCAGTAGTAGATAAAGTTCACGGTGATGCTCGAGGACGGTGGCTCGCTTGGCCTCGGTGGGGTGTGCAGTCAGCACTGGCTCAATGCGCACCTGAGGCAGAGTTTGGGCAATTTCTTCGGCGCTTAGTCCTGCGGCGAGGAGCTTTTGCAGACGCTCAGCCCACAAGCCATTGACCGCCGCCAACGACTTTTCGTCTTCCACTTTCCGCCGGTTTTGCACAGCACCGTTCACTTCCGCCATATTCAGCATTTGGAAAATAATCGAATACAGCTGAATCTGTTTGGCAGCAAACTGCACGGGAATCTCCTCGAAAGAGTTATGCCAAGGTAAGTAAGGTAAAAGTGCTTCTTCACCGTTTTCAATGAGGACTTCTTGCAGACATTCCAACAAAAAATCGAAGTCCAAGTAGGGCTTCCCCAGTTTCTCTTGCACAAGTTTCAAGCTGTTTGTTTTTGTATTTTTTGGGGCGGAGTGTGGCATTGTTTTTCTCCCGAGACGGCAGAAGCTAGTGAATAAGCTTCAGTATGGTTGCTACTTTAACCCGCTGCCGTTGTTTCACCAAATCTTGGCCAAATGAATAAGATGCGTTAAAGTCCCGACTAAGTTCACTTAATGAAGGCGTGCGAACCCGATGAGTTGGCTGCATGTGTATGTATTTTCCTATAACCGCGGCGATTTTTTGGCCAATTGCATTGCGTCGATTGAGCGCCATTTAAGCAAGGTTGCAGTTTGGGTTGTCGACGACCGTAGTGACGATGCGGACACGCAAGCGTATTTGCGTGCGTTGCCAGAGGGCGTAGGCTTGCTGCAAAGCCAAGCACATGAGTCGTCGCGCCATGGTGGGTTGTATAACAATATGCAGCTGGCGCTTGAGCATGCAGCGGCCGAAGGTGCTGAATTGGCGCTGTTCCTACAAGACGATATGCAAGTGGTGCGGGACGTAAACGCGGATGACCAAGCCAACGTCGAAGGTTTTTTCGCGCACTTTCCCCAAGCAGCGTTTTTGAATCCACTCTTCCTTAAAGGCATGCGCAAGCGTCGTGACCAGCGGATTACCCAGCTGGCTGATGATTATCCGGTGTATTTCCGCCATTACCCAGAAAAAGCCAATCCGCGTGGTATTAGTTACGCCGATGCCATGATTGCGCACGTACCGCGGCTGACAGCAGCAAACTGGCAGTTCGCCAATGGCGAAACAGTGAATGCCGAGCAAGCGGACAAGTTATTTGGAAAAATGGGTATGATGCTGCACCCATTTGCTATGTTTTTGCCAGAAGTGCCGGTGTTTCGTGGCAAGAAAAAATCGTGGGCGGTGGCGAAAGCCGAGCAGTTGCGCGGCACCAAACCGAATCGCTTTTTTGGCATGACCAGCCGGCAAATTACTGCGTTAAAAGAGCGGGATGCGGCAACCGTTTTACCGGTTGCCGAAGACTACTTAATGACAGAACGTGACGCCAAACGACCCTTTACTTACAGTCAAATTAACGTCTACCCGTGGTTGCGGGTGATTCACAAAATTTCCCAGAAACTAGGCAACTGAGTTCTAAGTGTGTCAGCACGGATTTAAATAAACCCGTACTTGCGCGCAACCGAGTCAAAATACTCCAACGTATGTTTTGCGTAAGAACGTTTTTCAACATAATCGCCGGGGAAAAAGTTCTTTTTAAAGCCATAAGCCACCATATCTTTCAAGCGCTTTAACGGGACATCAAAATTATCCAAAGCAAGCTTGTACTCGTCACTAACGGTGGTATTTGAGACAAGTCGATTGTCGGTACAAATAACTGTCGCAATGCGATTCTCTAACATGTGGCGGAAGTTATGTTCCTTGATATCCGTAATCGATGGATTGGTTTGTAAGTTGCTGGTGAGGCAGACCTCAATCGCGATCCGGCGATCAGCAATATAAGAAGCTAGAGACTGGCTGTAAGCTTCTTTGTCGGTGATCTTTGCGTCTTCAATCATGTCTGGTGAGAACAACGAATAGCCGTGGCCTAAACGGTCTGCATAACAAGTCGTTAATGCTTCAAAAATACTTTCGGCGCCATACGCCTCACCAGCGTGCACTGTCTTCAAGAGGAAGTTCTGGTGCGCGTATTCATACACGTCTTTGAATTTATGTGCAGGGTAACCGTTTTCTTGCCCGGCAATATCCAAACCAACAATCGGTATGCTTTCTTCGTCACGCAGGCGAACGCTGGCGCGAATCAGTTCCATCGCCGCGGTTTTAATCACGTCCATTGGATCATGATCGCGCAGGAGTTGGAATAGTTGGGTGTAATAGGGCGAGAAGCCTTTTTTACCGAACATGCGCATGGCACAGTTAATAATGCCGTATTCGAATGGAGGTTTGAGGCCAGGAGTGAGACCGACGTCCGGGCGCGCATTATATTCGGCTTTCGCTTTTGCTAGACCATTGTTGACGGCGTGCATGACCTCGTCAAAGCCAATGCCGGTCGTTGGATCCATGAGTAACTGCGGCGCAAAGCGGACTTCAATGTAGTTAACACCCTCTTCAAGATTATCAACTGCAAGCTCGTATGCTGCTTGCTCCATATTCTCGAGATCGCGCAAGACCGCGCAGGTATATTGGAAACCGTTTAAATACTCACCGAGATTGTTATACTTTTCTTTGAAGACGAGTTCTTTTAGACCCGCAACCGTGTACGATGGCAATTCAATTTTGCTGCGCTTGGCCATTTCAATCAGGCCTTGGGGGCGTAAACTACCGTCTAAGTGCAGGTGTAAATCCGCTTTTGGAATTTCGCGTATGAAATCGAGCGAGTAAGTGGTGCTCGAACCACGGCCAGACTGGTTAGAAACTGAACTGGAAGTTAGGTTATTACCGGAAGCGGATGGTGACATAAAGAGAACTCCTGCACATGTATTTAACCGCGCATTATATCGCATTTTTTATGCAGTTGCGCGGTTTTCGATTGCACCAAACACAGTGCGAACATACAGTCCCCGCGATTGCGGTCGGATGTGTTTGCTCGCTCTGCCTCAACAACAAGAATAATGGAACATTATGGCATCGCTGTATTTCACTTATTCGGCAATGAATGCCGGAAAAAGCACGTCGCTATTACAAGTGGCTTATAACTACGAAGAGCGCGATCAACAGGTTATGTTGTTGACGCCGGCACTTGATACCCGAGCAGGAGAAGGCCAAATCCACTCTCGCCTCGGTTTGTCACGTGCCGCGGAAACGTTCACGACGAAAACGAACTTGTTCGAGCGTCTTAAAGCCGTGCTGGACAACCAAGTGATCGACTGCATTTTACTTGATGAAGCGCAATTTTTGACGCCGGAACAAGTTTGGCAATTAGCACGTGTCGTCGATGAGTTAAATGTACCGGTGATGTGTTATGGCATCCGTACAGATGCATTTGGTAATGCGTTTGCAGGTAGCGCCACCTTGCTCGCAATTGCGGACAAACTGACAGAAATCAAAACCATTTGTTTCTGCGGCCGCAAAGCGACCATGGTTTACCGCTGCGGTGCCGATGGTAAGGCAGTGAATGCCGGAGAACAAATTGCGATAGGCGGCAACGATCGATATGTCAGTTGTTGTCGTAAACACTGGATTGAAGCGTTAGCGGCTGCAGGTGTCGACCAGCAGTCATTCCCCTTAAATGAGGTTGGGTAGCATGAAAAAGAAAGGACGTAGCTGGTTATGGATAGTCATCATTGTCGTTGTAGCTGGTGCTGCGGCTGCTTGGTGGTTTTGGCCGGAAGATGATGGCCAACAGCGCTTGAATACAAGCAAAGTTGAAGTGCGTGACATTGAAGTTGTGGTCACGGCGACCGGCCGTCTGCAACCGCTCGATTTCGTTGATGTCGGTGCCCAAGTTTCTGGTCAATTAGAGCGAATCCATGTTGAAGTCGGTGACTTTGTTGAAGCGGGCGACTTGCTTGCTGAAATTGATGCGACTGTCCTTGAAGCGCGTTTAGATGGTGTTCGCGCGCAATTGCGATTCCAACAAGCACAGCTGCGTGAGCGTCAAGCATCACTTGATCTCGCTCTGATTAACTTAAATCGCCAACAACGCTTACTGGCCGATAACGCGACCTCAGAAGAATTGGTACAAAGCGCTGAAGCGACTGCACGCGCTGAATCTGCCCGATTGGATGCGGTACAAGCACAGATCGAACAGACCGAGTCTTCGTTACGTGCTGATGAAGCCAATCTCAACTACACTCGTATTTTCGCACCTATGGCAGGTACGGTGACGAGCATTGTTGCGCGACGCGGTCAAACTCTGAACGCGGCGCAGACGACCCCGACTATTTTGACCATTGCAGATTTGTCTGTGATGCGGGTTGAAGCCCAAGTTTCGGAGGCGGATATCAGTCGCTTACGTGATGAAATGCCAGTGTATTTCACGACCTTAGGGAATCGTGGCCAGCGCTGGTACAGCACCTTGGAGCTGATCGAGCCGACACCACGAGTGGAAAATAATGTCGTTCTCTATAATGCGTTATTTGACGTGCCGAATGAAGACGGACGGTTACTTCCGCAAATGACAACGCAGGTTTTCTTTGTCGTGGCGAGCGCAGAGCAAGTGCTTTCGGTTCCAGCTGGCGCTGTGCGTCCAACCGGTCGTGGTCAAGGTTCCGTGCAAGTGTTACGTAATGGTGTAGCAGAAACGGTCAACGTCCAAATCGGCATTAGTGATCGCGTCTACATCGAGATTAAGTCTGGCTTAAACGCTGGCGATGAAGTCATTATTCCGGCCCAGCAAGCCATGCCTGGCGGTATGCCTCCTGGTGCAGCGCGGATGATGCGAGGCTAAATCATGGCAAAGCAACTGGAAGCCGCAGCGGCTGCAAAACATCACCAGAATCAGTCAGAACCACTGATTCGGATTCGCGGTGTGAAGAAAAGTTATCAAACCGGCGCAATTACGACGCAAGTTCTGCACGGTTTAGATCTTGATATTCACGCCGGTGAATTTGTTGCCATCGTCGGTAGCTCGGGCTCGGGTAAGTCGACTTTAATGAACATCTTAGGTTGCTTAGATAAACCGACCGAAGGTGATTACTACTTCCGTGGTCAGGCCGTTGCTGACATGGGGCGTGATGAACTGGCGAAGTTGCGGCGCAGCGCTTTTGGTTTCGTGTTCCAACAATATAACCTGCTTGGTGGGGCAACTGCGTTGGCCAACGCTGAGTTGCCCGCTGGGTACACGGCGATGGGTAGTGAAGCGCGTCACGAGCGTGCGCACGCCTTGCTCAAGCGTTTGGGGTTAGACGATCGCACGCATCACAAACCAAGTGAGTTGTCCGGCGGTCAGCAGCAACGGGTCTCTATTGCTCGGGCGCTTATGAACGGTGGTGAGATAATTCTTGCCGACGAACCCACGGGTGCACTCGATAGCCAAAGTGGTAAAGAAGTTATGGCCTTGCTGAAGGAGCTGTCAGCCGAAGGTCATACGATCATTTTGATTACCCATGATCATGAAGTCGCGGCCCATGCGGATCGTGTAATTGAGCTCAAAGACGGCGAAATTGTCAAAGATGCTTGGAATCGTGAGCGTTCGCCGCAGGTGCAGCCACCGTCGGGTCCCGGCGCGGGTGACCCAAGTCCAGTGATGGATGCCGGTCGCGCTTTCATTACTGCGTTAACTGCGTTGCGGCAAAATATCTTCCGTACGGCGCTCACATTACTGGGTATTGTGATTGGCGTAGCGGCGGTGATTTCCATGTTAGCGATTGGCCAAGGTGCTCGTCAGGACGTCGTTGACAGAATTAGTGCCATGGGCTCGAATTTATTGACGGTCTTTCCGGGGGCGCCGAATCAGCGCGGACGCTGGGGGGTTGCAACGCTAATACCCGAAGATGTTGACGCGATTAACGAATTGCCGTTGGTGCTCGCTGCTGTGCCAGAGCTCACCGGCAACCGTACTTTACGCCGCTCCGGTTTCGACAAGGAAGCGCAAGTCAATGCGACTTATCCAGAGTTCCCGATTGCACGGCAGTGGACGGTGGAAAAAGGCAGCTTCTTTACCCGCGAAGACGAGGAACTGTACGCAACCGTTGCCGTGATTGGTCAAACCGTCGCCCGACAATTATTCCCAGACACGGATCCGCTCGGCGAAGTTATGTTGATTAACAACGTCCTGTTCCGTGTCATTGGCGTCATGAGCGAGCGTGGTGCATCGCCGTGGGGGCAAGACCAGGATGATGTTGTCTTTGTACCATTTAGCACTGGCTCGTTGCGGTTATTCGGCCAACGCTTCTTGCGCAACGTTACGGTAGCGGTGGTGTCGAGTGATGCGGCAGTGATGCAAGACGCGAACGATCAAGTTCATAGCTTACTGCTGGAACGGCATGGGGTTGAGGATTTTCAGATTCGTAATATGGCTTCGATTATCGAGACGGCCACAGAAACCCAGAACACCATGACTTTACTCCTTGGTGTGATCGCGGTTATTTCGTTGGTTGTCGGTGGTATCGGGGTTATGAACATCATGTTGGTGAGTGTCACCGAGCGCACCCGAGAAATCGGTATTCGTATGGCCGTTGGTGCCCGTGGCGGACAGATCCGTATGCAATTCCTAATCGAAGCGGTCACAGTTGCTTTGCTCGGTGGTCTTATCGGCGTTGCGCTTGGTCTCGGAATTACTTGGGTCATCGCTAGTTTTGGTAACTCGGTGATGTTTGCAACGACGCCAGTGATGTTAGCGTTTGGCTGTGCATTCTTGACCGGCTTGATCTTCGGTTACGTACCCGCACGAAAAGCAGCGCAACTCGACCCGGTGCAAGCACTGGCGAGCGAATAAGTTGTCCTGAAATAACAAACTCCCCTACAATACGGTTATAATTCGAAGTAACCGTTTGTTCAGGGGAGTTTTTCATGTCTGCATTCACAACATCACCCACTTCATTGACGATTACTCGCCCGGACGACTGGCACGTGCACTTGCGCGACGGTGAGATGCTGGGCATGACAGTGCCGGCGACAGCGCGAACTTTTCATCGCGCCGTGGTGATGCCAAACCTCGTTCCACCTGTGACTAACGTGGAGCTTGCCTCCCAGTACCGCCAACGCATTTTGGCAGCGTTACCGAGTGACATGACATTTGATCCGCGCATGGCACTTTACCTTACCCAAGACACAACGGCTGAAACCGTCATCGCCGCAGCTCAAGACGACACGGTAATTGGTTTCAAACTTTATCCTGCCGGTGCAACAACAAATTCAGCCGCGGGAGTGCGTTCGGTCGAAGGCATGGCCGCCACGCTTGAAGTTATGCAAGAACACGGTGTGCCTTTATTGGTTCATGGTGAAGTTACAGAGCCGGAAATTGACATTTTTGATCGTGAAAAAGTCTTTATCGACCGTTATTTAGTGCCAATTACTGAGCAGTTCCCGCGTTTGAAAGTCGTGTTAGAGCATATAACGACAAAAGATGCGGCAGACTTTGTTGCGGCCGCGCACGATCAAGTCGCTGCCACAATCACGCCTCAGCATATTTTAATGAACCGCAATGACTTGCTGGTCGGCGGTGTGCACGTACATAACTATTGTTTGCCGGTATTAAAACGCCGGACTCACCAAGAAGCCCTGCAAAAGGCAGCGACGAGCGGCAGTCCAAAGTTTTTCCTCGGCACCGACTCAGCCCCACATGTGCGTGAAAAGAAGGAAACGGCTTGTGGTTGTGCCGGTTGTTTTTCTGCATTTACCGCCATTGAGCTCTACGCTCAGGCATTTGCAGATCTCGATGCACTCGATAAGCTAGAAGGTTTTGCCAGTCATTTTGGTGCTGACTTCTACGGTATTCCGCGCAATACGGATACCATTACGTTAGAACGCGGCTCATGGCAGGCGCCTGAATTAGTCCATCATGGTGACCAAAGCTGGGTGCCGTATTGGGCAGGGCGGGAATTATTCTGGCAGCAAAGAACCCGATAAAAGTGCGATAGCAACGATACACTGAATAACTGTTATATACCAAACGTCATAGTCGAAAACGGACGCAATTTAACAAAAAAACCTTTAGAATATGAATACATAGTGTCATATTAGACGTAAGACATTGGCCGTAATCTAATTGGGTGAGATGTATCATTGTTTAGCTTTCGCAAATCCAAACAACAACGCATTTTGGTCGCACTCGGAATCTCCATGTCCTCGGTGCAGATTGCGATTTTGAAGGCGGTTGCCGAAGATGAAGCTGCTGGTGCTGCATTGCAATACCGAGGCCAGACTTGGCAGTTAGTTGTCAACGATGATGAGCCTGTGCTCAATCAAGATCATGAATCTACAATTCAAAAATTGCTCGAGCGTTATAAGCGTTTTGATTTTAGCGGCCAGCCGATCCAAGTGGTGTTAAGTACTGGGCTTGTTGAACAGGTTTCTGTAGATAAACCGGACGTCAGAGCCGAGGATATTGCACCTACATTACAATGGACGCTAAAAGATTTAGTGACCATTCCGGCAGCTGACTTACTGATTGACTACTATGACCTTCCTGTCCAAGTTTCTGGCGCAAAGAAAATCAATGTTGTTGCAGTGAGTCGCAGTAAAATACAGCCTTGGGTGCTGGCTCTCGATGCTGTCGGTTTGAAAATCAGCGGAATTGTAAATCTCGACCTTGCTTTGATTCATTGGGTGGATCAGGAATTACGCACCATGATTGTTTCGCAGGTAAGCGGCGAACGGCCGCACCTGCAAATTATTGCGAAGCAACAATTGATCGTGAGTCGACGTTTACCTGCGGCTTTTGATCTCGAACGGATTGATGCGCAGGACTTAACAACGATTGAGTCGCTGGCGATTGAACTTCAGAGGTCACAAGATTTTTACTCAGGACAATTGCGGCAGGCACCCTTAGCGGATATTGAACTCGCTTTTAATCATGATCATGTCGATAACGTCGCTCAAGTGATTGCCACGCAGCTTGGAATGCAGGTTTCGACGCTCGCTTATCCTGAGTGGTCGAAAGAGTTGGCTGCGGGTGACTATTCGGATATTTTGGCTTTAAGTGGTTTGCAGTGGCTGTTGTGTGGAGCTGATGCTGATGTAGAAACGAGGAAGGGGGCATGAAACACAACATTAACCTTTTCCAAGCCGACTTAATCCCCGAGCGTCCTTGGCTCACGTTGCCAAGGCTGCTAATTGTCTTGTTGATCATCATCGGAACTTTACTGTTGGTCAAAGGCTACTTGAGTCTACAACAGAATCGATTGAATACTGAGTTACAGCAGCAAATGAGCTTACGTAGTGAACTGCAAAATGAATCTGCTCAACTTACACGGCAGGTAGCTAACTTGCGCACTGATCCACGACTCGAGTCGCAGGTCATGACACTTGATGCGGAGATTCGCATTCGTCAGTCACTCATCGCCGAATTTCAACGGCGCGGTCAAATGACTCGTCAAGACTATGCTGGGCTGCTGACTGATTTAGCAAAAATCGATCATGAAGGGCTGTGGTTGACTCGAATCCAGCAGCGCCAAGGTCAAATTCGGTTACACGGTTTAACGGTCGACGCCAGTTATCTTCCTGCTTGGATGCAGGGCTTCAACAACTCGTCCATGCTCTCGCAGCGACAGTTCAATATGGTGACATTGAAACGCGATCAGCAACAGTTGCTATCTTTTGAGTTAATCGGTACACCTGCAAATATGATACACGTTGACATGACTAACCAAGACACGTTAAGCACATCGTCCTCACCTTTGCAGGAGGTATCGCAATGACACCGTGGCTGGTTCAGGGGCAAGAATGGTTTAGCGCACGTGAAAAACGTGAACAATATTTGCTTTCGATCGTCGCGATTGGTTTGGTGACTTGGTTAGGCTATTTGTTACTTATCGAGCCAAGCGTCTTGAAAAAAAATCAAATGGAGCGGCAAATTAGCCAAGCTCAGACGCAGATAACTAACATTCAGCAACAAGTAATCGCGTTGCAAGCACAGCTCGAAAACAACCCGAATGAGCAGCTGAAAGAGCGCCAACGACAGCTCGAGGCACGCAACCGTCGTGTTCTAGAGCAGCTATCAACCTTGGTCAATTTTGTTGAACCTGAACAACTGTTGCATTGGATGCGAGCATTGATTGTAGGAACAGGTGACGATCGGCCTCAGCCAGTTACCATTCTGAGTTTTGACACAGAAGCGCCGGTTCCTTTTAGTGAAGGAACCGCTCGAGGATCAATTTTACAGCATAATGTGACTATGGAGCTGACTGGTAGTTACTTCGCTATTCGAGATTACTTGCGCCGTGTGCAAGAAGTGCCAGTAGGCTTTTATTGGTAAGAGCTGGATTATCGCGTTGATAGTTATCCAAATGCTCACGTAACCCTACGATTGTTTACGCTAAGTGAAGCAGATATTCAAGTGGCGGGGGTGGGTCGTGGTGACTAGATTAATCACAAGTATGTGGTTCATTGGCTTACTTATTTTCGCCATTGCACCCGTTGCAGCACAGGAAACTGGCGAGCGTGACCCAACACGACCGCAAATACCGAGTCCAAGTGTGCAAGAGCGACAAGCGAGACTTTCTAATCTAAGTCTTGGGCTCATTCGCAAGAGTGCAACCGGAAGTGTAGCAATAATAAATGAACAAACGTATGGGATTGGCGATGTCGTCTCCGGATGGACTATCCGCAATATTGAAGTCGATCGTGTACTCCTTGAACGTAATAGCGAAGTTGTCGTCTTGTCAGTATTTTCTGGCTTAATTCGGCAGGTTGAACAGGATGGCTCATGAAGATTGTATTGAGTACAAGCACTTTATTGATATGTATAGCCTTGTCCGGTTGTGTCACCAAGCCCCCAGAGCAATTGGCTCGAGAAGCTGAACACGCATTGCGAACCGGCGAAACGGATAACTCGGCACAACGAGCTTCGGCTTCTCGCTCACAATTGCCAGCGGATGTCCGCCAACAACTCCGGCAATCAACTGCTGTGGCAAATGACCGTGCGCAGTTGTTGGAGGAACCTCGTTTTTCTGTGCAAGCTCGGCAGATGAATGCCGCAGATTTTTTTGCTCAATTAACTCAAGAGTCACCCTATAATTTAATTGTCCATCCCGATGTTCGAGGATCGATTACGGTGAGCCTGCGTGACGTGACCTTGCAGGAAGTATTGGATGCAGTTCAGGATATTTATGGATTCGATATTCGTCGCGAGGGGCGAGTTTATCGAGTTTTTCCAGCAGGACTGCGCACTGAGACTGTTTCACTGAATTACTTATCATTGCGTCGTCAGGGACAGTCACAAACGTCAGTCACTTCCGGTGGTGTGGCGGATCAACAGAGTGGACTGGGTAGTCGCGGGAATCTTAGTGGTGCTTTGCAGCGTAATAATTCAGAGTTCGGCGGTATGGGTGGGCTTCCGGCTGGCGGCGGTTTGACTGGTCGAAGTGGGCAAACCGGTTCAACAATTTCTTCGGAGTCTGAGACTGATTTTTGGCAAGGTCTGCAAGATATTCTTGAGGGAATTATTGGTACTGACGGAGGACGTCGCGTAGTTGTGTCACCTCAAGCTGGTTTAGCGACTATTCGCGCTTATCCGCATGAAATCCGAGCTGCTCGCGACTTTCTCTCTGCGGCCGAACAAAGTTTGCAACGGCAGGTCATTTTAGAGGCTCGTATTATTGAGGTTTCACTGAACGAAAGTTATCAACAGGGCGTCGATTGGAGTCGGATAACGAGTCGAATCGGCTCTGGCGTAACTGAATTCGGCTTTAGCGGTGGTTCGGTGGATGCTCCCTCGCTGGGTGGTGTGTTTGGTTTGCAATTTCAAAACCAAACATTTAACGGCATGATTGAAATGCTGTCCACTCAGGGTAATGTCCAAGTGCTATCAAATCCTCGTGTGACGGCCGCGAATAACCAGAAGGCAGTCATCAAAATTGGTGAAGACGAGTATTTTGTCACTGATGTGTCAACAACGACCATTACAGGTACAGCAACAACGTCAACACCCAATGTACAGCTGACGCCATTTTTCCCCGGGATAGCGCTCGATGTCACCCCGCAAATCTCGGATGACGGAAGCGTGACCCTGCACATCCGCCCGTCGGTGACGGAGACGCGAGAGCAAGAGAAAATTATTCGCTTAAATAATGAAACATTGGCTTTGCCATTGGCACGTAGCAATATTCGTGAATCTGACACCATTATCCGTGCCCGCGATGGTGAAGTCGTAATTATCGGTGGGTTGATGCAAACGTCGTATAGTGACGAAGTCAGCCAAGTGCCAGTTTTAGGAAGTATCCCAGGTCTCGGTGAGTTGTTTAAAAATCGCCGTCAACGTGAGGTAAAAAAAGAGCTGGTCATTATGCTGCGTCCGACAGTTGTCGGTGTTGATACTTGGAATACGGAACTCGAGGCTTCACGCGAGTTATTGCGACGCTGGTATGAGGGTCAATAGGCCGTCGGAGTCAACCAACCGGACCTAACGAGTAGGAGCACTATGTACTTATACCACTTTGGTTTGACAGAGCTGCCGTTTACGCTCACACCGAATACCAGCTTTTATTGTGGCTTAAAAATGCACGATGAAGCGTTGCAGGTGTTATTGGCCGCGCTAAAAACTGGGGAAGGTTTTATTAAAGTGACGGGTGAAGTAGGTACAGGCAAAACTTTGCTGTGCCGCAAGCTTTTAAATGATATCCCCGATCATTTTATCACTGCATATATTCCGAATCCTTATTTACCACCGGCGGAACTGCGTCATGCCATTGCCGATGAACTGGGTGTTCCAGCGCATGATGAGCAAGATCAGCATCGATTGGTGCGAGCTATCGAAAAGCGACTGGTTGAACTTAATCAACAAGGTCGTTCGGTGGTTTTAATTATTGATGAGGCTCAAGCGCTGCCCACAGAGAGTCTTGAGGCGCTGCGTTTGTTGTCCAATTTAGAAACTGAAAAACGTAAATTATTGCAGCTAGTGATGTTTGGGCAGCCTGAACTTGATGAACGTTTAGCAACGCGGGAATTACGTCAGTTACGTCAACGGATCAGTTTTTCCTATCAATTAAGGCCTCTTAGTGGTCCTGAACTTGGGCGATATGTGAACCATAGAGTGCAAATAGCTGGTTACAAAGGATCAGCGCTGTTTACACCGGAGATTGTTTGGTGGATTCATCAAGCTTCGCGAGGCGTCCCAAGATTGGCTAACGTGATCTGTCACAAAATGTTGTTGTTAGCGTATGGCAGTGGCCGCCATCATCTCACGATTGCTGATGCGCGACTTGCAATTAAAGATACAGAAGATGCGCAGCTTCCCAAGCGGCGTGAAATATGGTGGTTTCTAGTCGGTATGATTGCAGCATCGGTGCTAGCTATTCTGCTGATTTTTGCGTTGGAGTTATTCCCAGCATGAGTATTATTAATCAAATGCTGAAAGATATAGAGCAGCGCGAGAAGGACGCAACTCAAGGCCGTGCGACTTCAATCGATGCGGAATATCCAGTGCGTTCACGAGCTTGGTTATGGGCCTTAAGTGGTGCATTGTGTGTTGCGATCGTGCTTACTGGTTGGTGGTCTCTTTCGTGGTATTTTGAGCGTCATTCAGTTACTTCTCAGGTGATCTCTTCCCCAGCTGTAGTCGCAGAAGTCGCAGACGAAGCATCAAGTGTTTCAACGGACTCACACAATGATGTAGATTCGAATGAACCAGAAAGCTCAGTAACAAGACATATCACGCCTCTGCCTCGAGGGCGAGAACTGGCGCAACCGGTGGTAGTCGCAGCAAAAGAACGGCCAAGTGAAACTGTACCTGCAGCTAGTGATTTAGCTGCACCAAACACTAATACGACAACGTCGATGACTTCAAATGAGTCAACAGCCGCCGAAGATTCTCCGTCGGCATCTGATGAGCCTTCCACGATTGGCGAGATGAGTATTCAACGTAGCACCCACGAGCAACAGGTGGAGAGTCTCTATCGGCGTGGCCTTCGTGCTTTGGATGAAAACCAGGTGCGCGAAGCAAGTCAGCGTTTTCAAGAAGTTTTGCTACTGGCGCCGGATCACCACGAGGCTCGCCTGCAATTAGCCGCATTGACGTTTGGGCGTGGCTTTCCTTACGAAGCCTTAACGCTCCTGCAATCGGGGCTGGAGATAGATTCACAATACTATCCGTTCCTCTTACTGCAAGCACGAATCTATGAGCGGTTAGAGCAGCCAGAGCAAGCATTAGCAACGATTCACGGACTCACATTTCGTCTACCCGAAGATGCTGATCTTGTTCTGCTGCAAGCGAACCTAGCCAGCGACATCGGTGATTGGTCATTAGCGGTTAATAGTTACCAGCAGTTGGTCGAGTGGCGTTCTGATCAAGGACATTGGTGGATTGGCTATGCATTTGCGTTGGTCCAAAAGGGAGATAACGATGATGCTCAGCGTGACCACTATCATAGTCGTGCGGCGGAGGCCTATCGGCGCGCACTCAATGATAACCGTTTATCACCTGCTGCGTATGAATTCGCAGTACAACAACGGGAGGCACTAGGCTACTGATGGCGAGACGTCCCCGTTTAAAAATGCGTTTAGGTGATTTACTCGTTCATGAACGCGTCATTACCGAAGAGCAACTTAGTCAAGCATTAACCGCGCAAAAAACGAGTGGGCGCAAGCTTGGTGACTTACTCACTGAACTTGGTTACTTAACTGAAGTCCAGTTACTTGAATTTCTTTCCCAGCAATTGAGTGTGCCAGTACTTGATCTTGCCGAGCGCCGATTAAGCAGTGACATCGCACGTTTAGTTCCAGAAGTGCAAGCTCGCCGTCATCGGGCTTTAGTGATTGAAGCCGATGATAACACTGCACTCGTCGCAATGAGTGATCCCGCAGATCTGACTGCGGTTGATGCGCTTAGCGCCATTTTGTCCCCTCGTGAACTAAGTCTTGCGGTCGTCGCTGAGCGCCAACTCTATGATTCATTTGATAGTGTTTATCGTAGAACTCAAGAAATTGAGCAGTATGCCAGTCAGCTTCAGGAAGAGTCGCGTGACGAGTCCGAGCTAGATCTCGGTAGTATGGTCGATGAAAATGAAGACGATGTTACTGTTGCGCGACTTCTTAAGTCCATTTTTGCCGATGCGGTGCAGATTCGTGCTTCAGACATTCATTTGGAACCAGACGAAAATGGATTGAGAATTCGGCAGCGGGTAGATGGCCAGTTGCAGGAAAACTTTTTGGATGAACGAGGTATTGCCTCAGCGTTGGTATTGCGACTAAAGCTGATGGCGGGCTTAGATATTTCGGAGAAGCGTCTACCCCAAGACGGCCGTTTTCAGATGAATGTGCGCAACCATGAGCTTGATGTGCGTTTGTCAACGTTACCGACACAGTGGGGCGAAGCCTGTGTTATGCGTTTGCTTGATCAGTCTCATGGTTTGTTAAAGCTCGAACAAACCGGTATGCCAGCGGATTTAATTAAGAAGATGCGTTACCACATGACGCGGCCGCACGGCATGATTTTGGTTACCGGGCCAACGGGTTCGGGCAAAACAACCACGTTGTATGGTGTTTTAAGTGAACTGAACCAGCCGCACAAAAAGATTATTACGGTTGAGGATCCGGTGGAATACCGTATGGAGCGTATATCTCAGGTTCAGGTCAATAGCAAAATTGGGTTGTCTTTCGCACGTGTATTAAGAACAACGTTACGCCAAGATCCCGACATACTCATGGTGGGTGAGATGCGCGACCAAGAAACCGTTGAAATCGGTTTGCGAGGGGCTATTACCGGACATTTAGTTCTATCGACGTTACATACCAATGATGCGGTCACTTCAGCAATGCGCTTAATTGATATGGGTGGGGCTCCATATTTGGTGGCAAGTGCTTTACGTGCAGTGTTGGCGCAGCGACTCGTGCGGCGGATCTGTGAGCATTGCAAAGAAACACACCAACCAGATGAACAACAAAAAATGTTGTTGAATGCTGTGGTGGCGAGCTATCCAAGTGATGCTGTTTTTCATAAGGGGCGAGGTTGTAACCGTTGTAACTTTACTGGTTATCGTGGCCGTGTGGGTGTCTTTGAATTGTTAGAAATTAATGAGGAAATGATGGCGGCCTTGCGTAATAGTGACACGCAAAGTTTTGCTGAAGCAGCTGCACGGGTACCTGGTTTCCAAACCTTAGCGAAAGTTGGTTTAACTTATGCTTTGCAAGGTGTAACCTCGGTGGATGAGGTATTAACACTTGCCGCAGGTACACCTGTCTATGATGACTTAGGGGTAACCAAGGATAGCTTCGAATTGAGCGAGCAACCTTAATGGCTACGTTTCGTTATCAAGGACGGAATCAGTCAGGTCAGTCTGTCACAGGGCAGATAACTGCGAGTAACGAGTCTGCGGTCGCCGATCAATTAATTCGGTCCGGAATAGTCCCGTTGCGGATTATGCCAGTGGCGGCTAAATCAACTCGAAGCGGTTCACATGGAGGTGCAGGATTCTCGCTCAGTTTACGCGAACTTCTAAGACGTCCATTACCACTGTCGGATTTAATTATGTTTATTCGGCAGATGTACTCGCTGACGAAAGCGGGTATTTCCATGTTGCGTGCTATCGAAGGACTCGCAGAAAATGCGACGAATAAGCAACTCGGTATTGCATTAAAAGACATAGCAGAGCAGTTAGAGCGTGGCCGAGGTTTGTCCACTGCGATGGCAGAGCACCCGTTGGTCTTTCCCCGAGTAGTCGTGGCCGTCGTGCATGTCGGTGAAAATACTGGCCGGCTTGAGCAGAGCTTTGCTCAACTTGCACAATATCTCGAGGGCGAACTGGATACAAGGAAGCGAATTAAAGAAGCAACACGTTATCCGATTTTTGTGTCGATATTTTTGGTCGTCGCAGTTATTGTCCTTAATATTTTTGTTATTCCGCAATTTGCTACGATGTTCAGTGGCTTCGGGGTTGAATTGCCACTGGTCACTCGGGCGCTATTGGCAAGTTCTTCGTTTTTTGTCAATTATACAGTGTACTTACTTGCCGCGACGATTGTTATCATCACACTTATTGTGCGTTGGTTGAAAAAGCCAGCGGCACGCGAACGCTGGGATGGTTGGAAGCTACGTTTGCCGGCAGTAGGTGATGTGGTGGAACGGTCGTTATTGGCGCGATTTTGTCGTAGTTTTGCGGTCATGTTGAACTCTGGAGTACCGCTGACTCAGGCGTTAGGGCTTGTTGCCGAAACACTCGATAATCGTTATATGTCGGTTCGCGTGGTCGAGATGCGTAAGGGAATTGAGCGTGGTGAGACATTGTTACGAGTTAGTCGTAATAGCACTCTATTCACCCCGCTGGTGTTACAAATGGTGTCCGTCGGTGAAGAAACCGGAAGTTTAGATGATTTGTTGGTTGAAGCAGCCGAGTATTACGAACGTGAAGTAGACTACGATTTAAAAAATATGACTGCTCGCATAGAGCCTATCATGATTACGATTGTGGCGGTGATGGTGTTGTTTTTGGCGTTGGGCATCTTTTTACCGATGTGGGAGATGATGAGCGCCTATTCAGGTGGTATGTAATGCCAGAGCAGCAAGGATTACCTCATCGTAAGTTAGGTAGAAAGCTGGATGATACAAAGACTAGCCAAGGGAGACGCCTAGTAATTGTGCTTCTGAGTTTAGTGATCATTGGCCTGTTAGTGCGGATATTGTTGCAGCATCTGTGGTTACCTCAGCATGGTGGTTGGAAAGACGCGGAGTTTAACGCGGCAGTTTACCGCTTTCAAAGTCATGTGATGCTTGCACACGTGGAATGGATTCGACTAGGAGAGCCAGGTTACATATCGCTCGCGAGCAGGGATGGGTCTTCGATACAGGTTCAGATGAATGCGGCGGGTTGGCCAGCTGTCGCTGTGTCGTTGGATGACTCGCTTAATCCATGCGAGTTCATTTGGTCGCAGTTGGCTGAGCCGGGGCAGTTACGTCAGCAACTGTCCGCGAAAGCTATTCAAGTCGACGATCAAGAGCAAATAACGGAGTGTTGGTTCTATTATGGTTCAGAATTACGCTTTCGTTATCATGTGGGCAATGGTCAAGTGCACCATGCATTGCAACAGCAGTATTAAAGTTGTGATAAAATTGTTAATTAATTCATTGTGTTCGATAAGGAAAATCGTTAATTTAGAGCTCTAGGAGTAAACGCCTGTCACTCGCTGGATCGGTTGGTTTGCTCGATGCTTCTTTCTAAACCGAAAGTTTATTAATATTAATCGGTTAAGCGGAAACATATGACATTGCTCATAGTTTAATTGTTGGTAAAAGTGGTATGATCGCGTTATGGTTAACGACTTTTACATCGATGCTACATAAAGAGAGCTTTTGCGACCAACCATAAAGGTATCCGGTAAAATGAGAAAACAGCGCGGATTTACGCTGATTGAACTTATCATCGTGGTGATTATTTTAGGGCTGCTCGCAGCTTCTGCTTTACCTCGTTTTACGAATATTGCTGGACAAGCCGAAGACGCATCGATTGAAGGCGTCGCTGGTGGTTTTACCAGTGCTGTTGGTATTGTTCGCGGTCAGTGGGAGCTCGATGGCCGCCCACAAGGAATGAATATCGATACAGGTGCTGGTGCACTTGTGCTGGTGGACGAAATAGAAGTCTATGTGGATGGCAATCGTGGCTATCCCGTAAGCGGGCTTGATAACCCAGAAGCTCATGATTTAAATATGAATGCTGAAGACTGCCGGTCACTCTTTGCGGCGATTTTGCAAGGTGCTCCGACAGCTAGCTCCAATTTCGCAGACTTAGACCGAGTGCGGTTCTATGTCACAGCGGAAAACAACGGCACCAACGATATCTGCGTGTATTATCAGGCCAGTACCTTAAAAAGCCTGTCAGGAGCGCCAGAGGGTGACGATTATCTTACGGTAGGCAATAATTTCGTGTACAACCCACGTACCGGGGGCGTAAACGTAAACCTCAATCGTAGCAACTAACAGGCAGGATTGCTGCCATAAATTTTTAACTCTTAACTTTTGGTAAAATAGAGGCGACTCTTATGCAACAACAAAAAGGTTTTACCCTGATTGAGCTGATCATCGTGATCATCATTTTAGGTATTTTAGCAGTTACCGCAGCACCACGGTTCTTTAACTTCGCGACCGATGCACGGATTTCTTCACTTAAAGGTGTAGAAGGAAGTATGAATGGTGCCGCAAGTTTGATTTATGGTAAAGCGGTTATTGCGGGCATCAATAACATCGATCAAGACGAATGTGGTCCTGATGCTGATCTTGCATGTGAGGTCGAAGGCGTTGAACTTAAGTTTGGTTATCCGACAGCAAATGCAGCTGGCATTATTGCAGCTCTGCAATTAAGTGACGATTGGGCTGTCGTTGAAGCGGACGAGGATTTCTTAGACGGAGAAGCTGAGGACACAGTTGTCGCGGTCTACTTAAGCAGCATGACCATTGGGTCAGCTTGGGATGCGGCCACCGGTTGTTTTGTTAAGTATGAACCAGCAGCTTCTGCAGGTGCAACTCCGACTGTGACTGTTGTTGATACCGATTGTTAATATTGACATTGCTTTAAAAAGGCTTCTTCGGAAGCCTTTTTTATTATTGGTCATGTGCCCGGGTAAATATTGAATTTGATTAAAGTGGAGCTAAACCAAGGCGTTACTTTGTCATTTCAAGATCAACTATGAGTATTGTAAGGTATCCAAAGAGCTGTGTTTTCATTATAGTTAAGTGCAATTCAGGTAAATTTTTTCATCATGTATGTCGTCGAGCTCAATTCAAGGATGCTTTTGTATGTTGCAAGCGTTGATTCAATATAATAGCGGAGTCGGACAGGGTTTTTTGAAGCCTGTTGTCGCTAAATGCCGCCTCTTAGTTGGAATGCTGTTTTTAGCTTTAATGCTCAGTGGCTGTAGCGAAGAGCATCCTGACGATCGCCCCGGAGCAGTGAATAATCCATACCCGGAAGTGACAATTAGCGGCAGTGAAACAGTTCAGTTTGCTGATGACGAGGATGAACTAACTTACTCCATTCCTGTAATTTTATCGCGATCCGCACCGGTAGACGGTGAAGTGCGTTTTCGCTTCGTCGAGGGTTCTGCACTGTCTGGGCGTGATTTTGAGCTAGAAAGCTCGCGAGTCGCCTTTGCCGCTGGCGAACGCCAAACCAACATCACCGTGCGGTTACTCAACGACAGTACCCGCAAGGCTGACCGATATTTCCGTATTGAGCTCACGGGGGCAACGCATGCAACGCTAGGTGCAAGTGTTCAACACAGTATTGTTCTTACCGCGAATGATCCAACGGAACCAGACAGCCCTGTCACCCTCAATCTTCCGACGGAACTTAGTTTTGTCGCGCCACCATCCGGGCAAGCAAACTTCTCAGTGGTCATTCCCTTCTCTGCGGCTCTCCCGAACGATGGTTCAGTAGAAATTCGCACAGTGGCCGGCACGGCGCGCGAGGGTGAGCATTTTCAGGCAGTAACAGGCGAAAATTGCACTGCGTCGCGTTGTCGTGTCGCTGCTGGAAAAACCGAATTTGATTTTTTCCTACCTTTGATGGGCGATGTGAATGCCGCCGACCGCTCGTTCCGTCTGCAATTTTTAAATGCTGAAGGCTTTGAATTGCCTGAAAGTCGCGAAACAACCGTGACCCTATCCTATGGTGAAACTGCCACACCTGAATTACCAAATCTGATGCGACCCGAGGTACTCTCTCTGCGCATGCCTTCTGCCGAGCGGGAGCGTATTCGCTATCCAATCGTAGTACCTTTCGACCGTCCGCTTGTTGAAGCTGCGACCCTTGAGTGGCAAACCGTCGAAAGTACAGCGGAGTCTGATATTCATTTTGTCGCGGTTTCAGCCATTGGTGATGATGCGCAGCGCATTCATGCTGGAGCCCGAGAGTGGGCATTCGAAATTGAAATTCTACATGACGCAAACGCGATTGAAAATCTTCAATTTGAAATTCAACTCATGCACGGCCAAGGTATCAACTTACCTGAGAATCGTTCTATCCCAGTGGAAATTGTCCATAGCAATAATGAAGGGATGGTCGTTCCTACTGTGGCAGTACCAAGCTCAAGAAATTATCACGCGCCCGTGACTGAACCGCAGGACTACATTGTGCGTCTGCCGTTGAGTGAAGTTATGCCGGTTGATGGCTCTGTAGGCGTTAGTTTCATTGATGAAAGTGCGCGTCGCAATCTAGATTTCGATGGGCAAGATGGTGTGATAGAGTTTCCACTAGGGTCGAAAGAGGTGTCCGTACCTTTCACCTTATTGGCCAATGCCGATAACGTTGATGACCGAACCTTCCGCATTGAGTTGCATAGCCCGAATGGTGTAATTTTGCCGACCACGCGTGAAGTACAAGTGCGGATCATCTCTGCCGGCGAGCCTTCACCTTTACCGACACTAAGCTTAGCGCCGAGCTTAATTCGAGTGCCAAGCCCAACTACAAATGAGCAAGACATTACGCTCTACTTTGAGCTGTCTCATCCGCTACCGAATACAGGCAGTGTGACCATCCGTAGCCGCAATGGTAGCGCCGCGGCAGGTATTGATTTTGTTGAAGTCGCGCAAGTCCAGCAAGAAGTCAGTGCGGAATCTCACGAAGTTGCTGTGACCTTTACGTTGTTGCCGTCTAACACAAATCAACAGCGCGAATTTGAACTTGTGTTTTCAAATGCCAACCAACTGTTGCTTCCCGCAAATCGGGCCGTAACAGTGCAAATTGACCCACAAGATACCGCGGTCATCCCAACGCTGCGTCTGCCGAGTACAAACACAGTTCAGTTAACTGCACCAAATCCGGACGATGTAGAAGCGAATAAGTCACGCCGGATCGTGTTACCGTTCTCGAATGCTGCACCTTTAGCTGGTGTCGTCGAAGTGTACCCGCAGGACCAAACAGCCGCTGCCGGAACGGATTATGACTTCGCAACGACTGAATTTGCGTTTGCAGCGGGCGCGCATGAAATTGTCATCGACTTCGATGTGGAACCCGTGGTTTCGGAAAGATCGTTCGAACTGCTATTCGTTCGTGGCGAGAATGTTAATTTAGCGGATGAATTCGAGGCGCGAATTATCCGTGTTGTCATTATACCTTTCGACTAGCAGCCAAAACCTTTACATTAAGAACGATCCAAAATGCTGTATTTCAACTATAACTACCAGTTAAATGCAGCATTTTTATTTGGAGAATCCATATGCAGCAAATGAAATCACGTATGAGCGGCAACCGTTGGGCTGTTGCGATTGTGGCGGTCGCAGCACTGCTGCTGGCGAAGCCGATATTGGCACAAGAGATCAGTGAAACCCGTTTAGCGGACGGTGTGTATATGCTTGAGGGGCAGGGCGGCAATATGATGTTAGTGACGACAGAGTCACACACGGTATTGGTCGATGCGCAGTTTGCGCAGATGGCAGCCGCCATTGGCGCAAAAATTGAGGCGCTCGACGGCCTGCCTTTGTCTTATCTGATTAACACACACTTTCATGGCGACCACGTCGGTGGCAATGCGTATATGCGTGACACGTTAGGCGCGACGATTATCGCGCATGACAACGTGTTAACCCGTTTATCTGATGACAGTGAATTTCCGCGTGAGGGGTTACCGAGTAAAACCTTTGCTGAGCAGCATGCGCTCGACTTGGGTGATTATTCGCTGAGCTTGAAACATTATCCGACTGCCCATACCGACGGCGATATTGTCATTTGGGTCGATGGGCAGAATATTGTTCATGTTGGCGATTTGTTCTTCGTCGACCGTTTTCCATTTGTTGATTTGAACGCAGGTGGGACGGTGCAAGGTTATATCGATGCGATTAATGCGGTGTTAGCTGACGCTGATCAGCACACACAAATCATTCCCGGGCATGGGCGTTTGTCCAACGTAGCGGACTATGCGCGCTTACGTGACATGATGATTGAAACCCGCGAGCAAGTTCGCGCTTGGCATGCTGCTGGTGCTGACGTGGAGACTATGGTTGCCACTGGACTTGACGAAAAGTGGGCCGATTGGACATGGAACTTCATCAATGAAGAGCGTTGGATACGAACCTTGTATAACGACCATCTTGCTCAGTAAGCAAAAAGCTCGCTCGCAAGCGAGCTTTTTGCATTGAAACTTCTGAAAGGCGTCGCGATAAAGCTACTAACTTGTCGGTTAGCGCAGCTCCAGCCAGAAAAGAATCCGGTCGTTACCCCGATATTGGCCGAAGCTACCAAAAGCTCTAGGATTTCGGTGGATATTGTTGTCTGCATCCTCCCAGTTAAACTCTAGCCATAGCGGCGCATCGTACTCGAACTCGAACTCAAGAGCAGGTTCTGGCGTCGTTGGAGCTAACCATAGTAAGTTCCCGGGTATGACTATGCCTTCCACCAAATTGCCGTCGATACCGCCGGGCTGTGTGTCCGTTACTGACGCGTCAAGCAAGGCTAAGTTGTTGACTTGATAGGGCGTACATTGGTCGACAGTATGGGTCTCGAAGCGAGAGCCACTCCAATATTGCGCGCGGAGATCGACGGGGAGGTCTTCGCCCTCTGGGCCATATGTATTCTCTAGTACTAAACGACCGAAGACCATATTCAACTCACCAGTGAGCTGCACCGATAAGCCTGCTGCAGTCTCCAATGCCAACTCAGAAGGCAAAAAGTTACGGCTGTCTTGCTCATCTCGAATTTGCAAACCAATTCGCGTTTGTGGGTAAGGACCATCAGGGGGTTCCTGGGAGAAACGAGAAAAGGTGAGGTTTTCATTAGAAAAACTTAAGCTGCCATTCTCCCAAGCTTCATTGCTTTCGGTTGTAAGTTCAAAACGCTCGAGAAATTCATTATCTAAGTCTATGGCGGGGCTGTCATGGGCTGCAAAACCGTCAACAATAGCCGACCCGTTATATTCCGCTCTGCCATAGTTGGTGGTCACTTGTCCTGCTAAATTTACTGCGTCGATGATGAACTCTACTTCGATATTGGGTTGTCCCATATAGGTGAAGCCTTCACCGATGCAGGCATTGGTAACATTTGCACTGTTCATCCGGAGTTCAAAATGATGAGGATAAAAACGGCCTACCGGGCTTGGCGGACGGTTGAAGGCATCACCGCCACCGAGGTAATCTTGACCGGCCAAGCTTGCAACTAAATTAACGGTGCCGACTTCACTCCAGCGCAAACCGTCGTTCGAAAAAGCACCTACTATGGTTGACGAGGGCGAGAAATTATTTGTTTGTGTTAAGTTGCCGAGTGTACCGTTGGTTGGGAAAGCGACGGAATCCAAGGTCGCAGATAAGCTTATTTCGGGCATTTCATTACCGAAATTTGGCGTTGGTAAATTGTCTGCGTTTAAGGATTGTATAACCACAGAAAAGTCTTCGCCGGCGGCGCGATAGCCTGCATTTACATCTGTCCACAAATCGCCATTATCATCCAATGCACGAACGATTAACGAATAAGGTTTGACGACATATTCAGAGGTACTTGTACCCGTTAACTGTATAGGAGGATCGTCGAGATCAGGGTTATCAGGGTTCGGTTCAGGGGTTAACTGAAGTGATGCGTGCAAACGCAAAAGTCCGACGTCACTGTAGTTGTGTGGCAGTATTGCTGTGCCGTTGGCATCGAAATTGACGTCCACCGGGACGAAATTATTGACCACGCCATTGGCGTTAAAACCGATCGGCGTATTGTCGACTTGATATGTCTGGCCAGAAATACAGCTACTTGGATTGATGCATTCGACCCCCATATTCACCGTTTGCAGTCCTGAGAGCCGAGCTTCACAAGCGCCGGTCGTTGTATTGGTCTCGACCGCGCGCAACGCAACATCAAATGGTGAGCCTGCGAATTGGTGATCGATCGGGCTGCTGCCGTCCGGGTCGGTAAAAATCAGACCGGCGGTTTGAAAATTGACCGTGCAACTGGTCGCCGTTGTTCCTGTGCTGTCAAAGCACTGAGTTGGATTTATCGCAGCCACTGTCGTAGCACTGATGCTGATCGACGTACTGCCACCAGGAACATTTTGTAACCCAATAACGCCTGAACCATTATTCAGAGTTAGGCTAGCTGGGTTACCCGCGCTACCAATAATATCGCCACCTTGCCATACAGTAGACGTCGCCGTAGACGAGAGTGTAACTTGCACAGGATCTTCATACAGAGCACTACAGGTTGCATCAGCGCAGGCGTCAATGAGGACTGGAGCGGTGTAGCAGCTAACCATGCTGAATGGGTGACGAATGCGGTAATGATCGATTTCGGCATCGGGAGGATCACATTCATAGGCTGAAACTATCTCGGCTTGTACTTCCGGAGAATAATTAAATTCAGTGTTATTGCCGACGTTGACTTGCCCTCCGGCTAAAATACTGCCTTGAATGTTGTTGTTATTACCAAAATTCACGTTATTGGTTGGCGAAGGCCCATAAATAATGCCATTGAAATTAAGCGTTTCCGCTGTTTGATTACCTTGGTTGCCGTTACCCAAGCTAATGGATGCACCTTCATATAAAAAAATTCGAAAATTGCCGACATTACCTGTGCTATTGATATTAATTTGGTTAGCATTCGAGCGGCCAATTCCGTTTTTGATAAAAAGACGAACGATTCCGCCACTTGTGACAATATTGGTGTTCGAATGGAGGATTAGATCTTCGATAAAATAATCACCGGCGCCCATGATTACCGTAGTACCACTACCTGTTCTACTGATTTCAAGCTCCTTGATATAATAAGTCCCGGCCGACATGGTGAAGGTATTATTACCGCGAAACTCAACGTCGTTATAAGTGCCGGGACCGATATTCTGGTTGCTAATATTAGTGGAAGCAGAAAAATTAGGAAAAGTTGGAGGGTCTATCGGTGGATAGGGAATATCGACCGTATCAACTTGTCCCACGGGTGTTGGCGTATTACCTGTACCTTCTATGGTATTGTCATTGATTGAGGAGCCACTACCGTAGGTGAAGCCACTGGAGCCGACTATACCAAATGTTGTCGCTTCCGTAATGACTGTGCAGTAATCCAAATTTGGATCAGGTGCACCTGCACATGGGCCTTCATTTACGTTAATATCACAAGAGACCGGGGTAGTTCCATTACCGCTGATGCTCGGCGAGTTAATGTAACTGAGTACGGTCCCATTGTTGGTGACTGATCCTTTGGCGTTAATACTCCCGGCAACGGCACCACTATTGTTGGTGACAGACCCACCAGCGTCGATGTTGCTACTGACAAGGCCATTATTCATTACGCTGCCAGCAGCCGTGACATTACCGTTGACTGTGCCACTACTATTGTTGGTAAAGTTACCACTGGTCGAGACGTTGCCATTCACGGTACCATTATTGATGACGCTGCCAGCTCCAACTACATTGCCAAATACAGTTGCAGCGGCGTTAATGGTGACATTACTCGTTGCGGAAAGGTTACCAGTTACTACGCTATTCGCACCACTGACCGTAATATTCCCGCCAGAGATATTGGCATTAATAATCGCATTGTTGCCATTCATATTGAACGTGTTGTTATTAACGCTAATATTCAAAAGGTAATTAGACCCAGGGTTGATGGTGATGCCATCTGGTGTATTGATGCCTTGCGCAAAGACAATAGTGAGGTCTTGAGAAAGGGTTAAGGTTGCGTTGGTCGCATTGAGATTAACACTATTACTGCAGGTTACTGTGGCTGCTCCCGCATTAAACGTGCAGTTCGCAAAGTCGCCGACATTATTAATAGCATCGCTTGGTAGATTCCAGTTCGCTTGGGCTGCACCAGTAGACAAAGCAACGATAGTTGAGGTAGTCAATAGGGCGCGCAACAAACGTGTCCGAATGAAGAGATATTTAAAAAACCCCATCAGTCGCCTCCAAAATAATTTGTTTTGAATAATTCGTTGCTGCAATACTACAGACACCCTCGGCAGTTATACGAAAGTGCTGACCGCTAAAGGGGGCTGGAATCGTATAGGCGACACAGTCAATGTTAACACTGCATTGATTCAATCCATCCGCCGTAAAACTGTAACTGACACTGCTACATTCACTTGTCGCAACAGGTTGATCAAATGGAAAGAGATCGGTTAAAAATATTTCAGCTCCGCTACGCGCGGCTGCGTAGGCTCTTGCTCCATAAACCTCACTGACAGTCGCTCGACTCAGATCACCGAGAATTCGCACCATGGCAATGCCAAGAATGCTCATGACGACAATTATGAAGATCGCGACCACGAGTGCACCACCGCCTTGCTTGAGCGGAGAGCTTCGCTGCTGCGATTTTTGAGGCTTAAAGTTTCGACTATGGAACATTGGGAACGTGAACCTCATGAAGAATTTGCAGTGGTTCGTTACTTGAACCGCGTTGAAAGCGCCAGTCGATTTGCACTAAATTATTGCGTTGCAAGGTCGGCTCAAATACTCGAAAAGGCCATTCCTCGGCTTGGCTAGTGTCATTGACAAGATCGACGGCCATAATCTCATAGTTTGCACTGCTTAGTAATTGCGCATGAGTATTTTGGTTCTGTGAGAGCCCATAATCGCTATAGCGCTCAAGACGATTTTGCGCTTCATTGTAGCACCAGGATATAGGATCGCTCGTTACATAATAGCGTCGCGCGGGACTCTCGGTTGGGAAAAACAATGGTGTCGTATTGTAGTTTATGGTTAGAAGTCCTAGCTGAGGTGTATCGAGTTCAACACTGTCAATCTCTTTTCGGCGTAAATTTGAGGGGCCGTAAATGAATTGATTCGACGTCGCGTAAACGAATAAATACTTACCTTCGAGTTGCTCACTGCGAATAGGTTCAACAACGATAAAGTCGTCGCTTGCAGTTAATCCAGCGCGCGGAATTTGCAGATAATTACTACTCGTGATCACCGGTAAAAATTCAATGCAACGTTGGTTGTCACTCTCTAGAACACGAATACTGCGGGGCAGGGCATTGCGCAACTCAATCGATAGACGCTCGACCGCAAAGCGACTTTGGGAAATCAACTGTTCGCGTCCCGCAGTGTCACTATATATCTGAGCACCAAAACCTAGGTAACGAAAAGTAAAAACACCAACGAAGCCAAGTAATACAATCACGGTTATCAGTTCGACTAACGTGTAGCCGAATTGTGGTCGAGGATATGAGGGACATCGACGCATCAATAATTCCCCCGAATAGCGGCAAATGTGAAGTCTTGACCTTGTGGGGTAGTGACGATCACTTCAATTCGCTTAAAGCGCGTAATGGTGTTGCTGCAACTCCCGAAGCTATCGCTGTAGCAAACATTAATGGCGTAATTAAAGTTCGGGAAACGCTCAGCTAGGTTTTCTCCGAGTGCACCGGCAAGTGAGTCGCTTAAATGTAACTGATGATAGTCATCAACATCATTAAAGGCTTCCCGACTTTCCGATTCGGGGCCTAGATCTTCTGGGGCTGTACAAACGGGGGCACCAATCTCTCCACAACGTAGTTGACCGCCGGTAAAGTCACTTTCGTGGTCAAAGCCTTTACTCATGATCTCGTCGAGTAGGGCTTGCCCTAAGGCAGCGGCTCGTATTTGCAACATGGGTTCTGCACTGCGTTGTGCTTGTGGAAAAATGATGACCGTTAAAATAATGAATGAGAGTCCAAGGGTAACAAGTCCGACGATGATTTCAATGAGTGTAAAGCCGCACTGGTTCTGCTGACCGCGGTATGTCTTGTTTTGAGCCGTTCCAGTCATGTAAAACTCCCTAACATTATTGATTGAGTTTAACTCATCCATGCAACAATGTTGATATACTGTTATTCATACTACATTTTTTTGTTTAAACTGCATACTTGATGACGACTCTTTAATAAATCTCGCAGGCGATGAGGATGATCGATTTGACCTACAAACGGCACCACAGTGACGGCTTTACCTTGGTGGAGTTAATCACTGTTATGGTCTTACTTGGCATATTAGCAGTATCGGTAGGTCCACGCTTTTTTGTGAGCGGAGCTGTTGCTGAAGCAACGATGGAAGCACGGCTATTAAGTCTACTTCGGTTGCAACAACAGCGGGCGATGCAAGACAGCATAAACAGCTGTTATGGCGTGCAGTTCAGTGCGTCTCAAATTAGCCCTGTGGACTGTGCCGAAACAGTTGCAGCTGAACGTATCATTGAGCCGTCGGATACGTTAAGCATAACGGTTACTTCCAGTTTAACGGGGGCTGATTCGAAATTTTTATTTAACAGTCTTGGCTGCCCTGTTTCAACAGGCCATGAAACTAGCGCCGAAGATTGCGGTCAGAGCAATGTTGAGATTCAAATTACCGGGCTTGAAACTCGGCGAATTTGTGTCCAAAGCCAAGGCTATATTCGCAGTGGTGCGTGTAACTGATCGGAAACGTCATAAAACTTGTTAAAACCGTGAAAACTCGCTTGCCGCAAGGATTTCAGCTTGGTAAAGTTAGCGCTTAGTTACTGTTCTCCACAATAATAACCACGAGTAAAGGGAATAACCCTCCATGTTTAAGAAGTTGCGCGGTTTGTTTTCCAACGACCTGTCGATCGATCTAGGTACGGCGAACACTCTCATCTATGTGAAAGATAAAGGTATTGTGCTTAATGAGCCATCGGTAGTGGCCATTCGACAGGACCGCGCAGGTGGTGCTAAAAGCGTTGCAGCTGTGGGTCATGCTGCGAAGCAAATGTTGGGTCGGACTCCCGGCAACATTAAAGCCATCCGGCCAATGATAGACGGTGTAATTGCCGACTTCCACGTTACCGAGAAAATGTTGCAGCATTTCATCAAGCAAGTACACGAGAATAACTACTTACTGCCGAGTCCGCGCGTGTTGGTGTGTGTGCCTTACGGTGCGACTCAAGTTGAGCGTCGGGCCATTCGTGAATCTGCGTTAGGTGCAGGTGCGCGTCAGGTCGTATTAATTGACGAACCGATGGCTGCAGCGATTGGTGCAGGTCTGCCAGTGTCAGAGCCAACTGGTTCGATGGTTGTTGATATTGGTGGGGGTACCACGGAAGTTGCCATTATTTCACTCAACGGCGTGGTTTACTCCAGTTCAGTACGTATAGGCGGCGACAAATTTGACGAAGCGATTATTAGCTATGTCCGCCGTAACTTTGGCTCACTCATTGGTGATGCGACCGCTGAGCGGATTAAACATGAAATCGGTGCTGCCTACCCTGGTGAGGAAGTTCGCGAGCTTGAAGTACGCGGTCGTAATCTTGCGGAAGGTGTGCCACGCTCGTTTACATTAACCAGTAATGAAATTTTAGAAGCGCTGCAAGAGCCTTTGATGGGCATCGTTGCTGGCGTCATGCATGCACTCGAGCAATCGCCGCCAGAACTCGCAGCGGATATCGCCGAGCGTGGTATGGTATTAACCGGTGGCGGTGCGTTATTACGTGACTTCGACCGTCTCTTAATGGAAGAAACTGGCATTCCAGTGATTGTCGCTGACGATCCTTTAACCTGTGTGGCCCGCGGTGGTGGTAAAGCTCTCGAGTTAATCGACGAGCATGGTGGCGACCTGTTCAACGACGAGTAGACCGTGTCGACGCCGCTTTTCATTCGAACTGTCTCGCTTCGTGTGCGATTAACGCTAGCCTTAGTGCTAGCGTTTTTGCTTATTTTTTTAGACCATCGGCTTGGTGCGATGCAGCAAGTTCGCTTGTATTTAAACTCCGCGATTAGCCCTGTGCAGTTTCTCGCGGTCATGCCAGAGCAGGGTCTCGATAACCTCATCTATAGCCTGCAGAGTCGCCGCAGCTTAACCCGCGAAAACGACCGTTTGAAACGCGAATTACTTGACTTGCAAGGTCAGTTACAGCGTTTTGAGTTTCTTGTGAATGAAAATGATCGTTTACGCACGCTCTTAGCGAGTGACGAGCGCACCGAGCGCTTGCGTATGGTTGCTGAAGTGATTGCCATCGACTCAGACCCCTTTACCCACCAAGTCGTGGTGAACAAAGGCACTCGCCATGGTGTCTACATAGGCCAGCCGGTCATCGATGCGGACGGGGTAATTGGCCAAGTGGTTGATGTGGGCATCGCCACCGCCCGCGTGATTCTTTTAACTGACCAAAGTCACGCGATTCCTGTTCGCGCAGCGGGAAGTGGTATTCGTGCAATTGCGCAAGGGGTTGGCGACACCAACTCGCTGGAGCTGATGCACGTGCCGCACTCGACTGAGTTACAGACCGGAGACTTACTGATGTCTTCAGGACTAGGTGGTGTCTTCCCAGAAGGTTACCCGGTGGCTCGAATACAATCGATTTTGCGTGACGAATCGCTTCCGTTCGCACAAATACGCACAGTTCCGGTAGCCAACCTTGATCGGATTCGAATGGTCTTATTGTTATGGGATGAGCAAAGCGATAACCAGCCCATTCGCAGCGACGAGGGAGATACTGATTGATGCAGCGTATTTTGCAGCGAACGATTATCCTGATTACCTTTATTCTGGCGCTCATTTTAGCGGTTATGCCGATGTCGATAGCGGTTGCGCCATTTCGTCCTGAGTGGCCACTTTTAGCGCTGATTTATTGGATTATAGCCTTACCGCACCGAGTCAACATTGGTTACGCAGCAGCGGTTGGATTAGCTGTGGATGTTCTACTCGGTTCAACGCTCGGTTTTCACACGGCAGCGTATGCGATTATTGCCTACCCAGCAGCGCGCTATTACAGTCGCATTCGCAATTTTTCATTGTCTCAACAAGCTTTGCTGGTGATGGTTTTAGTCTTTGCCGCACGACTCATTGTCTATCTCTTCGAACATTATTTGAATAACGCTCCGCTCATGTGGCACTACTTTTGGCCGGCGCTGAGTTCGGCAATCTTCTGGCCATGGATTTTCTTATTGCTGCGTAAGACTCGGCGGAAGTTTTTAGTTCGATGACGGCATTGGATTTGTATTTAGCGTCTGCTTCGCCGCGTCGTTATGAGCTTTTGCAACAACTCGTTACTGATTTTCGCGTACTTCCCGCTGACATCGTGGAGGTTCGTGCTGATCATGAATCGGCAGAAAGCTATGTGCAGCGGTTAGCTGGCGAGAAAGCAAACGCAGTTCGTGGTATATTAATTAGGCAGAACCAATGGTTTGAAAACACGGCGACACTGGGTTCTGACACCATTGTCACCATCCGGTCCGGGCATAAGCGACAGGTGCTGGAAAAACCAAATGATTTCCAACATTTTCGGCAGATGATGCACACTCTCAGTGGGCGCAGCCATGAAGTGATGACCGCCGTTCATCTCTGCTCCGCTGTGGGTTCTTGGCAGGCTTTGGTGACCACAGAAGTCACATTTGCAGAGCTCTCCGAAATGCAAATCGAAAGCTATTGGCGCACTGGCGAGCCGCAAGACAAAGCCGGTGGCTATGGTATTCAAGGTCAGGCGGGTAAATTTGTTCGCCATATCGCCGGTAGTTATTCTGCAGTCGTCGGACTACCGCTGTTTGAAACTGACCAACTCATTCAACAATGGCGACAACAACTCAACGTGGAGTAACAACTGATGAGTGCGGAAATTCTAATTAATGTGACCCCGAGTGAAACCCGCGTCGCCCTCGTTGAAAATGGAATCCTGCAAGAAGTGCACATTGAGCGCCAAGCCCGTCGCGGCCTCGTTGGGAATGTCTATGTTGGTAAAGTGAGTCGCGTGTTGCCCGGCATGCAAGCTGCGTTTGTCGATATTGGGCTGGAAAAAGCCGCGTTTCTGCATGCCTCCGATATTATTACCCACATTGAAAATGTCGAAGAACTCGACCGTGACCAATTGCCACCTGCGGATATCTCCCAGCTTGTGCGTCAAGGCCAGCATATTATGGTGCAAGTGGTGAAAGACCCGCTCGGTACCAAAGGCGCGCGTCTGACCACCGATATTACGATCCCGTCACGATATTTAGTGTTGATGCCGCGCTCGAAGCATGTAGGTGTGTCGCAGCGGATTGAAAGCGACAATGAACGCGATCGCTTGCGCAGTATTGTTGAAGGATGTTGTGATGACGATATCGGCTTTATTGTCCGTACCGCCGCCGAAGGCAGTGCGAGCGAAGAGCTGGAGCAAGACGCGCAGTTTCTTCGGCGGCTTTGGAGCAAAATTCAGGAACGCAAAAAGAAGAACTCAAAAGGCGGGATGCTGTATGAGGATTTAAATCTTGCCGCGCGCGTATTGCGTGATTTTGTCGGCGTTGAATTGGAACGAATTCGGGTGGATTCGCGTCTAAGCTTTCAACAGTTGCAGGAATTTGTTGCTGAATTTGTTCCGCAACTGACTGATCGGCTCGAATATTACGAAGGCGAGCGACCAATTTTTGATTTGTTTGATGTCGAAAATGAAATACAACGTGCGCTCGATCGCCGTGTTCAATTGAAATCAGGTGGTTCCTTGGTGATTGACCAAACCGAGGCAATGACCACAATTGATATTAATACCGGGGCATTTGTGGGCCACCGTAATCTCGAAGACACGATTTTTAACACTAACACGGAAGCGACTCAGGCAATCGCTCGACAACTGCGCTTACGCAATTTAGGTGGGATTATCATTATCGATTTTATCGATATGCAGAATGACGATCACAAGCGGCGTGTATTGCATAGTCTTGAGCTGGCACTGGCCAAAGATCGGGCGAAAACCAGCATCAGTGGGTTTACCTCGTTAGGGCTGGTGGAGCTCACGCGCAAGCGCACACGGGAAAGCCTTGAGCACGTGCTGTCGTCAGAATGTCCGGTATGTAAAGGCCGCGGCTCGATGAAAACAGTTGAAACTGTGTGTTTCGAAGTGATGCGCGAAATCGTTCGAGTGAATCGAGCCTATGCAGCTGACAAATTTGTGGTTTATGCCTCGGCAGCCGTTTCCGAGCGACTGCTAAATGAAGAATCGCAAGCGCTTGCGGAACTTGAAGTGTTTGTTGGTAAACAAATAAGTATTCAGGTTGAACCCTTATACCATCAAGAACAATTTGATGTGGTGATGATGTAGTGACGATAAGTAAGGCAGTACATTATCTGATTCGTAAGCTTTGGCTTGCGGTCGGAGTCCTTTTAGTCATAGCAGCGGTACTATTGAGTTTGGTCCGCTATGCTTTGCCGTACACGGAACGTTATCACGACGATTTAGCGGCTTACTTGAGCGAGCAGCTCGATTATCAAGTGAGTTTTGCGAGTCTTCGCGCGGATTGGGTGAGTTCCGGTCCGACGTTAGTGATTGAAGATCTCAACTTGAGTCCAAACGCTGACGATAGCGTTAATTTACACGTTGCCGAAGCCCGTGTTGGCGTTAACTTCTGGCAAAGTCTATGGAATTGGGAACTGCAGTTTAATCATTTTTCGGCGAGCGGTGCGGAGATCGATATTCATGTACAGGGCCAAAGCGATGTGCGCGATCCTGACGCCACGCAAGACTTTCTCGAAAGCTTATTTTTACGGCAATTGGATCGATTTCAATTGCGCGACACCTTGTTGCGTGTGTATCTCTATGAGCAAGCGCCACGGGAAATCTTCATTAACACCCTGAGTTGGCAGCAACATGGACAAATGCGCCAAGCAACGGGCAGTTTTCGCGTCCCCGACGTCACCTGTAATTCTCTTGATTTCATTCTCAATGTCGAAGGTGATCGCTTTGCCACTGCGCGCGGCAGTATCTATGTGGACGCACAGAATCTCGACATTACGCCGTGGATTCAACAATTAACTACAACTGCGAGGTTTACCCGAGCTGAATTTAACCTACAAGGCTGGCTCGATTTTAACCAAGGGCAGTTCGGCAATGGGCAATTGCATTTTAATCGCAATCTGGTGAGTTGGCGGCGGCATGGTGAAGAGCACTTCCTGACCACGCAACCAACGTCATGGGTGTTGGTGCCACAAGACACCGGCTGGTTACTGAATAGCCAGCCCCTTGAAGTTCGCTTGGACGATCGTTCTTGGCTTCTCGACAAGGTCATCTGGGAATATGCTGAAGGCACCCATACATGGAACGCCGGCAATATTGAATTAATTGACTTTAGTCCACTTTGGAGCATGTTTGGCGCGCCGGGCGAAGTCCTTGCCGAGTGGTCGGAGGGTTTAGCCACTCGAGGTGTCGTGCGCGAATTGCAGGTGCGTTTTAGTCCCGAGCAGAATTGGCAATTTTATGCGCAAGCCGATGAGCTCGACTGGCAACCACATCGGGGTGTTCCGGGAATCTCAGGTTTACAACTGGAAGTTTGGAGTACGCCAAGCCAAGGGAATTTTGTTGTTGGTGGCAATGAAATCCGTTTAAATTCACCGGCGACCTACAATGACGATAAGGCGCTAACCGAACTTGACATTCGTGGCGGCTGGTTGCAAACCAATGGTGATTGGGTGTTCGACATCGACAGTGCCACTTTTGGTTTACCGGGTGCGGAAATTCAGCAACGCTTGCGGGTCAGCGGCGGGCAACAGGACGGTGTCACCATGGACTGGCTCGTCGTTGGCGGCAGTCACGGTATGGCGGTCCTTGATGTGATTACGCTGTTACCTTTGCAGATGGGCGAAAACCTAGGCAATTATCTCACCGAGTCACTCCTGCATGGCGAAGTGGATGATTTACGCATGGTGTGGCGGGGGCCGATTAACGGGTTCCCTTATGACGCCGGCGAAGGTATCTTTCAAGCGCAGGTGCAAATCAATCAACTCGGCTACAAGTTTCAGCAAAGCTGGCCGGCTATTTTTGGAGCTCGGGCTGACGTTCGTTTTGTTGACCAACAGCTGGAAATTCGCACGCACGGCGGTGAAATTGCCGGTATTCCGCTGACAACAGTGGAGGGCGTGATCAGCCAGATTATTGGTCCTGAGGCGCCTCATCTTCACATCGGGACAAACGTCACTGCCGAGCCGCAGGCACTGCATGACCTCTTTGCCATGAGCCCCTTGGCGAGCTCGGTGGCGGCAACCTTGCAGCAAGTGCAATTGCAAGACAGCATTACCGGCTCATTTACACTAGATATTCCATTACAGTCAGACGCGCAGGTTGCTGCCGTTGGTGAGATACAACTGGATGGTCAGTCGATTTATCTTGCCGCCGTCGATATGTGGCTGAATGATATTCAAGGCGGATTAACCTTTCATAATGACCAGATCCGTTTCTCGACACCGTCCGCACAGTTATTTGGGCAGCCGGTGGTCATTGAATTGCAGGGGGGGGCAGTCGACGGGCGCTACGAAATTCAATCTCAACTGCATGGCCGCTGGAACTTCCCCGAGCTTGCTGAGCGTTATCATACCTTCCCATTATTACCGCGTTTAGCCGGTGATATGCCTTGGGATGCGGAGTTTACCCTTGGGCTTGGCGAAACGCTAACGTTGGCGCTTAACTTAGACGGTGATTTAGCCGAGAGTGTATTCGACTTACCAGAGCCGATTGCTCATCAGCGCGGCAATGATCGCATGGCAAATTTAGTCCTCAATATTGACGGTGATGATCTTCGAGCTACTGCGCAAGTCGCCGATGTTATTCAGGCCCGCGCAGAAATGGTGTTAGGTAGTGGTGGTTTAAATGCCTTGGAATTGCAGCTGGGCGAGAGTCCGTATCCAGTTGCAGTGCGACCTGACGCGGGCTTCCATATTTATGCTGGCTTTGTCCAAACTGATTTAGCGCAATGGTTGCCGTTGATAGGGGAACTCTATGTTGATTCTGACGAGCAAATTGCCGAACTCAACGAGCCGCAACGTGCGTTAGTACCGCCATTGTCGCAAATTGATGGCCGTATTGAGACATTAAGTTGGTTTGGCCAAGCATTTCCAAATAGTGAGATCCGTGGCCGAAGTGTGGATAACGGTTGGCAAATCGACTTGAACGCTGACAATACGCGAACGCGGGTCGATTGGAATGTGGCGACGCCCGGTCAACTGACCATTGGCGCTGATTTTCTCTATCTGCAGGCAGCGACCATAGCCGAAACGGATGAAACTGGCGATGACGAACCGCAACAAAGCAGTCCTGAACTGCTCGATAATTTACCGCCGGTCGCATTTAGCTGTCGCGTATGCCGCTTTGAAGACCGTGATTTAGGCGAGGTTCGTTTACGTTTACGGTCGGATTTAGGCGAACAAATTGAACGCTTTGAAATGCGTCGCGGGCGCACGGTATTGACTGCAAGCGGCGGTTGGATGCACGATGACGGCGAGAACCTAGCGACCTTTATTCAAGGGAATTTGAATTCGAATAATATCGGCTCGTATTTGTCTGATTTAGGTTTTAGTTCGGTCGTTCGTGATTCTGACTTACAGCTGCGTTATGCATTAAATTGGCCAGGTCTACCGACTGACTTTGACCGAGAGCGGTTGAGTGGCGAGGTCGAATGGCTGCTCGGTGCTGGCTACTTGCGTGACGTACCAGATGCGGCGCGTGTTTTCTCTGTACTCAGTCTTGAAAGCGTCATTCGGAAACTGACGCTCGATTTCCGTGATATTTTTGCCCGCGGTATGTTTTATTCATCATTTGGCGGCACGTTGCAACTCAGAAACGGTGTCGTCAGTACCGATAATACCCGCATGAATGGTGCTGCGGGTGACATGACGGTCGCGGGAACCACGAACTTAAGCACTGAAGCGATTCATTATCAGCTGACCTACGTGCCTAAGGTAACGTCGAGTATTCCGGTTTTATTGGCCTTTATGGTGAACCCGCCAAGCGGCCTCGCTGCGTTGCTAATCGATCGCATGCTGCATGATGCACAGGTGATCAGCCGATTGCAGTATGAAATTACCGGTACCATGAGCGAACCTGTAGTGAACGAAGTTAGTCGCGACAGTAAAGAAGTGGAGTTGCCGGAAATGGCTGAGGATGTGTTACCCCGTGAGCTGCCCGCGAAGACTGAAGCGGAAATTGAAGGGAAACAGGGAAATCAAGAGGACAACCATGGCACAGATTAGCTTACTGCAATGGACCTCACGCCGTGACTGGTCGGCCAATAAGGTCTGTATCGAACAGCAACTTGAGCAACTCAAGGGCGTTTCTAAGCCGCACTTGGTGATCCTGCCAGAGGCATTTGCTCGCTTTGGCGCGGGAGAGTCCGCCCAAGGCCGCTTTGCGGAAACGCTAGGGCATGGTGAAGTGCAATCATTCATTCGTGAATGCGCAGCGAATTACGGGGTTTGGATTCTTGCTGGAACCATGCCAATTGATGAGGGCGAGCGCTATGCGGCAGCATCGCTCTTGTTTGATGATCAGGGCATGCTGCAAGCAAGATATGATAAAATCCATTTATTTGACGCCGATGTGGACGACGACACCAAGAGCTACCGCGAGTCCAAGTACACACGCCCCGGTAAAGACTTAGTGGTGGTTGATACGCCATTTGGTCGGCTCGGTCTGGCGGTTTGCTACGACTTGCGTTTCCCTGAACAGTTTCGGGCGTTACGTCAGCAAGGGGCTGAGTTAATTGCATTGCCGTCGGCGTTTACTAAAGTCACCGGCGCCGCCCATTGGCAAGCCTTATTGCAAGCTCGGGCGATAGAGAATCAAGTCTATCTGCTGGCGCCAAATCAAACCGGCCGCCATGACGACGGCCGAGAAACATGGGGGCACTCGATGGTGGTCGACCCATGGGGGCGGGTCATTGCTGCGCTTGATCGCGAGCCGGGCGGTTTGACCATTGAGCCAGATTTAGATGAACTTCATGCACTGCGTCAACGTATGCCAGTGCAACAACATAATCAATTTGAGGTGCGTTTCATTGAAGATACCAACGCCAGTCGCTGAACAGTTGTTGGCTCCGGGGCAACTCGACGAGTCTATGTTACAGCAGTGCCTGCACGATTTAGCCGGTGCGCGGATCGATTACGCCGATATCTATTTGCAAAGTAGCAGCCATGAAGCTTGGGTACTGGAAGACAGTATTGTTAAAAGTGGCAGTTTCAGTATCGAAAGTGGTTTAGGTATTCGCGCGATTAGTGGCGAGAAAACTGGCTTTGCCTATGCGGACAGTATTGATCCAGCGGCTCTAACGCGCGCCGCACAAGCGGCGAAAGGTATTGCCGATCAAGGTGGCGAGGGTAAAGCGAAAGTTTTAACTAGCGTGACCACCCATGACTTATATCAGCCGGAAAATCCGCTCGCGAGCTTGACCGAAAGCAAGAAAATAGCCTTGTTACAGGCAATGGATAAGCATGCGCGCAAGGCTGATCCACGAATTAAAGAAGTGACCGTTAGCCTCACTGGTGTGTACGAACATATTCTGGTGGCAGCGACCGACGGTACCTTAGCAACCGATATTCGCCCTTTAGTGCGCTTGAATTGCAGCGTCCTTGCGGAGCAAAACGGGCGACGTGAGCGTGGTTCCTCTGGCGGTGGAGGCCGGGTCAATTATCACTATTTCTTTGAACCAGTCTGGCTTGATGCCAATGAAGCAAATAAAGAGCAGCCGCGGTATTTGAGTTTTGTCGATGAAGCGGTGCGGCAAGCCTTGATCATGCTTGAGGCGAAACCTGCACCGGCAGAAACCATGCCCGTGGTGCTTGGCAATGGTTGGCCGGGAGTTTTACTCCATGAAGCGGTCGGACACGGCTTGGAAGGTGACTTCAATCGCAAAGGCTCGTCGGCATATGCAGGTCGAATTGGCGAACAGGTCGCAGCGAAAGGTTGTACGATTGTCGACGACGGTACGCTGGCGAATCGCCGTGGTTCTCTGCAGGTAGACGATGAAGGCACACCGACACAGCATAATGTGCTGATCGAAGATGGTCGTCTGGTTGGTTACATGCAGGACAAATTGAATGCGCGTTTAATGGGTGTCGCCGCGACAGGAAACGGCCGTCGTGAGTCGTATGCGCACTTGCCCATGCCACGGATGACGAATACCTATATGCTCGCCGGTGAACATCATCCAGATGAAATGATCGCCTCGGTAAAGCGCGGAATTTATGCACCGCAGTTCAGTGGTGGTCAAGTCGATATCACCTCAGGTAAGTTCGTGTTTTCAGCGTCTGAAGCCTATCTCATTGAAGATGGTAAGTTAACCGCACCGTTAAAAGGTGCAACTTTGATTGGCAATGGCCCAGAAGCGATGGCACGTGTGTCGATGGTCGGCAATGACTTAGCCTTGGACACCGGTATTGGCGTTTGTGGCAAAGACGGTCAAAGCGTACCGGTTGGTGTTGGTCAGCCAACATTGAAGATTGATGCGATGACGGTTGGCGGCACGGAATAAAACAGCGAAGCCGGGTGGCTTCGCTGATGGCTGGGTTACTCGGCAACTGAGCGAATATATTTAAAGAGCGCGCGTGCGGCTGCCGGTGGTTTATTCTGTTCTTGTTCTTTTTTGGCTTGTCGTACCCAATTGCGTAACTGTTGCCGATCGGCATCTGGGTATTGGTCAATAAAAGCTTGGATGCCGTCATCTCCAGCGCTAAGAATGCGCTCACGCCACTGCTCAAGCGCATGGAAATGAGCCGCTTCATAGAGCGCACGGTTTTCGATTTTATCAATCGCGCTCAATAACGCATCGGTGTCGCGTTGCCGCAACAGCTTGGCTAAAAACTGAAGTTGACGGCGATAACCTTCGCGTTTATTAGAAATTTTTTGCGCAAGTTTAACGGCAGCGTGTAACTCATCATCCAACGGCAGTTGTTTGAGGGTGTTACTGCCCATATTCACCAGTTTCACGCCGAGATCGTGCATGGCTGCCGCTTCGCGTTTTAATTGTGTTTTGCTGACATCGTCAGCGGATAGGAATTCATCCTGATCGTCGTATTGCATGAGCGTATCCACATATTCATTCATTACGACTAGTTTATCAGGAACTGCGCCGCCGTGGTATCGGTGTGCAGTTCTCAGAAAAAGGCAATTTCATGACTGAAGAAGTAAAATTGGCAAAAATGACTGCGAAAGAGCAGCTACAACCGGATTTAGAGCGTGCAGTGACGGCGGTCGAAGAGGCTTTAGCACAAGCGAAAAAGGCTGGTGCGAGTGCTGCAGAGTGCGCAATCTCCCATAGCCGAGGCTTGAGTGTGTCGACGCGGTTGGCCGAAGTCGAAACCGTCGAATTTAATCAGGACGGTTCGCTCGGTATCACTGTTTATCGTCGCCACAAAGATGGTTCGCAAAGTAAGGGAAGTGCGAGTACTTCGGATCTGTCGCCGCAAGCGATTCATGCAACGGTTGAAAAGGCCGATGCGATTGCCCGCTGGACCGAAGCGGACCCAGCAGCTGGCCTCGCTGATCGCGAACTTATGGCGTTTGGTTATACCGACCCCGGTTTATTTTACCCAGCACCACAAACACCGGAACACGCCACCGAAGTCGCCTTGGCCTGTGAGCAAACCATGCTGAATACGGACCCTCGTATTGTCAACTCTGATGGCGCGCATTACAGCAGTCATTGCGGCTTTCGCGTCTATGCGAATAGCCATGACTTCGTCGGCCATTACATGAGTTCGCGTCAGAGTTTAAGCTGCATGCCAATTGCCAAAGAGGGAGACGCAATGGAGCGCGATTATGCGTACACCATTGCCCGCGACCCGAGCCAGCTATTAGCACCTGACGCTGTTGCGCGCGAAGCGGTGGCGAATACAGTGGCGCGCCTTGGTGCTCGATCGATTCCAACCTGCTCGGTGCCGGTGATTTTCCATCGCGATTTGGCGCATCACCTGTTTGGTCAGTTTGCCGGTGCGATTAGTGGCGGTAACTTGTATCGGAAGAGTACCTTTTTATTGGATCATTTAGGTAAACAAGTGTTTCCAACGTGGTTGAATATCCATGAAGATCCCTTACTTCCGGGTGGTTTGGCGAGTAGTCCGTTTGATCACGAAGGTGTGCGCACGAAAGCGCGTGACATCGTCAATGACGGCGTTGTTAGTAGTTACTTACTAACGAGCTACGCAGCAAGAAAACTAGGGATGCAAAGTACTGGTCATGCCGGCGGTATTCACAACTGGGTGATCCGCGCGGATACTAAACATACCGCTACTGGACTTGACGCCTTGTGTCAGCAAATGGGCACAGGTTTACTGGTGACGGAATTAATGGGACAGGGCGTCAACTTGGTGACTGGCGACTATAGTCGTGGTGCCGCAGGTTTCTGGGTCGAAAATGGCGAAATTCAGTTCCCGGTGACGGAAGTGACGGTGGCTGGAAACTTACGTGATATGTTCGCAAACATCGTTGCCATTGGCGATGATATCGATCCGCGCCATGGCGTGTTGACCGGTTCCGTGCTGGTTGAAAAGATGAAAGTAGCTGGGCAATAAGTCTCGTTGCGGAAAAGCTCTGCAGCTGCAGAGCTTTCTTCGCTGTAGGCGATCACTCGTCTTCGTCGAAACGGTCGTGAATTAGCTGAGTAATCGCATCGAGCGCAAGCTCTGCGTCTGGACCGACCGCTTTAACTTGAATTTCTTTACCCTGTTGGCTAGCTAAAAGCATTAAGCCCATCACACTGCTCGCGTCGACGGACTTTTCTCCCTGACCAATCGTAACCTTGGCATCAAATTGACTGGCAAGTTTTGCTAGCTTCGTTGCCGCACGGGCGTGCAGTCCAAGCTTATTGCGGATCAGTACATTTCGACAGACTTCAGTCATGCTTTTTTACGGTCCAGTTCACGGTGTTTGACCCGAGTATTCGGGTGCTGATCTTTTAACATCGCGGCCAAGGTTTCAGCGATATAGACCGAGCGATGCTGTCCGCCTGTGCAACCGATTGCCACAGTTAAATAACTGCGGTTACTGCGCTGGAAATAGGGTAGCCAGGTACTGATAAAGGTTTCGGTTTGATGAATAAACTTGGTCACTAATGGCTGTTGACTCAAATAGTGTTGGACTGGAGCATCAAGCCCGGTAAAAGGCCTTAGTTCAGGCTCCCAATGCGGGTTCGGCAGGATTCGAGCGTCAAACACGGTGTCTGCAGTCGTGGGGAGACCATGCTTAAAGCCGAACGACATGAGTACCAGAATCAATTGATTTTGTGTCCGACCTAACACGCGCTCATTAACTTGCTCGATCAGCTCGTGCACGCTCATGTCACTACTGTCTAATCGCCAAGTTGCCATTGCCGCCAATGGCTCAATAATTTTACCTTCTGTCGCAATCGCATCGGCTAAAGTAGCTTGATTGTGCGAGAGTGGATGCATTCGCCGCGTTTCACCATAGCGACGAATCAGAACTTCATCACTGGCGTCAATAAACAAAACCTCGGCTTTTACCTCGTTGGGTAAAAAGTCGAGACTTTCATTCAAGTCTTTAATATCGGCTTCGAGATTGCGCACATCAATGCTAATCGCAATATTCTCAAAGCGCCCGGTCACGGTGTGCACCAGTGTTGGTAATAACGCGACGGGAAGGTTGTCGACACAATAGAAGCCAAGGTCTTCGAGTGCGCGTAAGGCGATGGTTTTACCAGAGCCAGAACGGCCGCTGACAATGATCAATTGCATTGTGCCGGGTCCTGAGTCATTAACTGATGTAAGTCCGCGTCATCTTTGGCATGGCGCAAATTGCGACAACATTCTTTGTTGTTGAGTCGCTCAGCGACGGCAGAAAGAGTTTTCAAATGAATTTCTGGGTTGTCTTTCGGTACAAGCAAGGCAAAAACAAGATCAACCGGTTGATTGTCAATCGAGTCGAAATTAATTGGCTGCTCGAGGGTAATTAATGCAGCCACAGGTTGGCCGGCATTTTCCAGCCGGCCGTGTGGGATTGCAATGCCGAGACCTATCCCGGTACTGCCAAGACGCTCGCGTTGCAGTAGGCTATCAAAAATATCGCTTTTACTGACACCGGCTAGTTTTGGTGCAAGTAATTGGCTGATATATTCCAACACACGTTTTTTGCTGCTCTCGGCGACACGTACTCGTGTGCAGTCCGGGCTTAAGATCTCTTTGAGGTTCATAGCCTTAGTGTTTCTTCAACTTTTCTTTATGTTTAATCACTTGACGATCGAGCTTATCAATCAGAGCGTCGATGGCTGCATACATGTCCTGATGCTCGGAAGTGGCAAACACTTCACCACCGTTTAGATGAACTGTAGCTTCCGCTTTTTGCATCAATTTTTCAACGTTTAAAATTACATGCACGTTGTTTATGTGGTCGAAGTGGCGCTCGAGTTTGGCGAACTTGGTATCGACATAGTCGCGCAGAGCTTCGGTGATATCGACATGATGACCAGTTAAATTAATTTGCATAGCACATCTTCCTTCTGTTGACGTGGTTAAAGTAGTGTCTTCCTTTGACTCGAAGGTGGGATATTCAAAGACTCCCGATACTTCGCAATCGTCCGTCTTGCTACCTGTATTCCCTGTTCCGCCAATAACGCAGCTAACTTGTTGTCGCTGAGTGGCTTCGCAGGATTTTCCGCCGCTACTAGTTTACGTAGGTGTGCCCTAATAGCAGTTGATGAAAAATCATCTCCACTTTCACTACTGACGTGGCTCGAAAAGAAATATTTCAGCTCGAATACGCCACGTGGCGAGTGCATGAATTTTTGCGTCGTCACGCGTGAAATTGTCGATTCATGCATCTCTATACTATCTGCGACATCGCTCAGAATCATTGGTTTCATTGCTTCTGGGCCATGTTCAAAGAATGCCTGTTGTCGCTGTACGATACAATGGGCAACCTTCAATAAAGTTTCATTCCGACTTTCGATACTTTTGATCAACCAACGAGCGTCTTGTAAGTGTTGACGGATATATTGTGAGTCAGTCTGACTACATTGGCTTTGCGGTAGATCAGCATAGGCGCTGTTGATGCGTAGTTTTGGTGCTGAGTCAGGGTTTAACTCAACCAGCCAGCGTCCATTTTGTTTGCGTACGAGTACGTCGGGAATGACGTAATCTGAATCACTGCCGGAAAAACCTTCCCCGGGGCGTGGATTCAAACCTTGGAGTAAGGTTAATACGTCCTTTAATTTTGATTCGGGCAGGCGAGTACGCTTTGCTAGGGTGCGATAATCGCGTTTACCGAGTAATTCCAAGTGTTTATTAACAATAAGTTTTGCCGAGTTTAATGCCGGAGTGTCATTGGGCAACTGGTTTAATTGGATGAGTAAGCACTCACCAACACTACGAGCACCGACGCCTACTGGGTCGAAATGCTGAATGCGTTTCAACGTCACAGCGACTTCGGCCAGCGTGATGTCGTCATCTTGGCGTTGCAATGATTGGTGCAACTCTTCGAGACTTTGTTGCAGATAGCCGCTGTCATCAATCGCGTCAATAATGGCTTCGGCAATAAACTCATCGGTGGGAGTAAAGTGAGAAAGGCGCATCTGCCAGCGCAAGTAATCTTGCAGGCTTTCGGTAGTTTCACCTTGGTAAATGTAATCGTCTTCGCTCGGACTGCCTGCACTGCTTCCTGCGCCAGCCGAGATGCGACTATCCCAGTTGCTATGTTCGTCTTCGCTTTCAGGTTCGGGAAGTTCGAGCAGCGGGTTCGCTTCTAGCGCGTCTTGCACCTCTTGTTGTAACTCCAAGGAAGATAACTGCAGCAAGCGAATGGCTTGTTGCAGTTGTGGAGTCATTGTCAGGTTTTGACTAAATTTAAGTTGCAGACCTTGTTTCATGAATGCTTTAAAGCTTCCTTATAACCCAGCTCAGTTGGCGTCGTTTCGAGCCCATACCTATATCATTGGTCTTTTTGTGGAAATTACAAGGAGAATTGGTCGCCAAGATAGACTTCTTTCACCGTTTCATTGGCAAGAATTTCTTGCGCATTGCCACTCGCGATCATTTCACCATGACTGACAATGTAGGCAATCTCGCACACAGAAAGGGTCTCGCGAACATTGTGATCGGTAATCAGCACACCAATCCCGCGTTCACTGAGCTGTTGGATAATTTTTTTAATATCAAGTACGGAAATCGGATCGACGCCGGCAAAAGGCTCATCAAGTAAGATAAACTTGGGTTCTGCGGCCAATGCACGAGCGATTTCAACGCGCCGCCGCTCGCCGCCCGATAAGCTCATGCCGAGGCTATTGACGATATGACCAATATGAAAGTCGTTGATCAAAGCATCGAATTTTTCTTCACGCTCGCCGGCGTTCAAATCCTTGCGAGTTTCTAGAATCGCCATAATATTGTCGCGAACGGTTAGTTTGCGAAATACCGACGCTTCTTGGGGAAGATAACCGATACCTTTGCGGGCGCGCGCATGCATCGGCAGTAAAGTAATATCCTCGTCGTCGAGTTTAATGTTCCCTTTGTCGTTATTGACTAAACCGACGACCATATAGAAAGTCGTTGTTTTTCCGGCGCCATTGGGACCGAGAAGGCCAACGATTTGGCCCGCGTTGACACTCAAACTGACATCTTTAACGACGGTACGGCCTTTATAAGCCTTGGCCAAATGCTCGACACGTAAGGTACTCATAACGACGGTTGTCCGTTTGGTTGTTCCGGTTGGTTTTGCCGTGGACGGGGACGCAAGATTGTTTCTACTTGCTCGGTCTCATCACCGCTTTCGGAAATTACTTGTTGCAATTCAATGTTATAGGTAATTCGATTCGCCCGAACCATACTGCCATCTTGGCGCAACTCAGCAAGACGGCTTAGGGTTAACGTCCGCTCCGTGGCATTGTATTCAATTAAATTCGCTTGTGCTTCGACGATCACACCGGGCTCAATTTCTTGCTGATAAGTTGCCGGAGAACCGCGCAAAATGAACATCTGAGTTTCACCGTCGCGCTCTTCAAAACCGGTGGCCTCTAATTCGTCGGCAGTAATTTTCAACGTGCCCTGCGTGATGCGCACATTGCCTGTAGCACGATAAATGTTGGCAGCGAGATCAATAAAATCATTCTCGGCCAAAATCCGGATCGGCTCATTAAAATCACGTTGTAATGGCGATAGCTGCTCTTGGGCGACGACTGCGGCGGAGCACAGCAGCGCGCTAAGGGCGAATGTGACGGGGATAATAAATCGTTTCAACATGATTAATAATTTCCAATTGCTGAGCTTCAAGATTAACACGCATGCCGACGCCTTCAACATTAAACTGCGGGCCTCGAAGCGTCACTGCAGCATCAGTTTGCATGATTCCGGTTTGCAGGTCGATTTCTAGGTAGTCGGTTTTAATCTCTTCAATATAACCGATACCTGAGCGATTCACGATAGACACGTCATTGATGAGCTCTAAACGCTCGTCTTCAAAAAAACGCCCGTGCCGCGCGCTAATTTCCCAGACCGCGCCAGTTTCCTGAATATTGACACTTTGTTCGGATAAAAAAGTGGTATACACAGGCTGTTCCAGCTCGGTCAAACGAATGGTACTAAAATGAGCCATGCGGTCGGCTTGAATTTGGTGTGCTAACCGACCATCGGATTCAAAGACTCGCGTGGACAGCCCAAACGCTGTGAAGTCAGGGATCAGCTGACTATCACTGCTGTCGACAACCATAGGTTCTTCACGGTCAAAAGAATACCAAAGCACACCAGCACTGACGCAGGCAAAGAGGACAAGTAGAATCAACGAACGTTTGTTCATGTGCTGCTCTCATGAACTTGGTGCAATAATCCCTGACTGAGTAAAATCAGGTCGGCAACTTCGCGAACAGCACCAAAGCCACCGCGTTGCCGGGTGACATAATCAGCTTGTTGTTGCAGAAACGGGTGTCCGTCATAAACGGTTAACGCGAGGCCGGAGGCTTGTAGCATGGGTAAGTCTGGTAAATCATCACCGATACTCGCTGTTTCGTTGTCACTGACAGAGCAGGCTTCTTGAATGGCACGAAAAGCCTGCATTTTATCGTGTTGGCCTTGGTAAATGTGAGGAACGCCAAGCGCCCGCATGCGGTCTGCGACTATCTGCGATTGCCGACCGGTAATCACCGCGACTTGAATGCCAGCCGTCAAGAGTGCTTTCACGCCTAAGCCATCGCGAGTATGAAAGGCCTTTAGCTCTTCGCCTTGATTACCGAGGTAAATCCGGCCGTCGGAAAAAATTCCATCAACGTCACAAACTAGTAGTTTAACCGCCGCGAACTTCGTCAGTAAGTCGTGATGAATATCGCCATACCAAGTTGAGGTGTATTGACTTTCCATTACAGGACTCCAGCGCGCAGTAGATCATGCATATTAAAAACACCGACGACTTGCTGCGTTTTGTTGACAGCGATTAGGCCGTTAATTTTCTTGCTTTCCATGACTTTTAGCGCCTCTGCAGCCAAGGTTTCTGGGCTTGTGGTTGTGCAATGACGGGTCATGGTTGCGGAAATTGGCGTGTGATGAATGTCGACACGCTGGTCGAGGATCCGCCGTAAATCACCGTCGGTAAAGATACCTAACAGTTGGTCCTTGTCGTCCACAATCGTGGTCATGCCTAAACCTTTACGAGAAATTTCAAGTAAGGCTTCGGTGATAATCGCACTCTCTCGAACTTTCGGAATGCGGTCGCCGGTATGCATAACATCACTGACGCGTAATAACAGCCGGCGGCCCAAGCTGCCACCCGGATGGGATAAGGCAAAATCATCCGCGGTGAAGCCACGCGCATGCAACAAGGCGACTGCTAAGGCGTCACCCATAACTAAGGTTGCAGTGGTGCTTGCGGTGGGGGCTAAGCCTAGTGGACAGGCCTCTTCGGCCACGCCGACATAAAGGTGCACGTCGGCCAGTGTGGCGAGTGTTGATTCAGGCTTGCCGGTCATGGCGATGAGCGGCACACCAAGGCGTTTTATAACCGGTAAAATGCTTAACACTTCATGAGTTTCACCGGAATTGGAAATCGCAATGACGGTGTCTTGTGCCGTAATCATCCCAAGGTCGCCGTGACTGGCTTCACCGGGGTGAACAAAGAAAGCCGGGGTTCCGGTACTCGCGAGGGTCGCTGCTATTTTACCGCCAATGTGTCCAGATTTCCCCATGCCCGTGACGACAACTCGTCCCTGACAACGGATTAGTTGCTGACAGGCGTTGTGGAAAGACCTGTCGATTGATTGATATAAGCCGTCTATTGCTGCTTTTTCGATATCGAGAACGCGCTGACCCTGTGCGATAAAGTCACTTGCAGCAAGCGCAGAGTCGTCAGGACGATGACGAGTTGACTCAGTCATAGTAGTCAAATCCTTGTTTTTGCCGATGTGCGGAACTAAATCGCACATTCCGAGCCAGAAACGTTAGAAGCCAATTTTGCAAAAGTATATCACCGACGACTTGGAATAGGTACGGGTGGCAATAAAACGAACGATGCGCCAAAAGGTGCATACAGCACGATGGGTGCGACAGTTTGTGCATTGCTGGTCGGTTTGCAACTTGCTAAATTGCGCGATAGTTAACCGAATAGTCGGTTTGGTCAGTCGTAAAGGTTTAATAACGATGAATGAAGCAAAGAAAACATCACGCGGTGGACGCCCAAGTAAACGAGATTTTATTCTTGCGCAAGCAGAGCTGTTAGTCCGCGAGCGAGGAGCATCGCAATTGACCTTCGATGCTTTAACGGAGCAAACAGGGATCAGTAAAGGTGGGTTGCTTTATCACTTTGAGAGCAAAGAAGCGCTCATCGTGGCTATGCTTGAGCGTTACATCGGTCAGCGCAAACAGCGCACTGAGAATGTCCTCGCAGCGAAACCGGAATTGAATGATATGGTCGACGGCTATTTGTTGGCTATGTTAGAAGCGGAAATCACCGAGCCACAAGAAATGTTGGCGGTGGATAGTGCCATTGTCGCGGCGATTGCATCGAATCCAGAGTTGTTAGAGCCGGTGCGACAGCGCAATGTCGAACTTTGGGCAGGCCTTGATCAAGCCCAAGCAGGCGCAATTCAAGCACGAATTGCGTGGAAAGCGGTGGTGGGCCACCGTCTCTTGAAACAATTTGGCTTGTTGATTGAAAGTGACGCGCAAACGGATGCGTTTATTGCCGAAGTGACTGCCATGGTGACACCAAACGCAAAGACCGATCCGGAAAATAGCGTATTCGGTTAATCTGAATTTTTCAGTCTCGCGTTAATACACGGTAGAATGTAAGTAGCCCTGCGGGGCTATTTTTGTATCGGCGATTTCCGTAGCCGTGGAAATGAAAATAATGCTAAGATGCTCGGCCTTTTTGACGATGCGGAAGCGAGCCATTTCGGCGCCCGTATGGATAGAAAGAGCGGTGGCAACATTCTCGAGAAGAGGCATGCAGTGAAAAACTTAGTCGAATTAAAGGATGTGCATTTTAGTCGTGGTGATACCTCGATCTACGAGGGCGTAAGCCTCGTGGTTCCAGAAGGTAAAGTAACCGCGATTATGGGCCCTAGTGGTTGCGGTAAAACCACGCTGCTGCGCTTGATTGGTGGTCAATTACGGCCGAGCAGCGGCCATGTTCAATTTGCTGGTCATGAAATTAATAAGCTCGGACGTGGGCCTCTTTACGAAGTGCGCAAGCGTATGAGCATGTTATTCCAAAGCGGCGCTTTATTCAGTGATATGACGGTTTTTGATAACGTCGCCTTTCCGATTCGAGAGCATACTGATTTGCCCGAGAATATCATTGCCACCGTGGTTAAAATGAAACTCGATTCGGTGGGCCTACGTGGCGCTGCGCACTTGTTCCCATCAGAATTGTCCGGCGGCATGGCACGCCGTGCCGCACTTGCGCGCTCAATCGCACTCGACCCAGAATTAATCATGTACGACGAACCGTTTGCCGGGCAAGATCCGATTTCTATGGGTATACTGGTGAAATTGATTCGTTCACTCAACCGCACGTTAGGGCTGACCTCCATTGTGGTTTCCCACGATATTCATGAAGTGATGAGTATCGCCGATCATGTGTGCATTATGGCGAACAAACGCATTGTCGCCCAAGGTTCACCGCAGCAACTTGAGCAAGAAGGCAATGAGCTGGTTCAGCAGTTTTTGCATGGTGAGTCAGACGGTCCGGTGCCTTTTCATTACCCTGCGAGCAATTATGCGGATGACTTACTTGGCAAAGGAGCTGGAAAATGAAGCTACTGGTCAATTTGGGGCGGGACACCTTGAATGTCTTACGTGGTATGGGCAACGCCACAATCATGTTGTTTCAAGCGCTCGTCGGTAAACCACAACCGTTAAAAATGTTTCCGCTGTTAATGCGCCAATTGTATGTGGTTGGCGTGCAGTCAATGCTCATAATCTTAGTTTCTGGGCTTTTTATCGGCATGGTTCTGGGCTTGCAAGGTTATACCATTCTGGTCGATTTTGGTGCTGAACAAGCACTGGGACCTATGGTCGCTTTGAGTTTGTTACGCGAATTAGGGCCGGTCGTGACGGCCTTATTGTTTGCCGGTCGAGCCGGTTCGGCACTGACTGCCGAAATTGGTCTAATGCGCGCGACGGAGCAACTTTCCAGCTTGGAAATGATGGCTGTTGATCCGCTACGTCGGGTGATTGCCCCACGTTTTTGGGCCGGCTTTATCAGTATGCCGTTGCTCGCCTTTATGTTTAGCGCTATCGGCATTTACGGTGGCTTTGTGGTTGGGGTGCAGTGGCTGGGCGTTGATGACGGTGCATTCTGGTCGGTGATGCAAGCCAGCGTTGAATGGCGTTATGACATTATGAATGGATTTATTAAGAGTTTAGTTTTTGCTTTTGTGGTGACATGGATTGCGCTGTACAAAGGCTATACCGCGGTACCGACATCGCCTGGAATTAGTGCAGCGACCACACAAACAGTGGTGTATAGCTCACTTGCGGTGCTTGGGTTGGATTTTGTTTTGACTGCTTTAATGTTTGGGTGATTTATGGAAGCGCGTAAAATAGAGTTACTCGTCGGCGTATTTATTACCGCTGCGATTGCAGCACTGGTGTTTTTGGCATTACAAGTAGCGAATACGACGGGCTCGCTGCGAGGTGAAACCTATACTTTGTATGCCAAATTTGACAATATCGGCGGCTTGAAAGTGCGCTCACCGGTGAAGGTTGGTGGCGTCGTTGTCGGTCGAGTCAGTAACATCACGTTAGACCGTGAGTATTTTGAACCCGTGGTCGAAATGAAAATTAGTAAGCAATTTGTTGGCTTTCCGGACACTAGTACAGCCTCAATTCTGACCTCTGGATTACTTGGTGAGCAATATATTGGTCTCGAGCCCGGCTTTATGGACGACGGTATTATGACACTCGAAGATGGCGATGAAATTTTCATGACCAATTCGGCCATGGTGTTAGAAAACTTGATTGGCCAGTTCTTATTTAGCCAAGGCAATGACTAAGGCGAGGGAAGGGTATGAATAACCTCAGTTTTACCCGAGAGAACAACCAAGTCGTAGTGCGTGGGCTGCTGGATCGCGATCATGTTGGTACGGCTTGGCAAAGCCGGCAAGACTGGTTAAGCGGCAGTGGCGATGTTTCTGTTGACCTGCAAGGTGTAGAGAAAGTTGATTCTGCTGGCCTAGCCATGCTCATTCAGGTCAAGGCTGAATTGCTCCAGCAAGGTCGCGAACTGGCTTTACACAATGTAAACACTCAGCTTCGACAGTTTGCTGAGGTCAGTGGCGTAACCGAGCTACTTTCGTTAAGCTAAGCGCCATTCTTATCTGAATATGTGGAAGAACTCATGGATCCTAAAGAAATCGAGGTTCGCTTAAAAGACGCGATTGACCTTACTGAAGTCTACGTGACTGGCGAGAACAGTCATTACCAAGTGATTGCTGTGGGTGAAGTTTTTGCAGATTTGTCACGCGTAAAACAGCAGCAACTGATTTACGCACCATTACAAGACAAAATTGCCGACGGCAGCATTCATGCGCTCACGATTAAAGCTTATACGCCAGAAAAATGGCGGCGTGAAAAACTACTGAACATGCCAAATTAATACCCGGTCATCCTGTTAAGTACCGTTCATATAGTAAGATGAGTGCAAAAAAATGGAAAAGTTAGTCGTCACCGGTGGTACTCGCTTACGCGGTGAAGTTCGTATCTCTGGCGCTAAAAACGCAGCATTGCCAATTTTGTTAGCGGCTATCCTCGCAGACAGTCCTGTGCGTATCCGTAATGTGCCGCGTTTGCAAGACGTGGAAACCTCTTTGGCGTTATTGGGCAAACTAGGTATCCCCCATCAGCGTGAAAGTGACTGTACCTACGTGATTACGCCGCCAGCAGAGCACGGCCATGTAGCGCCTTACGAGCTGGTGAAGACGATGCGTGCGTCAATTCTGGTACTAGGCCCTTTGTTAGCCAAATGTGGACATGCGGAAGTTTCTTTACCGGGCGGCTGTGCCATTGGTGCTCGCCCAGTAAATCTCCATATCGAAGGCATGCGCCAAATGGGTGCTAAAATCATTGTTGAGAATGGTTATATCAAAGCGCATGTCCCTGAAGAGTTAGGTGGTCGCTTGCAAGGTGCGCATATTCTCATGGACACCGTGAGCGTTACCGGAACCGAGAACTTGATGTCTGCAGCGGTGCTTGCTCAAGGCGAAACCATTATTGAAAATGCGGCACGCGAACCGGAAGTGATTGATCTGGCTAATTTCCTGATTCACCTTGGTGCAAAAATTAGCGGAGCTGGAACCGACACCATTCGTATTCAAGGCGTCGAGCGATTGCACGGTGGTGGCTATCAAGTCATGCCCGATCGGATTGAAACGGGTACATTTTTGGTCGCAGCCTTGGCGACTCAAGGTGAAATTACCTGTACCAATACCAACCCAGACTTTCTTGATGCGGTGTTAAAAAAGCTCACTGAGGCAGGCGCTGAAATTACCCGTGGCAGTGACTGGATTCGTCTGCAAAGTAATGGTCGCCCGCGTGCAGTCAATATTGTCACGGCACCTCACCCCGCATTTCCAACCGATATGCAAGCCCAATTTATTGCGCTCAATGCGATTGCAGAAGGTACCGGTCGTGTGCGCGAAACCATTTTCGAAAATCGTTTTATGCATGTCCCTGAACTACGGCGCATGGGTGCGAATATCGAACTTGAAGGGAATACGGCGATTTCAACTGGCGTGGACAAGTTGACTGGCGCACAAGTGATGTGCACGGATTTACGCGCGTCAGCGTCTTTAGTTATTGCTGGTTTAGTCGCTGACGGTGTGACGGAAGTCGAACGGGTTTACCATATCGACCGTGGTTATGAGTCTATCGAGGAAAAACTTTCGGGTTTAGGGGCAAAGATCAAGCGCGAACAGATGTGCCCGACACGTATTGAGAAAACCAACGATTAACGTAATTGCTCGATAACTACATCAGTCTCAAGTTGTTCTTCGCCTCGGTAAAAACGAATATTTAAACGTGTACCGGGGCGTGCTTCAGCCACCAGATCTAATCCTTGGTTAACCGACGTCACCGCCTGCCCGGCGATTTCAAAAATAAAGTCTCCCGGGCGTAAACCAGCCCGCCAAGCAGGGCCGCGTTCGTCAACCTCATCAATACGCAGTCCGCGCGTCGAGAAGTCGTCACGATAATATTGTCCTGCGGTAATGCCAAGATACCCCCGAGTCACGACGCCTTCACTAATGAGCTGTTGCATAATGCGTTCTGCGAGCGGATAGGAAAGGGCGAAATAAATCCCTTGTGAGCCGCGGTTACTGAATTCAGATTGGTATGACGCGCTGGCAATACCAACTAATTCACCGCGACTGTTGACCAGCGCACCCCCAGAATTTCCCTCATTGATAGCCGCATCCATTTGAATAAACTCCGCATAACCGCTGCCGAGGCTAATGCGTCCGGTCGCTGAGATAATCCCTTGAGTGACAGTTTGACCAAGGTTATACGGGTTGCCAATGGCGAGAACGATGTCGCCGGGCCGTGGCTCATAATCCGGATTGACTGGAATGACCGGCAGGTTGCCGGCATCGACACGTAAAACAGCGAGGTCGGTGAGTAAATCACTACCCACCAATTGTGCGCCGAAAATACGCCCGTCTTGCAAAGCAACTTGAATTTCATCGACGTCTTGGACTACGTGCAAGGCGGTAAGAATAAACCCACGCGGATCCATGATAATCCCGGAGCCTAAGCGCATAACGGTGGTTGGGCGAGAGCTAAAGCGTGCTTCGCGCACAGACTGAGTCGTGTAAATATTCACAACTGCCGGAGCAGCGTGTTCAAAAGCGCTGGAGAAACTGACTAATTCTGAACCAACGCTGACTGTGCGAGGTTGCGGTGATTGCTCGCGGAAATGCAGAAAGGCTAAGACTAATGCAGCCACAACTAAGCCCAACAGTGCTGGTTTGAACAGGTACTGATAGAAAAAGCGAGCAATGTTGGTCACTGGGCTGCGTTTTTGTTGCATAGATAAGTGCTATAAACCGTATGCGAGTCAATGAATTAAGTCATAGTAACACTAAAGATTAATTCCTGATAGTGATCGCAAGTGGTTTAAAAAACGACAAGCAAATGCCCCTACCTGTTCGGCAGGGGCTGATACGTTTGATGGTTTGGCTAGTTTTGCAGTACTAAATAAAGCTGTGTATTACCACGACGGAGATTCAGTGCTATGACGCCGCGACTGCTCTGGATCGCCTGTTGCAGCTCACGATTACTGCTGACGGGCTGTCGATTTACCGCCAAAATAACGTCATTCTCGCGCAAGCCTATACGCTCTGCGGGCGAGCCACTTTCCACGCTCGTCACCCGAATGCCTTGGCGGTCATCGCTGGTCAACTCGGCGCCTTGTAGCCCAGGGTGTACAGAGGCGGCCTCAATCTGATCGGCGACTCGCTTTTCAAGCTCAACGTCGACTTGGCGTTCATCGCCGTCACGAAGTATGGTCAGCGTAACGTTGCGCCCAGCGCCAATGGTGCCGACTTTTGCTGCCAGTTCGGCAAAGGACAGAACGGGAGTACCATCGATGGCAAGGATAACATCACCGGCTTGAATACCTGCTTTCGCAGCAGCGCCGTCTTCAACGACCTCGCTTACCCACGCGCCTTGAGTGCGGTCGAGTCCAAGTGCATCAGCAAGTTCTTGGTTCAAGTTACCGCCACGCACACCTAAAACGCCGCGACGAATTTCACCAAATTCGATGATTTGATCGACGAGGTTTTTCATCATATTGGCTGGAATAGCGAAACCAATGCCAATGTTTCCGCCACCGCTGCCTAATATCGCCGTGTTGATACCAACGAGGTTGCCGTGCAAGTCGACCAATGCACCGCCGGAGTTGCCGCTATTAATCGCTGCATCGGTTTGAATAAAATTCTCTAAACGGTCAATACCTAAGCCGCTGCGGCCGAGGGCTGAAACGATACCCGAGGTGACAGTTTGACCTAGTCCGAAAGGATTTCCGATCGCCACCACGAAGTCGCCCACACGAAGCTGGTCAGAGTTACCAATTGCGACTTCGGTTAGATTACGCGGATTTTCAAGTTGCAACAGGGCAATGTCGGACTCTTCATCACGTCCTAAAACCGTCGCTGCAAATTGACGACCGTCTTTCAGCGTGACAGTAATGTCGGTTGCATCGTTAATGACATGATTATTGGTGACTACGTAGCCGCTTTCAGCATCAATAATGACACCAGAGCCGAGACCCTGAAATGGCTGCTCACGGACTTCTTCACGGGGTGCGTTGGGCCCAAAAAAGAAGCGGAATGCTTCCGGCAGACGCTGGCGCGTGACCCGTTTGCCTTGTACTGAAATGTTGACGACCGCTGGCGTGACTTCTTCAAGCATGGGCGCAAGTGTTGGCACGCCGCGCTCATCTGTGGCAGCCGCAGGGAAGCTTGCTGTTGCTGGGGCTAAAGTAAATCCTTGTAAGGTAAGAATGACAACAGCGACCGCTGCGGTGGAAAGACTTAAGAGTTTTTTCATCTGTTCTACTCCGATTTAACATCCTGACACTCAGGGTGTTGCAGGCGACTGCTGAACAGGCAGCAGGACCACACACCATACAGTTAGCACTGACCATCGAAAGTAGAAATAAGTTCGCTAATGCGCGATTTCAAGTTGAAATTTCGCGATAAATGGACAAAAAAAGCGCAGCTCAAAGCTGCGCTTGGTCTCTTGCATTTAAACCGATGTCAATTTTCCTTCTCGGTTTTCACTGGCGTGAAAAGTCCACTGCCTGGCTCTGAGTAATCGCGCGGCATCTCGACACCGTCGTCTAATTCTGAGTCTTCACGGCGCTCTTTATTGAGGATGTTCGACTGCCGAATTGAGCGCATTGTATCTTCGGAAAAGAATGGCAAGGTTTGCTGCCATTCCTTTTCCTGCTCGAGCAAATTCTGACTATCTTGCAAAAAGAGGTTGAGGCGATGCTGAATATCCGTCACTTCCGAGGCTAATTGGCGCGCAGTGGTGAGTTGCTCGACGACATCTTTACGGTAGGCGGTAAAATGCTCGCGAGTAGCTTCCACTTCAGCTTTGAGTTGTGCGGATTCACCGGTTTGACTCAGATAAAAACGGGCGATGAAAAAACCAATAATCGCACCGGCAATGAGTAACAGAATTCCAAGTAGCCAATCCATAATTTCATTCCTCAACAGTATGAAGGCATTCGATCGCAACAAGTGTGATCTAATTTCGGACTTAATGGTATCATGTTTACATTCGAACAGAAGTCAGATGTCAGGCAAAATAGTGGCAAAAAACGGAAATAATCAATTGCACTCAGGCACGAAGACCCCATGGGAAGCTTATCAAGCGGATTTAGAGCGCAGTGATTTTCATCCTGACGCAGCGCAAGAGCAGGCCGTGAAGCATTTGCAGCGACTTTACGACGACTTGCTCAAGGCACCTAAAAAACGGGGCCTGAAGAAGTTGTTGCCGACCAAGCTGAAAAAGAAACGCGCAAGCTCGATCAAGGGCCTGTACTTTTGGGGTGGGGTCGGTCGCGGGAAAACGTATCTCGTTGACACTTTTTTCAATGCGTTACCTTTTGAAGATAAATGGCGAGTCCATTTTCATCGCTTTATGCACCGGATTCACCATGAGCTTCAAGAACTCAAAGGCACGTCAGATCCACTACCGCAAATCGCCCAGAAAATAGCCAAAGAAGCGCGGGTTATTTGTTTTGACGAATTTTATGTACAAGACATTACGGACGCCATGATTCTGGCGACCTTGCTGGATGCCTTGTTCAAAAATAACGTCGTTCTCGTGGCAACGTCGAACATTGTCCCAGACGACTTGTATAAGAATGGCCTGCAACGGGCGCGTTTTATCCCAGCGATTGAGCTAATCCATCAACATTGTGAAATCGTCAATGTCGACGGAGGTGTGGACTATCGCTTGCGGACATTGAAGCAAGCGGAGATCTTTCACTCACCGTTGGATGAGCAAGCGGACAAAAATCTAATTAAATATTTTCATCAGCTGGCGCCAGACCATACGGCGCACAAATGTAATGAAGCAATTCAAATTAATAATCGGCCGATTCAGGTTCGTTGTGAAGCGGATGATGTCGCATTCTTCGACTTTAAAGAGCTTTGTGACAGCCCACGCAGTCAGAACGACTATATTGAGCTGGCGCGCTTGTACCACGCGGTACTCGTGAGCAATGTACCGCAGTTAGGGCGCGACAAAGATGATGCGGCGCGGCGGTTTATCGCTTTGGTTGATGAGTTTTACGAGCACAAAGTTAAGCTAATTTTGTCGGCGGAAGTACCGCTAAATGAACTCTATACTGGGGGTGGTTTAAGTTTTGAATTTCGCCGTTGTTTGAGTCGTTTGCAGGAAATGCAGTCGCACGACTACCTCGGTTTAGAACACTTGCCCTGAGGCCTAAAAAAACACCACTTTGCGTTGCGTTTACAAGCCTGTCTGTATATAATGTCGGCCGCCCACGTTACCTACCCCGGTTTTGACGGGGTTAAAATTTATTGGCATTTCGCGGGGAAGCCCGGAAAGCCGCAAGGTAAACTCATGAATTTGGGTATAGATAACTCATGAAAACTTTTGTAGCAAAAGCAGAAACTGTTAAACGCGACTGGTTTGTCGTTGATGCGGACGGTAAAACTTTAGGTCGCCTAGCGACTGAAGTAGCAACTCGTCTGCGTGGAAAGCATAAGCCTGAGTACACGCCTCACGTTGATACTGGTGACTATATTGTTATCGTTAACGCTGAGAAAATTGCTGTGACTGGTAATAAAGCGCAAGCGAAAATGTATCACGCACACAGTGGTTATCCTGGTGGTCTGAAGTCAATCAGCTTTGAAAAGCTTTTGCCGAAGAAACCAGAAATGATCATCGAAGCAGCTGTAAAAGGCATGCTGCCACGTGGTCCACTTGGCCGTGCGATGTTCCGTAAGCTGAAAGTGTATGCGGGTCCTGAGCACACGCACGCAGCTCAGCAGCCTAAACCTTTAGAGATTTAATACGGAGCAGATGAAGATGGCAGATAATCAATACTACGGTACAGGTCGTCGCAAAAGCTCTACAGCGCGTGTTTTCTTGCGTGCTGGTAGCGGTGACATTAAAATCAACAACCGTTCAATCGAAGAATACTTCGGTCGCGAAACTGCGCGCATGGTTGTACGTCAGCCTCTAGAACTTCTAGAGATGTCTGAGAAGTTTGACCTTTACATCACTGTTACTGGCGGTGGTACTACAGGTCAAGCGGGTGCAATCCGTCACGGTATTACTCGTGCACTGATGCAGTACGACGAAGCACTTCGTGGTGACTTACGTAAAGCGGGTTATGTTACTCGTGACGCACGTAAAGTTGAGCGTAAGAAAGTTGGTCTTCACAAAGCGCGTAAGCGTCCACAGTTCTCGAAGCGTTAAGCTTTCATACAGTGGGCAGCAGTTTTACTGTTGCAGACAGACAATTTTCAACAAAAACCCGGCATTTGTGCCGGGTTTTTTTATTCCCCTGTGTAAAGGTATTACTCCTTGCCTGTTGACGACTGCCCAATCCGCTGTAACACCCAGAAAATAAGAGTTACAGCAAAACTACTCGATTCTGGTAAAGCGGCCAATACCACGAATTTCTCTATGGTTTTACTTGTGCCTGTGCCTTGTAAAGAAGGCCGATTTTCTTTATGATTACAGGGATTTTTTTCGAGTAAGCATTGAGTTAATTTTGCTGCGTAATTTCGCACAGCGTCCAAACTGGAGAGAAATGGATGAGCAATGCGCCTGTAGATAAAGGCCGTCGTCGGTTTCTGACTGTCGCTACTTCGGTAGTTGGCGGCGCAGGAGTTGTCGGTGCCGCCGTGCCCTTCATTGCTTCATGGAACCCAAGTGCCAAAGCCCGTATTGCGGGCGCACCGGTCGAAGTGAAGATTGACAAGATTGAGCCAGGTCAGTTAGTTCGGGTTGAGTGGCGTGGAGCCCCTGTATGGGTCATCCGCCGTACTCAAGAAATGTTGGATAGTCTGCCTCTTGCAGATAGCCGCTTACGTGACCCTGAGTCTAATGAGCCACAACAACCTGAGTATGCCAAGAACCAACACCGTTCAATTAACCCAGAGTGGTTTATTGCGGTCGGTATTTGTACTCACCTCGGTTGTTCACCACAGTATTTCGAACGTAATTTTGGTATTGCCGAAGGAATCGATTCAGGATTCTTCTGTGCTTGCCACGGTTCACGTTTTGATATCGCGGGTCGGGTGTTCCAAGGTGTTCCGGCACCGAGCAACTTAGTAGTTCCACCACACTATTTCATCGACGATGAAACCGTGTTAGTGGGCGAAGAAGAGGGAGCAGCCTAATGTCACTCATGAACTGGATTGATAAGCGGATTCCGTTTAGCAACACCATGAAGTTGCACGTGACGGAGTACCCGGCACCAAAGAACTTTAACTTTTGGTACCTCATGGGCTCATTGGCGATTGTGGTTCTTGTCAACCAAATCGTTACCGGCATTTGGTTGACCATGAGCTACAACCCAAGCGCAGAAGGTGCTTTCGCCTCCGTTGAATACATCATGCGTGATGTTGAGTACGGTTGGTTGTTGCGTTACATGCACTCCACCGGCGCCTCCGCGTTCTTCGTGGTCGTGTACTTGCACATGTTCCGCGGTCTCATGTACGGCTCGTATCAGAAGCCACGTGAGTTATTGTGGATCTTCGGTATGTTGATCTTCTTGGTCTTAATGGCAGAAGCCTTTATGGGTTACTTATTGCCATGGGGTCAGATGTCGTACTGGGGTGCGCAGGTTATTATCTCGCTGTTTGGTGCGATTCCGATTATCGGTGACGACCTAACGACTTGGATTCGGGGTGACTACGTCATTTCTGGTGCGACCCTGAACCGCTTCTTTGCCTTGCATGTGATTGCCTTGCCATTGGTCTTGGTTATCTTAGTCTTCTTACACTTAATCGCGTTGCATGAAGTGGGTTCAAACAACCCAGACGGTATCGATATTAAGAAGCCAAAAGGTTCAGTGCCAGAAGAAGAGCAGGCGAAATTTAAGTTCCACGAGCGTTATACCAATAAGTATGACATTGTCGACGCGATTCCATTCCATCCGTACTATACGGTGAAAGATATCGTCGGCTTGGTGGTGTTCTTAATCTTGTGTTCACTGGTCATTTTCTATGCGCCAACGATGGGCGGCTTCTTCCTTGAGCCACCTAACTTCCAGGCTGCTGACCCGATGGTGACGCCAGAGCATATTGCACCTGTGTGGTACTTCACACCGTTCTATGCGATTTTGCGAGCGGTTCCAGACAAGCTCACCGGTGTTATCTTGATGTTCGGTGCCATCGTGATGTTAGCCCTGATTCCTTGGCTAGATCGCGCGAAAGCTCGTTCAGTTCGCTATCGCAGCACGCTGCATAAAGTTAACTTGACTCAGTTCGCTATCAGTTTCGTCATCCTTGGTTACTTGGGTGCGATGCCTGCGACTGACTTATACACCTTTATTGCTCGTGTCTGTACGATTCTGTACTTCGGCTTCTTTATTGCGCTGTTCTTCTACAGCAAGAATGAGAAGATTAAGCCACTACCAGAGAGGTTGACGAAATGATGAAGCGTTTTCTAATGGTTCTGGCGTTGCTTATTCCTGCCACCGTATTGGCGGCAGGTTATAGCGGCCCGCTAGACAAAGCGAACATTGATCAGTCTGACAAAGCTTCTCTTCAGCGTGGTGCACAGATCTACATGAACTACTGCTTGGGTTGCCACAGCATGGAGTATCAGCGCTATCAACGGACGTTTGAAGACTTAGGTATTCCAGTCGACCTCGGTGAAGAGTTTTTGCAATTCACTGGCGACGGACCTGGTTCACACAAGTTTTCAGCGATTGATCGTGACAGTGCACCGGAGTGGTTTGGTCTAGCACCACCTGATTTGACCATGGTTGCCCGTGTTCGCGGCGCTGACTGGTTATATACCTTCTTCCGTAGCTTCTATGTCGACGATAGCCGTCCGTTCGGTGTCAACAACGAAGTGTTCGACAATGTTGGTATGCCTTGGGTGCTTGAAGAGATGCAAGGTGTTCCAAGTAAAACTTACGAACGTCGTATGGTTGATGGCGAAATGCGTGAAGTGTATGTCGGCATTAAGTCAGACGGTACAGGTCGCCTGAGCGAAGAAGAATTTGACCAAGCCATGTTAGATTTAACTAACTTCTTGGTTTACACCGGAGAACCGATGATTCTTGAGCGTCAACGCTTAGGTATGTTTGTCATTGGCTTCTTGCTGGTGTTGCTCGTACTGAGTATTCTTCTGAAGAAAGAATACTGGCGCGACGTCAAATAATTCTATTTGAAAGTAGCCTGCATGAAGTTGCAAACTACTGGAAAATAAGAATGTTTATTCGGGGGCGAGGTTCGCCCCCTTTGCTGTTTTCTGAGAGTGGAGAATCTTATGGCTGTTGCTGCCAATAAGCGTTCAGTAATGACCCTGTATTCAGGGAAAGATGATTTATTCAGTCACCAAACACGTATCGTGTTGGCTGAAAAAGGGGTAACGGTTGAGATTGCTTTTGTCGAACAGGAGAACCAACCGGAAGACCTGCTGCAGCTTAACCCGTACGCGGATAATGTACCCACCTTAGTCGACCGCGAGCTTGTTCTGTATAAAGCTCAAATTATCATGGAATACCTTGATGAGCGCTTCCCTCATCCGCCGTTGATGCCGGTCTACCCAGTGGCACGAGGCACTAGCCGTTTAATGATGTATCGCATTGAACGTGACTGGTATGCACTTGCTGATACCGTTTTGAAAGGAAGCAAGAAAGAAGCAGAAGCTGCTCGCCAAGAATTGAAAGAAAGTATTCTTGCGTTGGCCCCTGTGTTCGCCGATACGCCGTTCTTTATGAGCGAAGAATTTACCCTCGTAGACTGCTACTTAGCACCATTGTTGTGGCGCTTACCCGTCTACGGCATCGAATTGTCTGGTTCTGGTGCGAAAGAAGTGAAGCAGTACATGCTCCGTTTGTTTGAACGTGACGCTTTCCGTGACTCACTTACGGAAGACGAACGCGAAATCGGTAAAGTGTAGTGATGCTGTCGCCTCGCCGTCCTTATTTGCTGCGTGCTCTGTACGATTGGTTGCTCGACAACGACCTCACACCTCATGTAGTGGTCGATGCGACGTGGCCATTGGTGACGGTGCCACAGCAGTTCGTCAAGGACGGTCAAATCGTTTTGAATATCGCGCCGAGTGCCGTACAAGCCTTTTACATGGACAATGACGGCGTACGCTTTCGTGCGCGGTTTAGCGGTCAGGAACAGCGCATTGAGCTACCAATAGGCTCGATCCTTGCCATTTATGCAAGGGAAAATGGCGCGGGCAGTATCTTCGAAGCGGAAGATGGCTTAATGCCAGGTGCAGAAATTGCATCGACAGGTGTCGAATCGTCTCAACCGTCACTCGCTGCCGTTAGCGACGACGTCAAAAGCGAAGCGCAAGGCCTGAGTTCGAAAGACGATGTAGTCACTGACGAACAGGCAAACAAGAGTGAGAAAGCGGAAGCGAAAGAGCCAGAGCAATTAGAACGGCCCATTCGTGGACGCCCTAAGCTTCGCGTTATTCAGGACGACTAGTTCGCAACTAACAGCGCATTGAATGCACGAATAAAGAACCGCGACGTTTACATCGCGGTTTTTTGTTGGGTGCTACTTATGCTGATGGCTATTTAGGTCAGGACTGTACAACTAAAGCATTAACGACCCGATTGACGCGACTCACATGCCGTGCAATTTCAATAGCACGATCCGCTTGAGCTTGGTTAACAAGGCCGAGCAAGAAGACTTCGCGTCGCTCGGTCACGACTTTTACCCCGGATAAGTCGAGATCGTTCTCACGCAGTAACTCGGCTTTTACCCGCGTGGTAATCCAGCTGTCGTCAGCGCGTTCGCGCAATGAAGCCACTTCACCAACAGTGAGCTGATTGAAAATGTGTACTACGCCATCGGTATCGCGGGCAAAGCGTTCAGCTTTTTGCTTCAACTCGGCGTTGGCTACTTGGCCAAATAAGAGTACATCGCCATTATAAGAAATGACCCGCACGCGTTGTTGGCTAAAGTCATCGTCACGATTTACTAAGCCTAAAATACGTAGTCGAATAGCGGTATCATCGACTTGTGTATTGACGTCTCGACTATCCAAAGCGACCGCAGTAGTACCGACGGCAGCACCGACCACAATTGCAGCACAGCCCTGCAATAACGGTAGACATAACAGTAATAGTAGACCAAGGCGCATTACTAGACTCCGTGAAAAATTTGTTGCTCAATCAAATCACATAATAGCTGACTAAGGAATAACTGTTGCTCGACAATTCGGGTTGTATTGGTGCTTGGGATACGCATTTCGAGATCGTTAGGGCCAAGTAGGCTGGTAATTTCAGCCGCCTCGTCGCCGGTTACGGCAATAATCGTCATTTCACGCGACAATGCAGCTTCCATCGCTTGGTGGACGCGTTCGGATTGATGTTGGCTAACAAAGGCTAAAAGAATGTCACCCTGACTGCCGAGCGCGCTCAGTTGGCGAGCAAGACAATCCACTTGCACTGGTTGGGTTGAATTCATGCCCAAGGTTACGGCTGGAAAAGGCGGCCGTTCAAGATGGGTACCATGGATGAGTAAATCGGTAAAATGCTGCGCCACAAAGGTACTGTTGCCGTCGCCACAGCTAAAAATACGCCGGCCTTCGAGTAATGATGAGGTCAAAAGCTGTACAGCGCGCTCGAGCGGCTTGACCAAACTATCTGCGGCAGCCACCTGAACTTGAATGCTTTCATTAAAAAACGTACGAATTGTGTCCTGCATAACTAAAAAGCGTCCTTTAACCACTCGACTTGAAAGGGCTCACCAGTAATGGCAACGATATCGAATCGGCACCCAACTTCATGTTCATTGATGTTATTTTTGATCATCCAAACGCGCGCGGCATGACGCACTCGTTGTAGCTGCGCCGCGGTAAGTTGCTCAAGAATATCAGCGAATTGTTGCGTTCGCCGATATTTGACCTCAACAAATATCAACTGTTCATCATCGCTGAAGATTAAATCAACTTCACTATTGTCGAGACGAAAGTTGCGATCTTGAAGTTGAAGACCTTGGTTTTGCAAAAAAATGATGGCACGGTTTTCATACTCAGTGCCGACTTGTCGGGTTGTCATAACTAGCTCGCTCGAGTTTTAGTTCATGTCCCTCAAACTTAGCCCAAGCAAGATGACGTTCAACTTTTTGCTCAATAATGCGCAATTGCCCCGTTAAACCATTATGCGTGTAGCCGGGCAAGTGATTCATAGCAAGTACTTTCGGCGCAATCGCCATAGCGTCATAGCCCATCGCCAAGAGGCGCTGCTGATTGAGGCTTAAACGACCTAATTGCTGCTCGAACTGTTGCCGTAATGCGGTGGCAAGGTCCGGTTGTAGTAACCAAGGAGCGTCTGAGAAAATCACACCATCGAGGTCATTTTCCCCGCGGCTTAACTGCTCTTGGTGAACGGAGCTGCTGGCATATACGGGTATACGCCGCCCGAAGGCGCTTAAGTTCACATCGATGTATGGCTTCAATAGTCGAACTTGTTGCGCATCGCCGCCGACGTAAATCGCATCGAGGTCTTGACGACTGCGCACTTCGTAATGTAATTCCGTCGTTCCTCGTGGCGCCGCCACATGTTGCTGAACTAAACGCTCAATCGCGTCGATGCGAGCTTGACTGCGGTCGACGAGCAGGCTTTGTTGTACCACATCAGGAATATCGGTACTGGCAGCATAAAACTGAGCGCGCTGAGAATACCCCGCTTGTTGCGGCCATTGTTCTACAAACCGGCTTGCCACACCGCGGCCGCGATTGGTATCGGGACCGAGCACGAGAACGTGTTGATAGCCAAGTTGTTGTAATCGGTTGGCAGCGTCGCTCGCTTCAGCGACGGTGTCTAAAGCGAAAAATGCATGACGGTCGTTGGTGTTTTTCTCCTCGGGGTTATTTAACCAGAGTTGTGCCCAAGGCGCCTTCGCGTTGCGTTGTAGTGCGTATTGATTGAACGATTCGAGCGTTGGCCGGTCGAGCGGGCCAATCACAAGATCAACTTCGGCCTCATAGAGACGCTGGTAAAGATCTTCGACACTCAATTGCGAAGTGTCATAAAAATAGACTTGCAACGGTAACTCGCGGTCAGTTAAGCGGGCAAGAATGCCATTGCGCACAGATTTTCCTGCATCGGCAAACTGTCCAGTTAACGGCAGTAATACCGCGATGCGCTGAATTTCGGCAGTAATTTCCGGCCGAGTGAGTAGCTGTTCAACAAGCGGTCGCCCCGGATGTTGCGGAAATGCTCGCTGCCAGGACTGCAATACTGGGCCGCGCGGACTACTTTGATCTAAAGCTTGGGTCAGACGCTCAAACAACTGAATCCACCCTCGCATCACCGAATCATTGTGACTCACGCCTGTGCGCCATTGCTCAGCAGGCACACTAGACAGCAACTGCCAGACAACCTCGCTACGGTCTTGCTCGGGTGCATAGCGGCCATAGCTGACGAGCGCTGCTGCAGCGGCGACATAATCGCCTTGTGCCGCATAGGCTTGATGCCGCAACTCGAGTGCTTGTAGGCGTTGCTCACGTTGATTAAGTCGTTGGTCAAGACCATCAGCCAGTTCGATAACCCGCTGCCAGTCGCCCATGTACGCCGCGAACCGTGCACGCTGTAGGTTGTACTGTAGTGCATCATTCGGTTGTAGATAGCGCGATTGAATGAAGGACAAAACCACGCCAGCTTGTTGATATTGCTCGTCGTCGAAGTAACCTTTCGCGGCTTGTACAAGTAACGCCTGTTGCCGTGATGACGAAGTTTCGGCCTGGGCACGACGGAGGTACTCCGTGGCGGCAAGTCGTTCGGGTTGTGCTGGTGTCGGTTCCGTCCGTGTCTGTTCTGAACGCTCGCCTGTATCCGACGGAGCAGGGGCGGATGAACAGCCTGCTAACACGAACGCAGCGGAAGAAAAAAGAAATAGGCAAGACAGTAGCTTCTTTGGCACAATGAACATCTCGGTTACCTGCAGTGCCTCTACTATAAACCGGCAGTCAGCTGCAGACAAATTCAACTGTGTTGAAAATTCGTAAAGAGCAGGAGTATTGCTGTGAGCACAACCCCCGGCACCCTATATATCGTGCCAACGCCGATCGGAAATTTAGGCGATATTACCCTGCGCGCGATTGAGATATTGAAAAATGTTGATGTGATTGCCGCAGAAGACACACGCCACAGTGGTGGGTTATTGCAACATCTCGGCGTGCAAACACGCATGTGGTCAGTGCATGAACACAATGAACGGGAAAAGGCGGATGGCCTTATTGAGCAACTGCAGAGCGGTAAATCGATTGCGCTGATCAGTGACGCGGGTACGCCGTTGATCAGTGATCCTGGTTATCCATTGGTCAATGCGTGCCGTGCTGCTGGGGTTCGTGTAGTACCTTTACCGGGAGCGTGTGCGGCGATCGCAGCGTTATCAGCAGCGGGTTTGCCAACTGATCGTTTTTTATTCGCAGGCTTTCTGCCGGCCAAACAACAAGCTCGGGTTACCGCATTAACGCAGCATCAGAATGACACGGCGACACTCATTTTTTATGAAGCGCCCCGGCGTATTCTTGATACTTTACAAGCCATTGTCGAAGTATTTGGACCGGATCGACAAGTGGTGATTGCGCGCGAGCTGACCAAACAGTTCGAAACCTTTCTTAACGGCTCAGCAAGCGAAGTGCTTGAGCAAGTTGCGGCCGATCCGAATCAGCAACGTGGTGAAATGGTTCTGATGGTGGCGGGTGCGCCAAGGCAAAGCCAGGGCATTCCAGCCGAAGCCTTGCAGCTCTTAGCGTTATTAAGTGCTGAATTGCCGCCCAAGAAGGCAGCAAAAATTGTTGCCAGTCACTACAACCTGCGCGCTAATGAGCTTTACAAACATACCTTAAGCTGAACAAGCTGGCATGCTCTGCTCGAAGTCGGTATACTGCGCGCCGGAGTCAGCCAAGACAATCGCTGCTTGCGTAAGCAAGGGGAGGAAAGTCCGGGCTCCATAGGGCAGAGTGCCAGGTAACGCCTGGGCGGCGTGAGCCGACGACTAGTGCAACAGAGAGCAAACCGCCGATGGCCCGTTCTTCGGAATGGGATCAGGCAAGGGTGAAAGGGTGCGGTAAGAGCGCACCGCGCAACTGGTAACAGTTTGTGGCACGGTAAACTCCACTCGGAGCAAGACCAAATAGGGATCCATGGGGTGGCCCGCCTCGGATCCGGGTAGGTTGCTTGAGGTTGCAGGCGACTGCAGTCCTAGACGAATGATTGTCCTCGACAGAACCCGGCTTAGCGGCTGACTCCGCCTTTCTTTTTACTTCCCGCACTGGCTGTACCATATCGCTGAATAAATGCGTCAAGCGGCATCGGCCGAGCGAAATAGAAGCCTTGAATCAAGTCAGCGCAATGATGGCGAATAAATTCCACCTGTTGTGCCGACTCCACTCCTTCAACGACGACATCAATTGAGAGTGCTCGCGCCATTTGAATGAGTGCCGCTAATAGATTCGATTGGCGATGATTGTCGGGCACACCTTGGACGAAGCTGCGGTCTATTTTTAATAACGACACAGGGAAATGTTGTAAATAGCTCGTTGAGGAATAACCGGTACCAAAATCATCGATGGCTAAGTAGATACCCTTTTCATGCAGGGTTTCAAGCATATTTCGTTGTCGCTCACGATCAGGCATGAGCATGGACTCGGTAATCTCGAAGGTGAAATCACTGGGCGAAACACCATGGTCCTCAATAATTGCAAACCAGCACTCAAGCGCATGAGCGTCATAGAACTGGTGCGATGAAATATTAATGGCCAAGCGTCCTTCAATGCCTGCGGCGCGAATTTTACTCAGGTCTCCACAGGTCGTTTGTAAGACATAGTTACCCAAATCACGGATCGTACCGTTCTTTTCGGCAACGGGAATAAATTCATCTGGCATTAATAAGCCTTCCGTTGGATGCTGCCAACGGACTAACACTTCGACACTATAAAGCTCTCCGCTTTCAGCGTTAATGATGGGCTGATAGTCTAGGAAGAAGTGTTTTTCATGAATACTGGTGAGAATTTCTTTGCGAGCGCGCAACTGTTTCTCCGTTTTCTCGCGCAGCGACTCACTAAAATAGGAAGAACGTCCGCGACCATTGTTTTTGGCGTTATACATCGCCAAATCAGCGGACTTTAACAACTCGAGTGCGGAGTGGCCGTCATCGGGATAGATGGCAATGCCAATTGAGCCATCAATTAATATTTCGTTGCCTTTAATGGAAATCGGCTCTCGGATGAAGGTCAGTAATTTCTCCGATTGCAGTTCAGCGTGCATGGGCTCAATTAGGTTTTTTAAGACGACGACAAACTCATCGCCGCCGAGACGGGCAATGATGTCTTCTTTTCGCAGCGAAGAAGTGAGCCGTTGGGCGATAACTTTAAGCAATCGGTCGCCGGCTTCATGGCCAAAGCTATCGTTTACTTCTTTAAAGTGGTCAAGGTCAATAAATAGCAGAGCACACTGTTCCTCACGGCGCTGGCAGCTGTCGAGGTAACTGGTGAGTTGTTCGAGAAAATAGTGGCGGTTGGGCAATTCAGTTAGGCTATCGAAGCGCGCTTGGCGAGTAATGGTGCGAAATGCAAGCTGCAGCTTTTGTTGATTAAACAAAATAATTGCTGTTAACACAGCGAGCAGCAACGAGAGCAATGTGCCAACCACCCACCAGAGTATTTTCGTTTCTTGGCCGTCTTGCCAAAAAGTACCGACAGGTATGGCAGCGAGGACCCATTCACCACTGGGCAATTGAATCGTCTGTGTAACTGGTTGCGCCTGCCAGACTTCCTCGGCACCAAGAATCAAAGGTCCAGCAGCGCCCGAACCATTACGTCCGCGAATACTCACAGATAATTCTGGTGTGTCGTAGAGGCCCGCGAGCTGAAATAAAAGTTGATGGTCGATGACTTGCGAGATGACAATGTTATGTTCACCGTCAGGAAAAACCGGTACGCGAGCAATTAACGCTTCACCACCTTGCGTGAGTAGCACCGGACCATTAATCGTGATTTCACTGGTCTCAAGTGCTTGTATATAGCTACTTAGTTGTTCTGGCGAGGAGCGATAATCAAACCCAAGAGCGGCTTCATTGCCTGTCATAGGATGAATGAACTCAATGACATAATCGACGCCCACCGCAACATGGCGAACTTGCAATGAATCGGAAATAATACTGTCGATAATTAGGCGGAGGCGTTCTTCGTCATAATAAGGGTTGAGATAGATCTCGGTTCGCAATTGTCGGATCGCTAGTAAATTCGTTTGCAGCAACCCCTCGATGCGCGCACGAATCGTACTTAACCGCTCTAAAACAAGAAACCGATTCGCTTCTTCGCTCCGTCGCGTTTCGGCATGAATAAAGCGCGCAAGGATAAACTCCCCCACGATAAAAATACATGCACTAATAACCACGATCAGAGCTTTACGACGCACGGCAACGCCTCTTTTTTTATTATTAGTAGAATAGTTGACCATCCACTGCTTTAACGCAAGTCATTATATCGAGCAATTCGCTTAAATGTTGCGCTTTTTCCTTGACAGGGGATCAAAGTGCCACCTAGACTGTATCATTGTGGGAAAAAGTGGAGAGAAGTGGATCATTTTGGTGATCCCGCTATTAAATTATGTTCCGTGGCGCAAATAGTATCAGTTTGGATGACAAAGGACGGCTTGCAATACCAGCACGGTATCGCAACCTATTGTCATTGGACTGCGAAGGTAAACTGGTCTGCACGATCGACATCAAACAGCCATGCCTTCTATTGTACCCGGTACCTGAATGGCAAGTCATTGAGCAAAAGCTCGCCAAACTCTCTTCGATGAACCCCGCAGAACGTCGCCTTCAACGCCTGTTGTTAGGTTATGCAGATGATTGTGAGATGGACAAAAATGGACGCGTCTTGATTGCAACGCCACTGCGTCAACATGCAGGTTTGAATAAAAAACTCATGCTCGTTGGGCAACTCAACAAATTTGAAATTTGGGATGAGGAAACCTGGCAGCAGCAAGTTGCTGACGATATTGCAGCAGAGCAAGCGGGCGACTTTACATTAACTGATCGACTACAAGATTTTTCACTATAATGACGCAAACATCGCAACATGTACCGGTGTTGCTAGCGGAGTCGATTGAAGCGTTAGCGATCCAGCCGGACCAGATTTACATCGACGCGACCTTTGGTCGTGGCGGGCACAGTCGTGCCATCCTTGAGCGCCTTTCTCCACAAGGGCGCTTGCTTGCGTTCGACCGCGATCCCACAGCCGCGGCCGAAGCACGTGCTTTAGCAGCACAGGACGCTCGTCTAACTTTTTTCCACACGCCTTTCTCGCAACTCGCAGACATTATCGCTGCGCAGCAACTCACCGGCCAAGTGGCAGGTATCTTATTTGATCTCGGTGTCTCATCCCCACAACTTGATGACGCCGAACGTGGTTTTAGCTTTATGCGCGACGGCCCGCTTGATATGCGCATGAACCCCGAACAAGGAGAATCCGCCGCAGAATGGTTGGCACATGCAAACATGGACGAAATGGCCCATGTTTTTCGCCATTATGGCGAAGAGCGTTTTGCCGGTCGGATTGCGCGTGCAATTATTGAGCATCGTCAAGAGCATACACTGACGCGCACGTCTGAACTGGCGAACCTAATTGCGAAAGTGAGCCCAACTCGGGAAAAACACAAACACCCAGCGACACGCGTGTTTCAAGCAATCCGTATTCACATTAATCGTGAGCTTGGTGAGGTTGAGGATGCGTTAGTTGCCGCTCTGGCGGCGCTTAAGCCGGAAGGTCGTTTGGCGGTGATCAGTTTCCATAGTTTGGAAGATCGTATTGTCAAACAGTTCATTCGTGCTCAGAGCACTCGCGCTCAAGTTCCAGCCGGATTGCCCTTGCGCGAAGATCAGATCGCCGACGACCGGACATTAAAAGCGATCGGCAAGGCGATTAAACCCGGTACAGCTGAGTTAAAAGTGAATCCCCGTGCCCGTAGCTCCGTGTTGCGGATTGCGGAACGGCTGCCGGAGAAAGCTACTGGAGGTCAATCATGAAGAAAATTGACCTGAAAAAAATGTCCGGGCACCGCGGCTTACTGCAAGTTATCGCCAGTGATCTTAAGCACTATCGTGGATTGCTTATTTGGGGAACCATAGCGCTTGCCAGCGGGTTTAGCGCGGTCTTTTTGACCCACATGAACCGTGAGCTTATCGCTGAGCGTGAACAAGTGTTGCAATATCGCGACAGCCTCGATGTCGAATACCGGCATCTTATTATTGAGCAGAATGCTTTAAGTGAACACAGTCGGATTGAGACCATTGCTGCCCGTCAATTGGGTATGCAGCGTCCTACCGATGCTCAGGAGGTGCTGGTGCCATGGCGGTAAAACGTAATGCTCGCATTTTACGTCCGGAACCGTTACCCATGCGCTTTATGGTGCTGGTGGCTGGCGTATGTCTTGTGTTTGCATCGTTACTTGCCAGAGCAGCTTACATTCAAGTGATTGAGCCGGATCGTCTGCGCCTCGAAGGCGACATGCGCTCCGTGCGAGTTGCCCACGATCGCGTACAGCGCGGTAACATCACTGACCGCAATGGCGTCGAGCTCGCAATCAGTGTGCCTGTACATACTGTATGGGCTGATCCGAAAGTGGTTCATGATCGCAACGGTCTCGCGGATCAGCGTCGCTGGCAGGCGCTCGCGGAAGTACTCAATACCAGTGAAGAGCAATTATTGCGTAAAGTCGATAATCCGCAGCGGCGCTTTGTGTATCTTGAGCGCATGGTGACGCCAGCGGTCGCAAATTATATCCATCAACTGCGTATTCCAGGGGTGGGTTTAAAAGAAGAATCGCGGCGTTTTTATCCAACCGGCGAGATTTCAGCACACGTGATAGGCATTACCAATATAGACGCCGAAGGAATCGACGGCGTTGAAGCAATTTATAACGACCTCTTGACCGGCACACCCGGTCAACGGCGCTACCGCAAGGATGGCTCCGGCCGTATGGTGGAGGAAATTGAATTTACCGAGTCGCAATTACCGCAGAATCTAACCCTGAGTATCGATCAGCGTATTCAAACCGTGGCCTACCGGGAATTGACAAAGGCGGTACGTTATCACCAAGCCACGTCAGGCTCTGTGGTGGTTTTGGACGTCGATACCGGTGAAGTACTGGCCATGGTGAATAACCCCTCGTACAACCCCAATAATCGAGCCGGCGTGCAACCGCACCAGATGCGTAATCGAGCGATTGCAGACAGTTTTGAGCCGGGCTCAACCGTCAAACCCTTGGTGGTGCTCGGTGCGTTACAGGCGGGTGTCGTGAATGCCGATGAGACAGTGAAAACCAGTCCAGGTTGGATGCGAATCGGTGGTCGTCGTGTGCAAGATGCGCGCAATTATGGTGACTTAGATCTCGGCGGAATTTTGGCCCATTCGAGCAACGTCGGCACCTCCCGTTTAGCGTTGGAACTCGATCTCAATGACTTCCTCAATCTTTATTCTCAGGCTGGTTTTGGAACCGATACGGGCATCAATATGCTCGGCGAAAGCATGGGCTTTATGCAGCATCGTCAGCGTTGGTCAGACTTTGAACGCGCGACCTTGTCATTTGGCTATGGCATGTCAGCAACGACCCTGCAGCTGGCGCAAATGTATGCCATTCTCGGCAATGGTGGTATTAAGCGGCCAATCAGTATTCTCAAAGTCGACGAACCGCACCCTGGACAACGCGTATTTTCACGCGAGTTTAGCCAGCAGACGGTGAACCTCATGGAAGCTGTGATTCAAGACGGCACGGGTTCGCGCGCTCGAGTGCCGGGCTACCGTGTAGCAGGCAAAACAGGCACCAGTCGTAAAGCCGTTGCTGGTGGTTATGGTGACGAATATATCGGCCTGTTTGCTGGGGTCCTTCCTGCTAGTCGGCCGCGTGTTGCTATTGTGGTCATGATTAATGAACCAGCGGGTGATTCCTATCATGGTGGAACGGTTGCTGCCCCAGTATTCTCTCGCGTTGCTGAAGAAGCAATGCGCGTACTCAATGTTGCTCCGGACAATTTAAATGGCCGGGAATTGCGCGTTGCTGGATGGGGAGGGCGCAGTAATGATTGAACTCGCTCGCTTATTTGCCAATGCACCATTTCCTCTACCTCAAGTCACCATTACAGGCTTGAAGTTGGATAGCCGCAAAGTGACCAGCGGAGACGCATTTATCGCAGTGCCGGGTTACGAAGTTGACGGCCGTGATTATATTGATGCCGCGATTAGCGCTGGTGCCAGCGTGGTACTCGCGGATATGGACGAGTGGACCCATGGCGAGCTTAATGGTGTGCCGTTGATTGGGGTACCGTCGTTAAAAAGCCAAGTCTCAGCCATTGCCGGTAGCTTTTACCAACACCCATCGCGCCGGCTGCGCTTGATCGGCGTGACCGGAACCAACGGCAAGACAACCGTAAGCAATCTAGCCGCGCAATTGTGGCAGCACTTAAAGCCGGAAGCGGCAGTGCTTGGTACTATTGGTAGTGGTTTATTGAAACAGTTATTACCAGAGCAAAATACAACACCGGACGGCGTCACTGTGCAGCAGCGTTTAGCTGGCTTTCTGGCTGAGGGCGCAGAAGTTGTGGCAATGGAAGTTTCTTCTCATGCGCTTGTCCAAGGTCGGGTTGAGGCGTTGAACTTCGATACGGTTATTGCGACCAATATTAGCCGTGATCACCTCGATTACCATGGCACCATGGACGCTTATATTGCCGCGAAGCAACGTTTATTCGGTGACTTTACTGCGCGTGTGCAAATTATCAATGCAGATGATCCCCAAGTTGCTGTATGGGCAACGCCCGCCGCATTAAAGTTTAGTTTAGATGAGCAAAAGATTGGCGAGAGTAATACGTTAGTTGCGAGTCAGGTTCGCTATCAACATGACGGCACTCACTTTACCTTAGTCTGGTCAGGACATAACACCGACGGCGGCAAAACTCAGCACCTGCCGGTAAAAACGAGTCTACTCGGTGATTTTAATATCGCCAATATTCTCGCTGCAAGTTTGAGCGTTTTGGGTGCTGGCTATGCCTTAGCTGATGTTGCTGCCTTAATTCCTTCTTTGCAATCGGTGCCGGGCCGCATGGAAACTTTTAGTGCGGAGCGAAAGCCACTGGTCATTGTCGACTATGCGCATACACCTGACGCGCTTGAGCAAGTCTTACTGGCTGCTCGCCGTCATTGCCCTGGACAACTTTGGTGCGTATTTGGTTGTGGTGGTGATCGTGATCGCGGTAAACGACCGCAAATGGGCGCGGTCGCAGCGCGGCTCGCCGACCAAGTGGTTGTGACCGATGATAATCCGCGGACAGAATCACCCGAGCAGATCATTGCTGACATTATTAGTGGCATGGGCGCCGACTCAAGCCATCACGCGCATCCGGGTCGAGCCGATGCGGTGGCATGGACAATTGCGCAAGCAGGCCCGGAGGATGTCGTAGTCTGTGCCGGTAAAGGACACGAAACCTATCAAATTATTGGCCGGACTGCACACGCTTATGATGAGCGTGAGTGGGTCAGAAGCTTAACTGGAGGACAATCATGATTCCAGTTTCTTTAGCGTGGATTACGACTCAAGTTGACGGCGAGCTGCATGCACAGTCGCCGCAGCAAATTATTGATCAACATGTGGTGATTGATAGTCGGCAGGTGCAACCGGGAGACTTATTCATCGCGATTAAAGGACCAAACTTCGATGCCCATGACTTTTGTACCGATGTGGTCGCTAAAGGTGCTGCAGCATTAATTGTCGAGCGTCGGCTGGACCTCGATATTGCCCAAATTGTCGTGGCTGATAGCCGGGCGGCATTAGGTGCTCTTGGCGCGGCGGTGAAAGCTGAGGTTAAACCAAAGTCAGTCGCTATCACTGGAAGTAGTGGCAAGACGACAGTCAAGGAAATGGTTGCCGCGATTCTTCGCCACGCACCGTCGGTGACGGGCGAGGTGTTGGCCACCGATGGTAATTACAACAATGACATTGGCGTGCCTTTGACTTTATTGCGATTGACCCATGAGCACAGTTACGGAGTCTTCGAGTTAGGCGCCAATCATCGCGGCGAAATCGCTTATACCACAGGGTTGGTGAAACCGGATGTTGCCATGATTAATAACGTGGCTCCTGCGCATGTCGAAGGCTTTGGTGACATTTGTGGTGTCGCAAAAGCGAAAACTGAAATTTTCCGCGGACTTGGTGCTCAGGGGCTGGCATTAACGAACGCGGATTCCGAGTTTCACGACTATTGGCAACGTGAGCTTGGCGACCAGCACTGGCAAACCTTTGCGATCGACCATAACGCGGACTACCGCGCGATCGCAGTACAACTCGATGAGAATGGTTGCGCCCAGTTTGAGCTGGTGACTGCTGAGGGAAACTGGCCGGTGCAATTGCCTGTGCCGGGACGTCATAACGTCGCGAATGCACTTGCCGCGGTTGCGGTGTGTCGGGCGCTCGGCCTGAGTATCGAAGAAATACTTAGCGGCTTCCAGCATATGCAGTCGGTACCAGGACGTATGTTGACGCACACGCCTTGGCCACATGTTCGCTTAATTGATGATACCTACAATGCCAACGTGGGTTCAGCCAAAGCTGCCATTGATGTGCTTGCTAGTCTTCCGGGGCGACGTATTTTTGTGCTTGGTGATATGGGTGAATTAGGTACACAAGCACGGGCCTATCATGAAGAAGTCGGTGAACATGGCATTAGCGCTGGAATTGATGGTTTATATACGCTCGGCATCCTTAGTCAAAGCGCGAGTGAGATATTCAATGGCCACGGCGGTCGCCATTTTGATTCCGTGGACAGTTTAGTTACAGCTTTACATGAAGAAATTAGAAGCGAGGCAACGCTTACCATTTTAGTGAAAGGATCACGCAGTGCACGCATGGAGCGAATTGTGGAAGCGCTGTTAAACGCGGCAAAAGAAGAAGAACAACATCGGAGGAATGCCGCATGCTAGTTTGGTTGGCAGACTACTTACAGCAGCATGTAGCCACAGGCTTTAACGTGTTTTCCTATTTGACCATGCGGTCAATAATGGGAATTCTAACTGCACTGTTGCTATCACTTTGGTTGGGTCCGCGAGTAATTCGCGGCCTACAACGTATGCAAATTGGTCAAACTGTGCGTGACGACGGTCCGCAGAGCCATTTGAGTAAATCAGGTACGCCAACCATGGGCGGGATCTTGATTCTCGTCAGCATTTTAATTTCGGGAATGTTGTGGGCAGATTTGAGTAATCGTTATGTGGTGGTCACGCTGCTGACTTTAGCGGCATTTGGCCTGATTGGTTTTGTCGACGACTATCGCAAAGTGATTCGAAAAGACCCAGCCGGTCTCGTCGCGCGTTGGAAATACTTTTGGCAGTCAGTTGTTGCACTGACAGTAGCCAGCTATTTGTTTTATACCGCTCAACAGCCCGCAGAAACTGCACTGCTGATTCCCTTCTTTAAGGATGTGATGCCGCAACTTGGGGCGTTTTACATCTTGCTGGCGTACTTTGTCATTGTCGGCACCAGTAATGCAGTGAACTTAACCGACGGTCTCGACGGCCTAGCGATTATGCCGACCGTGATGGTTGCCGGTGCACTCGGAGTTTTCTCGTATGTGACGGGGCACGTCAACTTCGCAAACTATTTACAAATTCCATATATCCCGGAGGCAGCTGAGCTTACGGTCGTCTGCGCGGCGATTGTTGGTGCAGGTTTAGGTTTTTTGTGGTTTAACACCTACCCAGCGCAGGTGTTCATGGGCGACGTCGGCTCTTTGGCGCTCGGCGCTGTGCTTGGCATCATTGCAATCTTAGTTCGCCAAGAATTGGTCTTATTCATTATGGGCGGGGTGTTTGTCATCGAAACTCTGTCGGTCATGTTACAGGTTGGTTCCTATAAGCTACGCGGCAAACGCATTTTCCGGATGGCACCGATTCACCATCACTACGAATTGAAGGGTTGGCCAGAACCGCGCGTAATCGTTCGATTTTGGATCATCTCGTTGATTCTGGTGTTGGTTGGTTTGGCAACATTGAAATTACGTTAGGGCATAAGAATGAATACACAGAAACTGCAGAGTTTTGAGACTATCGGCGTGTTAGGCTTCGGCCTCACCGGCGTTTCTGCTGCACGTTTTCTGTTGGCGCAAGACCTGCAGCCCATCGTGATTGATACCCGAGCAATGCCCCCCGGCGTGGAAGCTGCGCCGGAAATTGCACAAGCCTGCGAAACCTACTTTGGACCGCTGCAAATTGAAGATTTATTGCAGTGTGATTTGCTGATTGTAAGCCCGGGAATTGACCGTCGCGATCCAGTTATTGCTATGGCTGATGATGCGGGCGTCAAGATGATTTCTGACGTCGAATTGTTTGCTTGGTTTGCGACCAAGCCGATGATTGGCATTACCGGGTCGAATGGCAAATCAACTGTAACCGCCTTGTGTGGTCACATTTTGAAAAATGTTGGCATGCAGCCTTTATTGATTGGCAATATTGGCATGCCCGTGCTCGATGCACTGCTTGCTGATGCGCCCGAGCACGACTGCTATGTGCTCGAACTATCGAGTTTCCAGTTGGAACTTGTCGATAGTTTAGTCTTAAACGCCGCAACCATACTCAACATTAGCGCTGACCATCTTGACCGATACGACGACGAGCGTGCATACGAACGTGCGAAGCAGCGAATTTATGCGCATGCACAAACTTGTGTTTGGAATCGCGATGATAATGCGACCCGTCCGATTACGATTCAACCGCGTGCTCAACACCTCAGTTTTGGTCAGGCCGACGCAGCGAAGGGCTTTGGTTTACTGCGTCAAGATGAAGATTTTTATCTGACGTTTAATAACAAGCCGCTATTAGCCTGTAGTGACTTGCCACTGGCCGGTATTCATAACTGGTTAAACATTCAAGCTGCGTTGGCCTTGGTCAAATCGCTGGGCGTCGATGTCATTGAAGCGGTAACCGCGTTGCAAGGCTATCGCGCTTTGCAGCATCGATGCGAAGTGGTGGCTGAGCATGAACAAGTGCTCTGGATTGATGATTCGAAGGGGACGAACCCTGGAGCAGCGATAGCCGCCATCGAAGGACTGCGCCCGGCAACGAAAGGCAAACTCATTCTGATTATGGGTGGTGACGCTAAAGGCGCGGATCTCTCGGTGTTAGAGCCGGTTTTAAATAGCCATGTTGATGTCTTGATTACGCTTGGGCGTGACGGTGATAAGATAGCCGCACTGAAACCGCAAAGTCGCCCGGTGCAAACGCTAAATGAAGCAGTTGCTTATGCTGCGCAACAAGCGAGTGCTGGTGCAGTGGTGTTGTTATCGCCGGCGTGTGCAAGTTTAGATATGTTTAAGAACTATCAAGATCGTGGGCAACAATTCCGCACTGCGGTGGAGGCTTGGTATGCGAGCGACTGAACCGCAACTTGAGCTGGAAATTCGTCCACAACAACCGTGGCGTCATCGGTTGAGTGCATTCTTTAATGGCTCGTCAATGCAGTTTTATGACCGTCATCTGCTTTTGCTGGCGCTGCTCTTGATGGGTATCGGCTTTATCATGGTGGCCTCTGCGTCGATTCCAGTTGCTGAGCGCTTAACCGGCAATCCATTGTACTTCGTCATTCGTCACGGCATTTATTTAGCTGTCGGTACGCTCGCTGCCATCGTGGTCATGACCATTCCGGTGGCCAAATGGCAAGAATACAGCGCGCCTTTGTGTGTCATCGCCATCGCCATGCTGATCGCGGTTATTTTTATTGGCTCGACGGTTAATGGTGCGACCCGTTGGATTCGTATTGGTCCGTTTACTCTGCAAGTTGCTGAGTTTGCCAAGCTGTTTTTCGTCATTTTCCTAGCCAGTTATCTTGACCGTCGTTATGACGAACTACGCCGAAATTGGAAAGGATTTATTAAAGCGCTAGTGGTGATGGGCGTGATGGCTATCTTGTTACTAAAACAACCGGACATGGGTTCGGTGGTTGTTCTTGGGGTCACGGCGTTAGGCATGCTTTGGGTCGCGGGTGCACGACTCGTGCAGTTTTTCTCAGTGGCAATGACGCTCATTATCGTCTTTGTTTTATTGATCGTTTTTGAACCTTATCGAATGGCTCGGGTGACGTCGTTTATGAATCCGTGGGATGACCCGTTCAACACCGGGTATCAGCTTACCCAGTCACTCATGGCATTTGGCCGTGGTGACTGGCTGGGTCAAGGCTTGGGAAATAGTTTACAGAAGTTACAGTATTTGCCGGAAGCACACACCGACTTCATCTTATCTGTGATCGGCGAGGAACTGGGCTTTGTCGGTGTTGCGCTAATCATTATGTTGGTGCTGGTGTTGGTCTTGAAAGCGATTTTTCTTGGCCAACGCGCATTGCGCCAAAAGCGTCCTTTCTCTGGCTACTTAGCGCAAGGGATTGGCATTTGGTTTGCTTTTCAGGCTGCCGTGAACATCGGTGCGGCATCGGGAATGTTGCCGACCAAAGGGTTAACCTTGCCTTTGGTTAGTTACGGCGGCAGTAGTTTATTAATTAGTTTAGTGGCCGTGGCTTTGTTACTGCGCATCGACTATGAAGTGCGGACCGGCTATCGACTGCAGCGCTCCGAGGGTGAGAAGCGAGTGCAACGCAGCAAGCGTGGCGTGCAGGGGGACCTCGTATGAGTAAAGTCCTGATTGCTGCTGGCGGCACTGGTGGGCATGTTTTTCCGGCACTTGCAGTCGCCGCCGTGCTGCGCGCGCAAGGCCATGATGTGCTTTGGTTGGGTACCCGTGACCGGATGGAAGCCGACGTTGTTCCGGCAGCAGGCTATCGTTTTATCGGCATGCAACAACAAGCACTGCGCGGCCGTAACCTGTTGACCTTGTTGGCCGCCCCGGTGCGGTTGACTCGCTCAGTTTGGCAGGCGCGCAAGTTACTCAAAGCAGAGCATGTGGATTTGGTTATCGGCTTCGGCGGTTACACCGCCGGACCGGCTGGCGTCGCCGCGCGACTGCTCGGCATCCCACTGGTGATTCACGAGCAGAATGCAAAGCCGGGTCTGACCAACCGTTGGTTACACAAAATTGCGAGCAAGACGTTATTGGGCTTTGCGCAAGCAGAAGCTGAGCTGCCAGGAGCTATCCCGGTCGGAAATCCAGTTCGGGCTGAAATTCAGACACTTGCGGAGCAACCAAAAGGGGAGCACGCAGGGCTTCATGTGTTGGTGGTCGGTGGCAGCTTGGGGGCTGCACACCTAAACCAAACAGTACCAGCGGCCTTGGCTGACTGGTCTGAGGCAGCATTGATGATTCGTCATCAAGTCGGAAAAGGCCGCGAGGCCGAAGTCGAACAGGCTTATGCATCCTGTCCGCCAACCGTGCAGGTTGAGGTGAGTGAATTTATTCAGGATATGGCCGCCGCGTATGCGTGGGCGGATGTTGTCATCGCTCGTGCGGGGGCACTCACGGTTGCCGAATTAGCCTGCGCCGGAGTGCCTTCGATTCTCGTGCCTTACCCGCATGCGGTGGACGATCATCAGGCGCTGAATGCACAAGTTTTAGTCGCTGCCGGTGCGGCAGTGATGATCCGCCAGCACGATTTTTCAGCGACACGAATTTCTGCAGAATTAAAACTGTTGTGTAATCAAGAAGACCGATTAAAAGGGATGGCCAGTGCCGCCCGAAATAGCGCACAATTGCAGGCAACCGAAAGTATCGTTGCCATTTGCTCGGAGTATTTATCCGCAGCGAAAGCGCACGCTAATGTTGTAACAGCGGAGCAAAAAACAGATGACTAAAGCACATGCGCAGCCATTTACCATTGTCAACGTGCCAGAGATGCGGCGCGTTCGCCGGATTCATTTTGTCGGCATTGGCGGTGCCGGAATGGCGGGAATTGCGGAAGTGTTGTTAAACCAGGGCTATCAAGTGTCGGGTTCTGACATTGCTGAAAATGCAAATACTCAAAGATTGCGCCAACTCGGTGCAAAAGTAGCGATTGGCCACAATGCGGCGCATGTGGCGACAGCCAGCGTGGTTGTGGTGTCCACGGCGATTCATAAGCACAACCCGGAGTTGTTAGCCGCGCAAGAATTGTTAATTCCGATAGTCCGCCGCGCAGAGATGCTCGCCGAGCTAATGCGTTTCCGTCATGGCATCGCCGTGGCTGGAACCCATGGTAAAACCACCACGACCAGCTTGCTGGCAAGTATTTTTGCCGAAGCCGAACTCGACCCGACGTTTGTTATTGGTGGCTTGTTGACCAGTGCTGGCAGCAATGCGCGTTTGGGCAATAGTAAGTACTTGATTGCTGAAGCGGACGAAAGTGATGCGTCGTTCTTGCACTTGCAGCCGATGGTCGCGGTGGTTACCAATATCGAAGCTGATCACATGGACACTTACGAAGGTGACTTCGGGCGCATGCAAGACACTTATATCGATTTCTTGCATAACTTGCCGTTTTACGGGCTAGCGGTGATGTGCACCGACGATCCGGTCATTCAAAGTCTTTTGACCCGTGTCGGTCGCCAAATTGTCACTTACGGTTTCAATAGTGAGGCTGATGTTCGCGCGGTGCAATTTAATCAGGTTGGGCATCAGAGTCGCTTCACTGTATTACGTAAAGGCAAAGACCCATTATCGATCGAATTGAATTTGCCCGGTCGGCATAACGCCTTGAACGCTCTCGCCGCTATAGCGGTGGCGACCGACGAAGGGATTGAGGACAGCGCAATTGTTGCTGCGTTAGCGAAATTTGCTGGAATTGGCCGTCGTTTCCAACAATACGGTGCGTTTGCCTGTGACGATGGAGACGTGCTGTTGGTTGATGATTATGGCCATCATCCGTCGGAAGTCGCTGCGACCATTCAGGCGGCGAAGGCTGGTTGGCCGGAACGCCGCTTAGTGATGTGCTTTCAACCGCACCGATATAGTCGTACACGTGACCTCTATGAAGATTTCGTTGATGTACTGAGTGATGTTGATTCATTAATTATGCTTGATGTGTATAGCGCCGGAGAAGATCCGGTTGCGGGGGCGGACAGTCGTTCGTTGTGCCGTTCTCTGCGCCAACGTGGCAAGCTGGATCCGGTGTACGTCAAAGAAGTGCAGCAAGTGCCAGCGCGTTTGGCTGAACTGATTCAGCCCGGTGACATTGTCTTGACTCAAGGGGCGGGCAATGTTGGTGGACTGGCTAAATTACTCAACGAGCTACAACTCGACCGCGAGCGTATGTTGCAGGCCAATGAGGTGAGCTCATGATGTTTGGCAAAGTGGCAGTGTTAGCCGGTGGTGATTCCGCTGAGCGCGAGGTGTCCTTGCGCTCGGGCGCTGCGATCCATATCGCATTAGTGCAAGCGGGTGTGGATGCCGTGTTGTTTGATCCGGCAGAACAAGGCTGGTTTGCTTTGCCGGAGCTTGGCGTTGATCGCGTGTTTATTGCGTTGCATGGCCGCGGCGGTGAAGACGGGCAAGCGCAAGCTATTTTGGAGATGATGCAGCTGCCGTACACCGGCAGTGGTGTGCTGGCGAGTGCTTTAGCTATGGACAAAGGTCGCACCAAAGCACTTTGGCATGGTTTGGGTTTGCCTACCGCCCAAGCCGTCACCGTTAAGCGCGGTGATCAGGTCGATTGCGCTGCTTTACTCGCGCAACTTGGCGGCAAGGTTATGGTGAAGCCGGCTCACGAAGGTAGCAGCATCGGTATGGCGATGGCCGACAGTGCTGAGACATTACGTGCCGCGCTTGCGACTGCGGCCGACTTCGACCGCGAAATGCTGGTTGAAACGTGGCTGAGTGGGCCGGAATACACGGTCGGCATTCTTGACGGCGAACCATTACCCGCGATTAAAGTGCAGACGCCGCATGCGTTTTACGATTATGCGGCCAAATATCAGGACAACACGACTGAATATATTTGTCCGGCCGGTTTATCCGATGCGCGCGAACAAGCGGTTCGGCAACTTGCGCTGCAGGCGTTCCACGCCGTCGGTGGCGAAGGCTGGGGCCGCGTCGATTTAATGCTTAATGGCAACGGTGAATTGCAGTTGCTGGAGCTGAATACGGTGCCGGGCATGACAGAAAAAAGCTTAGTGCCAAAAGCGGCAGCGCAGTTAGGTCTGAGTTTTCAAGATTTGGTGATCAAGATATTGGCGACGACGCAGGGTATGGAGCGTTAACCTGTGACTGGGCAAGCAGCAGAGCAAGCTACTGCCAGTGCAACCTTGCAGGCGCGAACTGGACAGTGGCAAGCAATCGTGGGCTTTGTGGTTTTCTTGTTGATTGTTACGGGGTTAATGATTGGCGGTTACGCACTGATTGAAAAGTTAACCGACGCCGACGAAATGCCTTTAACGGGTATGATTATTCAAGGCGAGCGACGCTACATTAGCGATGAAGATGTGCGTCAAGCCATTCTAAGTGGTGAAGTTGGCAGTTTTTTCACCGCAGATGTGGACGAGTTACGCTTACGTTTGGAAGCTTTACCTTGGGTGTATTCAGCTTCAATTCGGAAAGAGTGGCCACAACGACTGCGGGTTTATTTGGTCGAGCAAGAGCCCTTTGCCGTGTGGAATGATGCAGCATTCATCAATCAGCAAGGTCAGGTGTTCGCTGCTGATGTGAATGAGCTTGCTGACGTGTTGCCACATTTACACGGGCCAGAGGACGCAGCGGCGGAGGTCATAACGCAGTATCAACGCATTAGTGAGATACTGCGAATATACCAAACACGGGTGATTCGGCTGGAGTTAAGTGAACGATTCGCTGTGAGTGCCTGGCTTGAAAATGGCATTGAAATCCGCTTGGGGCGGGAAGCGAGATTAGAGCGGGTGCAGCGATTTATGGATTTATACCCGGTGATTGCTGCCGAAGAGCCCGACAAAGCCATCGCTTATGCGGATTTACGTTATGACACCGGTATCGCCATTGGTTGGCAAGAAAAAGACAATAACGAATAGGAAAGTGAGAGCGCTGTGATTACTAAAAATGAAACAGAAAACATGATCGTCAGCCTCGATGTCGGCACCAGTAAAGTCACGGCATTGATTGGCGAAATACTGCCGGATGGCGACTTAAATGTCATCGGGGTGGGTGTTACTCCTGCGCGGGGAATGGATAAGGGCGGTGTCAATGACCTGAATCTGGTCGTCCAATCGATTCAACGGGCCGTGAATGAAGCCGAACTGATGGCGGACTGTCGCGTTTCGGCGGTGTACTTGAATATTAGCGGTCGTCACATTAGTTGCCAGAACGAAAATGGCATGGTGCCGATCAACGACTCGGAAGTGACTCAGGACGACGTTGATAGTGTCATTCATGCGGCGAAATCGGTACCGGTTGCGCAGGAACGGCGGATTCTACACGTACTCCCTCAGGAGTTTGTGATTGATTCACAAGAAAGCATTAAAAGCCCGGTTGGCATGTCGGGTGTGCGCATGGAAGCTCGTGTGCACATGATTACCTGTGCTAACGATATGGCGCGCAATATCGTCAAGGCCGTTGAGCGCTGTGATTTAAAAGTGGAAAGCTTGGTGTTTTCAGCGCTGGCTTCGAGCTTTGCAGTGCTGACCGACGACGAGAAGGAACTTGGTGTTGCCTTGGTCGACATGGGCGCCGGCACCATTGATATCAGTATTTTTGCCGGTGGCGTCCTCCGCCATACTGCGGTTATTCCGGTCGCTGGAAACCAGGTAACGAACGATATCGCCAAAATCTTCCGAACACCCTTGAGTCATGCGGAAGAGATTAAAGTACAGTACGCCTGTGCGCTGCGGCAAATGGTCAGCATGGAAGACAATATTGAAGTGCCGTCAGTGGGTGGCCGTCCGGCTCGATCTATGTCGCGCCATACGCTGGCGGAAGTGGTTGAACCGCGTTATCAAGAGTTATTTGAACTCATTCGTGACGAAATCTACGGCAGCGGTTTGGAAGAGCAAATCGCAGCGGGTGTCGTCATTACAGGCGGTACCGCGAAGATGGAAGGTGCGATTGAATTCGCCGAAGAGATTTTCTCGATGCCAGTGCGCCTCGGTGCGCCGATCGGGATTCAGGGGCTCAGCGACTACGTCAATGACGCCACGTATGCCACCAGTGTGGGACTCTTGCGCTTTGGTCAACTTGACCTCGCTGGACAACAAGAAGAACGGCAACGAGGGCAGCGTCCACATTGGTTGCAGCGGATTCAGAGCTGGTTCCGTGGAGAATTTTAGAAAAAGTAGTAAAAAGTAAAATTAAGACTTTGATTTTTATGGGGTAACAACGGAAAATACGGGCAAGTGGAGAGGTAACTATTATGAATACTTTTGAAGTTATGGATAATTTTGAAGCAGATGCGGTGATTAAAGTCATCGGTGTCGGCGGCGGCGGCGGCAACGCTGTGCAGCACATGGTTGCGCAGTCGATTGAAGGCGTGAAGTTCCTTGCGGCAAATACCGATGCGCAAGCGCTTCGTAAACATGATGCTGATGTACTGATTCAGTTGGGTAATGAAATCACCAAAGGTCTAGGTGCTGGTGCAAACCCAGAAGTTGGACGAATTTCTGCAGAAGAAAATCGCGAAGAGATTGCGCGTCAGCTTGAAGGCGCAGACATGATCTTTATCGCCGCAGGTATGGGTGGTGGAACCGGAACCGGTGCCGCGCCTGTGGTTGCTGAGATTGCCAAAGAGCTGGGCATTTTGACCATTGCTGTGGTCACCAAGCCCTTCCCGTTTGAAGGGAAGAAGCGGATGGCAGCGGCAGAAGAAGGGATTAATCAGTTGTCACAACATGTGGACTCACTGATTACCATCCCAAATGAAAAGCTTCTGAAAGTTTTAGGTAAAGGCACTTCACTACTGGATGCCTTTGGCGCAGCAAATAATGTACTATTAGGTGCAGTTCAAGGCATTGCTGAGTTGATCACGCGTCAAGGTCTGATTAACGTTGACTTTGCTGACGTTCAAGCGGTTATGCGCGAAATGGGCACGGCTATGATGGGTACTGGTGTTGCCAGCGGCCCAGACCGTGCGCAAGAAGCGGCGCAGATGGCGATTAACAGTCCACTGCTGGAGGACATTAATCTTTCTGGCGCACGTGGCGTACTGGTCAATGTTACTGCTGGTATGGACATGGGCATCGATGAGTTTGAAACGGTCGGTAGCGTGATTCGCTCGTTTGCCTCTGAAAACGCAACGGTCATTGTTGGTACCGTGATTGACGCAGAAATGTCTGACGAAATGCGTGTCACTGTGGTAGCGACTGGCATTGGCGCAGAGCGCAAGCCGGACATCTCGTTGGTGGAAAAGAAACCAGAGCCGATGACGGTGCGTTCGAGCAGTGCCGGTGGATATAGCCGTCAGGCGACAGCGCCAAAACTGGAAGAAGAAGCGGACTATGAGGTTGAAGAGCGCCCAACAGCGCGTAAGCAGGCTGAACCAGACATTCTGGACATCCCTGCGTTTCTTCGCCGTCAAGCAGACTGATCAGTCCAGTTATTGACGAGAGCATTAGCAATTACTATAGTATCGCCCCTTTTTGTCAGTGGTGTGACAGGCTCGAATGCTTGAAAGCCGCTGGACGATAACTTTAACTCCTTGCCGCACAAACGGATTTTGTCGGTATGATAATTTGCGACGAAGGAGGATTCAGTATGGTCAAACAACGTACCATTAAGCAGATGATTGCAACCACGGGTGTGGGCTTGCATAAAGGCAACAAGGTTAACTTGGTGCTACGTCCTGCTGCGCCGGACACAGGTATTGTGTTCCGTCGGACTGACCTGGATCCTGCTGTCGAAATCAAAGCTTCACCGGAATTGGTGAAGGACACGCGTATGTGTACTTGTCTGATTAATGATGACAACGTCCGCATTTCGACCGTAGAACACTTGCTTGCCGCGGTTGCGGGTATGGGTATCGATAATTTAATTGTTGAAGTGGACTCGCACGAAATTCCAATTATGGATGGCAGTTCACACCCGTTTGTATACTTGCTGCAGTCAGCAGGCGTACATGAGCAAGGTAAAGCGAAGCGCTTTATTAAAGTGAAGCAGCCGATTCGTGTCGAAGAAGGCGATAAGTGGGCCGAGTTATTACCCCATAACGGCTTTAAAATCGACTTTGCGATTGATTTCGAACATCCTGCTATCGCAGACACCAATCAAGTTGTGTCGATGGACTTTAGTAGCCAAGCATTTATTCGTGATATTAGCCGCGCCCGTACTTTCGGCTTTATGAAAGACATCGAATATTTGCGTGCGAATAACTTAGCCCTAGGTGGCGGGTTTGACAACGCCGTAGTTTTGGATGATTTCCGCATCCTCAACACGGACGGATTACGCTACGACGACGAGTTCGTGAAACACAAAATACTTGATGCGGTTGGCGACCTCTATATGGGTGGTCATAGCATATTAGGGCATTTGCGAGCTTATAAGTCAGGACATGCATTAAACAACAAGCTTTTGGTGGCATTAATGCAACATCAGGAAGCTTGGGAATTTGTGACGTTTGAAGAGACAAGTGCAGAGGCGCCCATTAGTTACCTCAGCCCTGCGCTTGCCTGATTGATTAAAAGGCCGCTACTGAAATAGCGGCCTTTTTGCGTAAAGTCACGATGAAATGTTGCGCAAAAGCCAAACAAAGCTTAAGGTAGGCGTCGGCGTCATTGTAACGCGGGTTTTACTTTGATTTCTAAACTGCGTAAGGGCTGAGAGCTGGCAGTTTGCAATGAGAGTAGAATCTTCGATTGTAACAAGCGCACACGAGAGGACCAAACGCCACTCCGTACATAAATAATTAGGGTTTGTCCTTGAATGGCAACGCAACGCGAGTTGGCAGCAAGATCAGCAGGCACTGCGGCAAGCCATAAATTCTGTAAATTTGACTGGCGATGATGTTGCTCATTAAGTTGTGCAAGTGGGCCTTTTTGTAACAAGGTTTGCACACTTTTGGGTTTGCGCTTCAGCATATAATTTAATTCAACTCGGAACGTGCATGAGTTTAGCAATTGAGTATCAAGGTAAAAAAGTACGCTTTAAGCTGCAGTTTAGCAAGCGGCGTTTACTGTTTATCAGTGCTTTCACGGCATTTTTCTTGTTAATGGCGATGCAGCCATGGCGGGGACTGTCGTTTAATAGTCTTGTGGAGCAGAGCAAGATACAGGACGAGCAGCGCGCTTTAGCGATGCAGTCTGAATTAGTGCAAGAAGTACGCGACCGTACGCAACGCGAGCTCACTGCTATGACCATGAAGGTTGGTGAGTTACAAGCGCAGATCATGCGACTGGAAGCGCTTGGCCAACGACTTGCAGCGGTTGCCCAACTAGAAAGTAGCGAGTTTGACTTTACTGCACCGCTACCAGTCGGTGGTCCGGACCAACTTATCCCCGAATGGCCGTTAGTCAGCGAACATCAATTGTTATCTGAGCTCGACAGCGTTCTCGCCCAATTAGAAAATCGACAAAAACAATTACGTCTCCTTGAAAGTGTCATGCTACATCACCATATAGAAGATGAACGGTTCATTTCTGGTCGTCCCGTGAGTACGGGCTGGCTATCTTCGCAGTTTGGTGTTCGCAAAGACCCGTTTACCGGCAATCCGACGATGCATCGTGGGGTTGATTATGCAGCGCCTGAAGGTACGCCGATCAAGGCAACTGGTGCAGGCATTGTGACCTTTGCGGGCCCGCGAGCAGGTTATGGTAATTTGATTGAAATTGATCATGGTGCTGGCATTCGCACTCGTTATGGTCACATGAATTCAATTGACGTGAATGTCGGTGATGTTGTGACGCGCGGGCAAGTGATAGCGACAGTAGGTAATTTAGGGCGCTCAACCGGACCACACGTTCATTATGAAGTGTTGGAGAATGGGCGGCAGGTCAATCCGGCACGATTTGTTTTACGCGACGCGCCGGTCGAATAGCATCGATGGAAAGAATAGAGCCGGCACCGACGCGGTGCCGTTTATTTTTTCACCACTAGATTTTTTGCTACAGGATATTAAAAACACATGTTGGGCAGTCTCTTTAAACGTATTTTTGGTAGTCGAAACGATCGTATTATCCGTGCATCACGCAAACGCGTTGACCAAATTAACGCGCTAGAGCCGGATTACGAAAAATTAAGTGATGACGAACTCAAGGCAAAAACGGCCGAGTTTAAAGAGCGTTTAGCCAATGGGGAAAAGCTTGACGACCTCTTAGTTGAAGCATTTGCAGTCGCTCGTGAAGCGAGTAAACGTGTCTTCGAAATGCGCCCATTTGACGTCCAACTCGTCGGTGGCATGATCCTGAATGAACATCGCATTGCTGAAATGCGTACAGGTGAAGGTAAAACCCTCACTGCAACATTACCTGCCTACTTGAACGCCTTGACTGGCCGTGGTGTGCACATCATTACCGTTAACGACTATCTTGCTCGCCGTGACGCTGATTGGAGCCGACCTTTCTTTGAATATCTCGGCATGACCGTGGGTGTTAACGTTGCTGGCATGCAGCCGAGAGACAAGAAAGACAACTACGCCTGCGATATTTTGTATGGAACTAACAATGAGTTTGGTTTCGATTATTTGCGTGACAACATGGCCTTTACGCCGGACGATCGGGTGCAACGTGATCTTCATTTTGCGATTGTCGATGAAGTCGACTCAATCTTAATTGATGAAGCTCGAACGCCACTGATTATCTCTGGCCCGGCTGAAGATTCATCTGAGTTATACAAAAAAATTAATACCCTTGTGCCGCAACTGACTCGCCAAGCCCATGAAGATGGCAAAGGCGAAGATGATGCCGAGTTGGGTGACTTCACCATCGATGAAAAGGCGCGTCAGCTTTATCTGACTGAGCACGGTCAGGAGCATATTGAGTCAATTTTGAAGGAAAACGGGTTACTCGACGAGAGTGAGTCCTTGTATTCACCGACCAACATCTCGCTGCTACACCACGTTAACGCTGCGTTACGTGCCCATCACTTATTCCATCGCGACGTCGACTACATTGTCAAAGATGACCAAATCGTGATTGTCGATGAGCATACTGGGCGGACGATGGAAGGCCGTCGTTGGTCTGAGGGCTTGCACCAAGCGGTGGAAGCAAAAGAAGGCGTGCCGATTCAGAATGAAAACCAAACGTTGGCATCGATTACCTTCCAGAACTATTTCCGCTTGTATGAAAAGCTGGCAGGTATGACGGGTACTGCCGATACCGAAGCATTTGAGTTCCAGTCGATTTACGGCTTAGAAACTGTCGTCGTACCGACCAACAAACCTATGGTTCGCGATGATATGCCAGATCTCATCTTCCTGACGGCGCAAGAGAAGTACAACGCCATTATTGAAGATATTCGCGAGCAGCGTGATGCCGGTCGTCCGGTGCTGGTGGGTACCAGCTCGATTGAAAGCTCTGAGCTGGTATCACGTTTACTGAAAAAAGAAAAAATTAAGCATAAGGTTTTGAACGCTAAGTTCCACGCGCAAGAAGCTGAGATCATCGCCCAAGCGGGTCAAGCCGGTTCGGTAACGATTGCGACCAACATGGCTGGTCGTGGTACGGATATTATGCTCGGTGGCAACTGGCAAACTGAAATTGCCAATATTGAAAATGCTTCACCTGAGCAAATCAAGAAAATTAAAGAAGACTGGAAAGTCCGTCACGACGCAGTCATCGCGTCAGGTGGTTTGCACATCGTCGGAACTGAACGCCACGAGTCACGTCGTATTGATAATCAGTTGCGGGGTCGTGCGGGTCGTCAGGGTGATCCAGGTTCGTCGCGTTTTTATCTGTCGTTAGAAGACTCGCTCATGCGTATCTTCGCTTCAGACCGCATGGCAACCATGATGAAACGCCTCGGTATGAAAGAGGGTGAGGCAATAGAGCATCCGTGGGTGACCAAAGCGATTGAGAATGCGCAACGGAAAGTGGAAGGTCGTAACTTTGATGTCCGTAAGCAACTGCTCGAGTATGATGATGTTGCGAATGACCAACGGAAAGTCGTTTACGAACAGCGTAACGAACTGCTCGACGGTAAGGACATTAAAGATACCATCGCTGTGATTCGTGAAGACGTGTTTAACCGGGTGATCAGCGACTACATTCCGCCGCAATCGCTTGAAGAAATGTGGAATATCGAAGGGCTTGAAGATCGCTTGCGGGCAGACTTTGACTTACAGCTACCGATTCAAGAGTGGCTCGATAACGACGATAAACTGTTCGAAGAGATCTTGCGCGAGCGAATCGTTGAGGAAGCAATTAAAGCTTACGCGCTGAAAGAGCAACAAGTTGGCGAACAGGTCCTGCGTCACTTTGAGAAGGCCGTCATGCTGCAAAGCTTAGACCAGCACTGGAAAGAGCATTTAGCGGCGATGGACCACTTGCGTCAAGGTATTCATTTGCGTGGTTACGCGAATAAGAACCCGAAACAGGAATATAAGCGTGAAGCCTATGACCTGTTTATGGACATGCTCGAAGCCCTGAAGCTGGATGTCATCAGTATTCTCAGCAAGGTAAAAGTACGTGCTGAAGAAGACGTCGAAGCGATGGAAGAACAACGTCGTCGTAAAGATTCTGCACCGAAACAGTTCCAGCATGAAAGCGCACCATCGGCAACTGGCGGCGGCGCTCCTACAGCTGAAGGTCAGCAGGTTGTACGTGAGGGCGAAAAAGTGGGGCGCAATGATCCGTGTCCATGTGGTTCTGGGAAGAAATACAAGCATTGCCATGGCAAGCTTACCTAAAACCATGCAGAAACATGTTCATGTCGCCGTGGGTGTGATCACTCACGGCGCTTCTGTTTTAGTCAGCAAACGCGCCGATCATCAACATCAAGGTGGTTTGTGGGAGTTTCCGGGTGGTAAGGTGGAAGCTGAAGAATCGGTCAAAACCGCGCTTGCCCGTGAGCTAAAAGAAGAGCTGAATGTTACCGTGCTTGCGGCAACACCCCTACTTGAAGTTGTCCATGATTATGGCGACAAAGTCGTCCATTTAGATATTTGGCATGTCTCTGAACACACAGGTGACGTTCGCGCCAATGAAGGTCAGGCGTGGCAATGGGTCGATGCGCAGACCTTACAAGACCTTCAATTCCCCGCGGCCAATGGGCCAATCGTGACCGCCACCCTCAAACTTATCGATCAATAATCATCTTCGTTGTTGGCTGCAGGTGGCAACTCGGGACCGGGAATCCGTTTCTCTTCCGCAGCCCACTCGCCTAAATCAATGAGCTTACAACGCTCACTGCAAAATGGCCGAAACGTCGACGCACTTGACCAAACAACTCGTTTTTCACAGGTAGGGCAGGCAACTGTGGTTGGGGTTTTCACTTCTGACACAACAAACCTCTTTGACGTTATCGTCGAATTAACTACTGCAGCGGGCGAGCGCAAAGGTGACGGCGTCTTGATACGGCGTACGTTCTGCCGAGTCCGCCTGCATGAAGCGAATACTGTAGCGCTGTCGATGCCCGCTAATTAATGGGTAAACGTTAAATTCGTTCGGTACGCGCAAGCGCAATAGTGCCAACTTTTCTGAGTTGGCTTGCCAGCTACCATTTTCTGCGACCAATTGTTCAAACTCGCCTTGCTCACGCAACATATTCAACTCCATGCTTAATGCGCTTTGCAGAACGGTTAATTGCTCTAACCACTTACCGGTTTCTAGTGCACGCTGCTCATCGCTTTGCTGCAACCAAAACTGTAAGTCAGGTAGCTCGTGATGGCATTGTCCGCCCATGAGCCCCATGCGCTGACGCACGTTGGCAAGCAGCCGATTCTCGCGCAGGACATAACCGAATTTGTGGCCTTCGCACAAGGCCTGTAAAATTTGCCGCAGCTCTTGATGGACTTCCTGTAGTCGATGTTGATTAACCGCAGGGTGATTGAAGTAGGCTAACAGCCGTCCTTCTCGCCGCTCTAAGTCTTTGATTAAATCGGCTCGCGTATCTGTGCGATCGAGTAAATCCAATAAATTGAACAGCCCACCGAAAAACAGCGGATAATTGACCGCACTGACGCTTGCTGCGGCTTGATGGATCTGCAGCAACAAGGCTTCAATGCGCAAGTAAACGCGGATTTTTTCTTCTAACGGATGCTCGTAGGTCTTGAAGTCCATGTTTCTTATATTGTTATAGTGAGCCTTCGGTCATGATACCGACTCAGGATGATAAGGCAATCCTTAAATAGTATTCATGTAGTCGGTCAATTTTAGCATGTAACTCGGCAACACTGCCGCTATTATCAAGAATATCATCTGCTTTGGCGATACGCTCTTCGCGAGATAATTGTGCAGCCATGATTGCACTGATTTGGTCGCTGTCCACTTGATCGCGAGTCTGAGTGCGTTGAATTTGCAGCGCTTCGGGTAGATCGATGACAAGAACTCGGTCGGTATATTGTTCTAAACCATTTTCGAGCAGTAAGGGTGCAGACAAAACCACATAGGGTGAGGTTGCTGTTTGTAACTGGGTTAACATGTGCTCCCGAATAGCGGGGTGAAGCAAGGCGTTAAGCCAAGCTTTTTCGCTCGGGTCGGCAAAAATAATCGCACGTAACGCCGCACGGTCGAGCTCACCATTCGCTTGGATGACGCGATCACCGAAGCGCTCGGCAATTGCTTGTAAGGCTGGCGTACCGCAAGCAACCACATCACGCGCAACCTGATCGGCATCGACGACGCTGATACCGAGGCTGCTAAACCTGTCAGTGGCCGTTGACTTGCCCGAGCCAATGCCACCGGTGACGCCGAGAACCCAAATGTGCGCTTTATCGGTGTTCATGAGATTGCGATACTCCAGTACCAAGCATAAATGACATCGGCAAAATAAAGGCTAATTCCACCTGCAATTGCCAAATATGGCCCAAACGGCATAGGTTGACCAAAGCGCGTATTTTTAGCGACCAGCTGTAGAATTCCGAAGCAAGCACCGACCACCGAGGAGAGCAGAATGATCAAGGGTAAATGCTGCCAGCCCAACCATGCGCCTAAAGCGGCCAACAGTTTAAAGTCGCCATAACCCATACCCTCTTTGCCAGTCGCAAGTTTAAACAACCAAAATAATGACCACAAAAAGAGATAACCCACGGCAGCACCAATGATGGCGTCGGCGGGCGTCACTGGCAGCCAAAAGATACTGCCAATGAGACCGAGCCAGAGTAAAGGCAAGGTGATTTGATCGGGTAATAGCATATGGTCGACGTCAATCAAGGTGAGTAAGACGAGCAGATAAAGTAGGACGACATAGCTCCACCCTAAGGTGTTAAAGCCAAAATGGTAGATGGTCATCGCCGCTAGAAAAGCGCAGAAGAGCTCGACCAAAGGATAGCGAATCGAAATACGCACGTTGCAAGCACGGCACTTTCCACGCAGGAGTAAGTAACTGACCACCGGAATGTTGTCGTACCAACGAATTGGGGTTTCACAGCAGGGACAGTGTGACGCCGGTTGCGATAGATTATAAACCGGCTGTTCGCTGATTTTGCTGTTATTCAGTTCGGCGCAATCCCGCTGCCATTGTACTTGCATCATTTTTGGCAAACGGGCAATGACGACATTACCGAAACTACCAAAACACAAGCCGATAAATAGTGCGAATACCCAGCCAAACCAAGGCCATACAATTAGAATGTCTGCCACGCCATGTTCCCTTATATTGTTATGGACCTATTATACTGCGATTGCGCCAGCAAGTTGAAATAATGGTAAATAAATAGCCAGTAAAATCACTAAGGTTAATAAACTTACCATAGTTAGGAGGACAGCCGGAACTGTCGCGCTGAGCTGTGCTTCAAAAGCCATGAGATCTTGATTGAGATCAGCGATAGCAATACCGATTTGTTCCCCGAGCTGGCCGGACTGTTCGCCAATATCAATGGCAATTAAGACACGGTCAGGTGCAAGCGTCGATTGCCAACACCAATACCAAGTTCGACCTTGTTGAATGTAGTGAAAAGCGCGCTGCCATTGAGATCGCCAGTACGGACTTTTGCTTTGTTCAGCCTGTTGCTGACAGAGTGTCAGTAAAGGTATTTGACTTTGCATGCCAAATTTAATCATGACGAGATCGTCATACAGAACTTGTTGATTGAGCCACTTCCCGATCCAAGGTAGTTGATAGGCAAGATGCTGTAATCGCTTCAGAAGTACGACAAGGGTATACCAAGTAAAAACGCCAGCGGCGAAAACTAAACCATAGGCCAACCAGGAGGCTTGGCTGATATGAATCAGAGTCTCGGTTAGCACAGGGACTTGTGCATTCATGCCGTGGTAAACATCAGCAAACTTAGGAATCAGAAATTTCAGCATAAATACAACCAGCAGCACAGCGATCACGAATACACTGAGTGGATAGCGAAGCGCTTGTCGACGTTGGCGCGAGCGTTCGTTTTTGTTCTTTAAGGACTGAATTAGATGTTCGAGCGTAACCGTAATCTGACCGCTGACTTCAGCATTCTTTATCCAAGGCAGTAACCAGCTTGGGAAGACGTCCACTCTTTTTAACATTGCTTCATGTAAACTTTGTCCCTGCTGAATGGCCAGACAAACTTGATGGCACGCACTAGCTAATTGTTGAGTTCGGCTTTTGTCACGTAATTGTTGCCAGCACCGGAGTTGGTCAAAGCCTGACTTGGTGAGTGATAACCATTGTTGCAGAAGATGAAGCCATGCAGCCTGAGGGAGTCGTCGCACCGATGGCAATGGACGCTGGGCCTTTAGAAGGATGTCTTGTTGAAGCAGGTTTTGCCGCAAGTGCCGTACCGATGATGCTGCGCTGACGCCCTTTAGAAAATGTTGTTCTGGATGTAGACCGGACCAATGGTACCAAATGGGATTAGTCACTTTGTGTTGCCCCCCATGATGCCCGGCATGATGTTGACACAGATGGGCTAAGCGTGACCAGAAGTGCTCCTGTTTGTGCGCTAAAAGCGTTTCAATGAGGGCGTCGTCGCGACAGAGAACATCAAAGACTCCGCTGCGGCGTTGCTGATGCACGATAAGTTGTTGATTACTCAAAAGTAGCAAGCAAGCAGCTAACTGAAAGTAATCAACGCCCAGTTGCTGGAGTCGAATAAATGCACTCAAGGGGTTGCTCGCATGTAACGTCGCTAATACGAGATGTCCGGTTTGTGCTGCTTGGCAGGCAATTTGCGCAGTTTCTGTGTCGCGGATTTCGCCGATCATAATCACATCAGGATCTTGGCGTAAAAGTGCGCGTAAGGCACGTGCAAAGGTCAACGACTGAGCCGTATTGACCGGCACTTGATTGATTCCTTGGAGGGCAATTTCAACTGGGTCTTCAACGGTCACAATGTTCAAGTGAGTGCTTTTCATTGCCTCTAACATAGCGTAGAGGGTTCGAGTCTTACCACTACCGGTGGCTCCGGTGACGAGAATCAGGCCGTGCTCTGCGCAAATCGCTTGTTGGATTAAATCAAATTGTGGTTCAGACAGACCAAGTTGATTTAAGGGTAGAGTGCCTAATGCGAGGACTTGTAGCCTGAGCACGAGCTTTTCACCGTGTAAGGTATTGATCGTGTTCATGCGACAATCAATTTGAATGGGATTGTGATTACTTTCCTCGACCGTATTTGTGGTCACCGCACTAAACTGGAAGCGACCGTCCTGAGGGAGGTGGCGTTCAGTAATATCAAGCGCCGCTGCAGCTTTCATCGCAGCAAGTGCACGCTTGCCTTCATGTTGTGTGAGTTGTTGCAACAAAACCAGCCGTCCTAATCGTCGAGCTCGCCAGCAATAGCCTTGGTGGGTTGCTTCAAGATGCAAATCGGTGCATTGGTTCAATGCATGTTCGGTGATGAAAATGGCGAGTGCGCTGGGGAGTTGATTCATTTTCTAAACTGCCGTTGTCCGGTTACAACATGCCACTGCAATGCGGAATACGCATGCTGCCGTTGGCGTTAAAGTCATTGCAGAAGAGTTGCCATTGCAACTGTGTACTGGTGACTCGAGGACGTAATTCAACTCGTAATGGCTCTCCAGCCTCCGTAGGAACCTCGAGCTCAGCCAGAATGCTCGCGGTGGCTGAACCCGCATTCAAATGATGAACTCCTTTCGGTAGCTCATCGGGAACAGCAGGAATTCCGCGCTGACCAAACTGACTGCACGGTGATAGCGTTCCTTGCACCTGCCAGCAAAGACTAATGGCCGTTTGCCACGGCTGCAGCGACAGTAACGCTGCGCCCGCTTTGGCTCGTTGGTTATAATCGGTATACGCCGGAATGGCAAAGGAGCTGAGTATGGCAAGAATAGCAACCACCACCATCAACTCAATAAGGTTAAACCCCAGAGCTGAAAGCTGGAGCGGATGTTGTAGTGCTTTTTTTGACGTTGAGTATGTGGGAGACATTAGCCGATTCCTTTTGGCTGCTTTGATCGTATTGAGTCACTATCAATAGCAAAGGAATCGGCATTTACCTAGACTTGTACACCGTTTTCAGCGATTACCTAACAACTTATATGAGTCACTGCGAGTAGCGCTCTACAGCCTTGTCGTGATGCGCATCGATAAATCAAGCGCCGTGATGTGTTTGGTCAGCGCACCGGAGGAAATAAAGTCGACGCCCGACGAGGCGTAGTCGGCTAAACGTTCGGGGGTGATGTTACCTGATACTTCCAGTTTTGCTCGTCCAGCGGTGAGCTTGACGGCAAGGGCAATATCGGCCATCGAGAAATTATCGAGCATGATGACGTCTGCGCCAGCCGAAAGCGCTTGTTCAAGTTCGACAAGCGACTCCGTTTCGACTTCAACCCAACGCCCAGGGAAATTGTCGCGCGCGGTTTGTATCGCAGCAGCGATACTACCGCAGGCGGCGATGTGATTTTCCTTGATTAAAAAAGCATCGAAAAGACCAATTCGGTGATTTTTACCACCGCCACATTGCACCGCATATTTTTGCGCGAGACGCAGGCCGGGAATGGTTTTGCGCGTGTCCAACAATTCGGTTTTGGTGCCAGCTAAATGAGCAACCGCTGCGGCGGTAATCGTCGCGGTCGCCGACAAGGTTTGCAGAAAGTTCATGGCCGTGCGCTCTCCGGTGAGCAAGGCACGCGCTGGACCACGTAAATAGCAAAGGACTTGTTCGGGCGCTACGGTATCACCATCTTGCACTTGCCATTCTACTTCGACCTCACCGTCGGTCTGTAACTGACGGAAAACCTCATTGACCCACTCAGTACCGCAGATTACGCCCGATTCACGGGTAATCAGGTGTGCTTGCGCATGCGCTTCGGCAGGAATTAAGCTTGCCGTGATATCTTGACTGGCATCGGCGAAGCCCCCCAAGTCTTCTGCCAACGCGGCTTGAACTTGCGCAGGGATGGAGTTTTTCAAAGCTGTTTCAAATTGCACATCAGAGTTCATGATGGTTCCTGTAGGTCACGCCAATCAACTATTGGCGGATGGTTAAGACGCCGTCGCGTTGGGTAAACTCAAGCGAGCGCAATGCACTCATGCCTAACAAAATATGGTGACTGTCATAGTCCGGAACTATGGTCGCGGCGACATTATACAACCGAATGGCACCAAGTTGGAGTTCGGCAATTTCCGTCCGGTAAGCGGTCGCAATTCCACTCGCGGTACGCACTTGTACCGCCGGCCCTCGTTCGACGCCAAGTTGAGCCGCCATACGACCGGGAATCGCCACTTGCGTTGCGCCGGTATCAAGCATAAAGACGACGTCTCGACCATTGATGTGGCCGTTTGCGAGATAGTGCCCGGCACGATTCTGACTGAGTTCAACTACGGCGACGTTACCGTCGTGCCAAGTGCTGACTTGTTGATTGGGGTTTTCTTGACGGCCAATGTGGCCACTGAAAAACCAATACAGGATAAATAATAAAGCAATCCATGAAAACCAGTTAAACCAACGGCCGAAGACTTTACTGGGGTCTTGTTCTGTTTGCATTGGCTTGCCCTCTTGCTTTACCTTTTTAACGGAAAATCCGATACTCAAGATACGCTGATTGCGCAGACTACTGGGAAACTGATCACGATGACCTCGACAGAGCACCGCATGCAGGTATGCAGACATCGTCTACAAGGCGCGGACTATATCGCATCACCACATTTTGACGAACGTCCGGACGCAACTGACATTAATTTACTCGTCATTCACGGAATTAGTTTACCTGCTGGGCAATTCGGTGGACAGTTTATCACGGATTTATTTCTCGGCGAATTGGACTGCACTGCCCATCCCGATTTTGCAGCCCTTGTAGGTTTGCGAGTCTCTGCGCACTGTTTGATTCGTCGTTGTGGTCAAGTGATTCAATACGTCGATTTTCACCGACGTGCTTGGCATGCCGGTGTCTCGTCGTGGCAAGGACGAGAACGTTGTAACGATTTTGCCATAGGAATTGAACTTGAGGGAACCGACAACACCCCCTACACTGATTCACAATACCAAACGCTTGCTGCGGTCACGGTGGCCTTGCAACACGCCTATCCGCAGATTAGCAACGAACGCATTGTTGGCCATGAGGATATAGCTCCCGGCCGTAAAACTGATCCGGGTCCCGCGTTTAACTGGACATATTATCAAAAACTATGTGCTACGCACCGGTAGCCATGAACTAGAGGAAGAAACAACATGCTCGTGTTTTCGTTGTTCATTGCATTAATTATCGAGCGCTTGCGCGTCACACCAGACGCGTGGCAGCTCGACCCGATTGCGAGGCGCTGGGATAGTTGGCTCGACGGCGAGGAAAAGTTGACCTCATGGCGTGAGCATGATTTGTTTGGCCCTTTGCTTCTCATTGCTCCAGCACTCTTGCTCGCGGTCTTGTTATGGCTCGCGAATGGCGGTCTCGGCAGTATGTTGGTGAGCATTCTTGTGCTGACGTTAGTGACTGGCTGTCGGCCAGAGCGGCAGGCGTTACGCGACTATTTTTTGGCTGCCCAACGGGAAGACTCTGAAGCAATGGCGGCCGCCGCTAAGGTATTGCATTACAGTGACGCGGAAGGCATGAGTTTGGGGAGGCAAGTGATCTGGCTTAATTTCCGTTATTACTTTGCGGTCGCGTTTTGGTTTATTTTGTTTGGTGCGCCAGGCGCATTAGCTTACGGTTTGTTACGTAGCCAATCCGAGCGCTTTGCAACGTTATTGGCTTGGGTCGACTGGCTACCGATTCGAATTGCTGGTTTCGGCTACTTGTTAGTGGGCCATTTCTCGCGAGCCATGCCGGTTTGGCTGAAAGTACTCGGTCATGCGCCGCAACAGTCCGAACTGCAACTGAGTGACATAGCTGTCGCTGCCGAAGACGCCAACATCAATGAGGACGACCCCACCTCAGAACTCGAGTTACTGGTCAACTTAGCGCGTCGCACTATGATTTTATTGTTGGTGGTCGTTGCTATCGCAACCTTGCTCGGTTGGGTGAGTTAAGGAACGACAGGAGGTAAGACCAATTGGGTAGCTCTGAATGATTGGTTTTTAACGGTTTCAGCGTTATAATACTGGCTCTTGGTAAATTGGTAAGACCAATTTGTCGGAAGCGGAATCGACAGATTCCTCAACAGGGTTACAAAAAAGAATTATGATTCAACGAGTTGCACAGACAAAGCTATCAGACATCATCGTCGCTCAAATTGAGTCGATGATCGTTTCTGGTACTTGGAGTCCCGGTGAGAAATTACCATCGGAACGTGAACTTGCGAATCAATTCCAAGTCTCGCGGCCGTCATTACGTGAAGCCATTCAAAAGCTTGAAGCCAAAGGCTTGGTCAATCGGCGTCAGGGGGGTGGAACCTATGTTGCTGGCGCACTGGATCAACACGTCAGCGAACCGCTATTTGAGTTACTCGCTCGCCACCCTGAATCTCAGTTTGATTTACTCGAATTTCGTCATGCCCTCGAGGGTGTGTCAGCCTTTTATGCGGCAATGCGTGGAACGGACTCAGACCTCCAGCATATCGCCCAGAGCTTCGCGCAAATCAGTCAAGTTGCACAGCAGCCCATCGAGCAGCAAGCTGAAGCGCTCATGCAGTTTTACACCAGTATTGCCGAAGCCTCACATAATGTCGTTCTGCTCCATTTAGTGCGCGGAATGCGTGATTTATTGCAAGAAAACATGCGACGTAATTTGCAAGTTTTGTCGGAGCGCAGCGATGTGCGCCAACAATTGCAGGTGCATCGCCAAGGCATTGTTGATGCCATTATTGCGCGTGAACCAGAACAAGCTCGCGACGCCTGTCATCAGCACTTAGCCTACATCGAACGAACTTTGTTACACCTGAATCGGGAACACACCCGGCTGCAACGTGCGTTGCGGCGGAGTGAACCTTTATCGACTCCACTGGAGAAGTAAGGAATCATTATGGCAGATTTAGATCAACACGATATCGACCAACAGGAAACGCAGGAGTGGCTAGACGCCTTAGAAGCAGTACTCGATGCCGAAGGTCCAGAGCGCGCGCATTTCCTCTTAGAGCAACTGATTGATAAAGCCCGTCGCAGTGGTGCATACCTGCCTTATCAGCCAACCACCGCTTACTTAAATACGATTCCAGTGAGCCAAGAGCCGGTGATGCCAGGTGACCATACGCTGGAAGCTCGCATTCGTGCAGCGATTCGTTGGAATGCCTTAGCCATGGTGCTACGTGCGTCAAAGAAAGAGCTTGAACTTGGTGGTCACATTTCCAGTTTTGCTTCGTCGGCCATGCTTTATGACGTTGGCTTCAATCACTTTTTCCGCGCGCCAAGCAATGGCGATGGTGGTGATTTCCTTTTCATCCAAGGTCACGTGTCGCCGGGTATTTACGCGCGCGCTTTTCTTGAAGGCCGTATCAGCGAAGAACAGCTTGACGGTTTCCGCCAAGAAGTCGACGGCAATGGTATTTCGTCCTATCCGCATCCGAAGTTAATGCCTGATTTTTGGCAGTTCCCAACCGTTTCCATGGGCCTCGGTCCAATGCAGGCGATCTACACTGCACGATTCTTAAAATATTTAACCGATCGCGGTATCAAAGACTGCTCAAATCAGCGGGTTTACTGCTTCCTCGGCGACGGTGAAGTGGACGAGCCAGAAAGCTTAGGTGCGATTGGCCTTGCAAGCCGTGAAGGTCTCGATAACCTAACCTTCGTGATTAACTGTAACCTCCAGCGCCTCGATGGCCCAGTTCGTGGTAACGGTAAAATCATTCAAGAACTTGAAGGTACCTTCCGTGGTGCTGGTTGGGAAGTGATTAAAGTCATTTGGGGCCGTTACTGGGATCCACTGTTGTACCGTGATACCGAGGGTAAGCTGGCAGAAATCATGCAAACCAGCGTAGACGGCGAGTATCAGAATTATAAAGCGAAGGGCGGCGCCTTTACCCGAGAGCATTTCTTTGGCAAAACCGAAGAAACTAAAGCCATGGTTGCGAATTTATCCGACGAAGATATTTGGCGTTTGAACCGCGGTGGTCACGATCCAGTAAAAGTCTATGCGGCTTACCACAAAGCGGTGAACACCAAAGGTCGTCCCCAGGTGATCCTAGCGAAAACCGTCAAAGGTTACGGTATGGGTGCAGCCGGTGAAGGCAAGAACGTTGCCCACCAAGTGAAGAAAATGGACATGGACGCGATCAAACATTTCCGCGACCGTTTCAACATTCCAATCGCCGACGAGAAGCTCGAAGACATTCCATTCTATAAGTTCGACGAAGACAGCGACGAAATGAAATATATGCGCGAGCGGCGGGAAAAGCTCGGTGGCTTTATGCCTGTGCGTCTAGCCGAAACCGATAAAGAGCTGGAAGTGCCGTCATTGAAAGCGTTTGATGCTGTATTGAAAGGCTCAGGTGATCGCGAGATCTCGACCACCATGGCCTTTGTACGGGTGCTAACCGCCATGCTCAAAGACAAAAAAATCGGCTCGCGTGTCGTCCCGATTATTCCAGATGAAGCACGGACATTCGGGATGGAAGGTTTGTTCCGTCAGGTTGGTATTTACTCGAGCCAAGGGCAAAAATATACCCCGCAGGACGCAGACCAAGTTGCCTATTATCGCGAAGATAAGAAAGGCCAAGTCTTGCAGGAAGGGAACAACGAACTCGGTGCTATGGCGTCATGGGTCGCAGCGGCAACCAGCTACTCGACCAACAATGAACCGATGATTCCGGTCTATACCTACTACTCAATGTTTGGTTTCCAACGGGTTGGTGATCTCGTCTGGGCCGCTGGCGACAGTCAGGCACGCGGTTTCTTAGTGGGTGGCACTGCCGGTCGTACGACCTTGAATGGTGAAGGTCTGCAGCACCAAGACGGCCATAGTCATCTGCATTTTGGTACGGTACCTAATTGTATAACTTATGACCCAACCTATGGCTATGAAGTGGCGGTGATTGTTCAAGACGGCTTGCGTCGCATGTATGCGGAGCAGGAAAACGTCTTTTATTACATCACCATTATGAACGAGAACTACAAACAGCCGGAAATGCCAGAAGGCGTGGAAGAGGGCATTTTACGTGGTATTTATCAGCTCGATACGGTCAAAGCGAAGAAAGCTAAAGGCAAAGTGCGCTTATTAGGTTCAGGCACCATTTTGCAGGAAGTACGCAAAGCTGCGGACATCCTCGCCAACGAATTCGATGTTGAATCGACGGTCTTTAGTGCCACTTCGTTCAATGAATTGGCGCGTGACGGTTTAGACGTTGAGCGCTACAACATGCTCAACCCAACGAAGAAAGAAAAGCAGGCCTATATTACCAAAGCGCTCGAGCAAGGTGACGGCCCAGTGATTGCCGCAACCGACTATGTGAAGCTGTATGCAGATCAAGTGCGTGCATGGGTACCAGCGCCTTATCGGGTTTTAGGTACGGACGGTTTCGGTCGCTCAGACAGCCGTGAAAATTTGCGTCGTCACTTTGAAGTGAATGCGCAGTATATTGTTGTGGCCGCTTTGGCAGAGCTGGCGAAAGCGGGTGACATCGATAAGAAAGTGGTAGCGAAAGCGATCAAAGACTTCGGTATCGATGTTGAAAAAATGAACCCACTACACGCGTAAGGAGCAGATCATGGTAGATGCAAAAGAAGTCTTAGTTCCCGACGTTGGTGGGGAAGGCGTAGAAGTTATTGAGATCTTAGTCAGCGAAGGCGATAACGTCGAAGCAGAAGACGCATTAGTGACGGTTGAAAGCGATAAGGCGTCGATGGACATTCCCGCGCCGTTTGCTGGCACGGTCAAAAGCTTGAAGGTGAAAGTCGGTGATAAGATCAGCGAGGGTGATTTATTAGCCTTAATCGCTGCGGCAAGTGAAGGCGAAGAAAAGTCGTCAGAAGCAGACGAAGCCACGAAAGAAGAAGCGAAAGAAGAACCTAAAGAAGAACCGAAAGAAGAAAAGCAAGAAACCAAAGACGACAAACCTGCGGAAAGTAAGCCCAATAAGTCTTCCGGCGGCACCCAAGTGATCGAAGTCACAGTGCCGGATATTGGTGAGTCAGGTGAAGTTGACGTGATTGAAGTTCTCGTCAGCGAAGGTGATGAAGTTGCTGAAGAAGATGGCTTAATTACCTTAGAAACCGACAAAGCGACGATGGATGTGCCTAGCCCACAAGCAGGTAAAGTGAAAAGCCTGAAGGTGAAGGTTGGTGATAAAGTAAGTGAGGGCTCACTTGTACTCGAGCTTGAGATTGCTAGTGCCGGCGATGATGACAAGGAAGACTCTTCAGCATCGAGCGCAGCAGACGAGCCGAAAGCGGAGCGTAAAGAGGACGATGCTAAATCGGCAGAAAGCAGCCGCAGCGAACGTCGCGATCCGCCCGTGCCTGATCATCCTTTAGGCCGCAAAGGCAAGGAAGAAGGTCTTGTCCACGCGTCGCCGGCAGTGCGTCGAGTGGCGCGCGAGTTTGGTGTCGATTTGTCGAAAGTGAAAGGCTCCGGACCGAAAGAGCGCGTGTTGAAAGAAGACGTGCAGGATTACGTAAAATACGAATTATCTCGTCCGAAGGCTTCGTCAGCACCGACAACCGGTGGTGAGGGTGGCTTGCAAGTGATTGCTCAGCCAAAAGTTGATTTCAGTAAGTTTGGTGAAATTGAAAAAGTTGAAATGACGCGGATTCAGCGTATTTCCGGGCCAAACTTACACCGCAACTGGGTGACCATTCCGCATGTCACGCAATTCGATGAAGCGGACATTACGGAACTTGAAGCGTTCCGTAAAAGCGAGAATGAGCAACTGGCGAAACGTAAGTCGGATGTGAAATTCACGCCACTGGTCTTTATTATGAAAGCCTTGGCGAAAGCGTTAGCGGAATTCCCAGTGTTCAACTCGTCGTTGCATGAAGATGGCGAGCACCTGATTATGAAGAAATATATTCATATCGGCATTGCAGTTGACACGCCAAATGGTCTGGTTGTTCCGGTTATTCGCGACGTCGACCAGAAAGGTATTATTGAATTATCGAAAGAGCTTGCCGATGTCAGCATCCGTGCTCGCGACGGTAAGTTGAAAGCGGCCGATATGCAAGGTGGCTGTATGTCAATTTCGAGCTTAGGTGGGATTGGCGGTACCGCCTTCACTCCGATCGTTAACGCGCCGGAAGTAGCCATTTTGGGTGTTTCGAAAAGTGACATGAAGCCAGTTTGGAATGGGAAAGAGTTTGAACCACGCTTAATGCTGCCATTGAGCTTGTCATACGACCATCGTGTGATTGACGGTGCCTTAGCAGCGCGGTTCACTGTCTACTTGAGCCAAGTCTTGGCAGATTTGCGCAAAATCATCCTCTAATCGGGCTGAGAGACAAGACGTACCGAGATTTTCTCGGTACAATATTGCGCGAAATTTGAATTGTATTGCTGGCGCAGCAGCTAGCGGTAAACAATAGGGGTCAACATGAGCAACGAAATTAAAACACAGGTCGTCGTGTTAGGTGGCGGACCAGGTGGTTATTCAGCAGCATTCCGTGCAGCTGACTTAGGTCTGGAAGTCGTTCTGGTCGAGCGTTACAAAAGCCTCGGCGGCGTTTGTTTGAACGTCGGCTGTATTCCTTCAAAAGCGCTGCTGCACTTAGCGAAGCATATTGAAGATGCAAAGCATTTAGGCGACGCCGGTGTGACGTTCGCAGAACCAAAAATTGACTTAGACAAAGTGCGTGTGCACAAAGAAAAAGTCATCGGCCAGTTAACTGGCGGTTTGGGGCAAATGTCGAAAATGCGCAAAGTGAAAGTGGTCACCGGTAAAGGTGAGTTCACTGGCGCGAATGAACTGAAAGTTTCGGGTGATGAAGAAACTGTAATCAAGTTTGACAATGCCATTATCGCTGCTGGCTCACAGCCTGTTGAGTTGCCGTTTATTCCGCATGACGACGAGCGTATTTGGGACTCGACTGACGCACTTGAATTGCCGTTTGTACCGAAGAAAATGTTGATTCTTGGTGGCGGTATCATTGGTCTGGAAATGGGTTGCGTTTACAGCGCACTGGGTTCAAAACTCGACGTTGTTGAGTTCATGGACCAGTTAATTCCAGCTGCTGATAAAGACCTGATTAAAGTTTTCACCAAGTCGATGAAGTCGAAGTTCGACAACATTATGTTGGAAACCAAAGTCACTAAGGTTGAAGCGAAGAAAGACGGCATTGAAGTCACTTTCGAAGGCAAAAACGCGCCAGAGAAACCGGTCAAATATGACGCGGTTCTGGTTGCCGTTGGCCGCACGCCGAACGGTAAGAAAGTTGGCGCTGACAAAGCCGGTGTTAACGTAACTGACCGTGGCTTTATCGAAGTTGACAAGCAGTTGCGAACTAACGTCGAGCACATTTTTGCGATCGGCGATATCGTCGGCCAACCAATGCTGGCGCACAAAGCAGTGCATGAAGGTCACGTTGCTGCGGAAGTGATTTCTGGTAAGAAGCACTTCTTCGACCCGAAAGTAATTCCGTCAATTGCCTACACGGATCCAGAAGTTGCTTGGGCAGGTTTGACCGAGAAAGAAGCGAAAGAGCAGGGCATTGCTATTGAAACTGCAGTGTTCCCATGGTCTGCATCAGGCCGAGCAATTGCGTCTGGTGCAACCGACGGCTTTACCAAGCTGATTTTTGATAAAGAAACGCACCGTATTCTTGGTGGTGCGATGGTCGGCGCACATGCTGGTGAGTTGTTAGGTGAAATCTGTCTTGCCGTCGAAATGGGCGCCGATGCAGAAGACATCGCCTTAACCGTACACGCGCACCCAACCTTGCACGAGTCAGTTGGTTTAGCCGCAGAAGTGATGGAAGGCTCAATCACGGATCTGCCGAACAAGAAAGCGAAGAAGAAGTAAAGCGCTTCGGCGTTCTGCGGAACGTCTGGTGAACATAATCAACGCCCATCTGCTGAAAAAGCAGTTGGGCGTTGTTGTTTGTAACGCAGAAAACACACGGTTGAACGCCTATTTTGTAACAAAATGTCACTGTGTCTTGTGCATATGTTATCCGATTGTTAAGGTATCGGACTCATAGGGGGACATAAGAAAATGATGAATTTAACTAAACTTTTTGCAGCGGTATGCTGCCTCGTTGTGATGAGTGGCTGTGCAGCAACCGACTCATCGTCAAGTCAGACTTCGGCGACAGCACAGACGCAACCACAGACCGTCTCGATTCCTGAGTATAAGGAATTCCTTGATACCTTACATGCTTCCATCCAAGAGGGTGAGCCGCGTCAATTGTCAGTACGGGAACAAAATCAGTTCAATAATATTCAGGACAATCTGCGGGCGCTGATTGGCAACCGTACCGATATTGAGCAAATGAACACAGAGGAGAAGCAGCGTTTGTTTAATCTCCACGAGCGGTTACAAGCATTGGTGATGGGCGATGATTCACAACAAGTAATTTGTCGGTCTGAGCGGCAAACCGGTTCGCACATGCGTACTACGCGTTGTGTGACACGCGCTCAGCTTGAAGAAGAGCGTCGTCGTAATGGTGAGTTCTTTGATCAAGTGCTCGGTGCTGGAATGGCGCCACTGCCACGGACGAATTAAGCTTCGCCATCATCGAATTGAAAAGGTGCGCATCGAGCGCACCTTTTTTGATCGCCACGCGGCAATATTTGCATTAACGCAATCGCATTTTCACTGCGTCAAAAAGCAGAAATTTCGCGTCTGCACTGGTATAATCTTCGGCCACTAAAGTTGATTGAGAGTTGTAGTCACCATGACAAATCAAGCCGAAATGAAAATTGCCGCACAGACGCGACTGCCTACGCAATTCGCTGAGTTCACCTTGGTCGGATTTGAAGATCCGAAGGGTAAAGAGCATGTGGCACTAGTGCTTGGTGACATTACCGGCGATGAGCCGGTGTTGGCGCGGGTGCATTCGGAATGCCTAACTGGTGATGCTTTGTTTAGCCAGCGTTGCGATTGTGGGCCGCAATTGGAAGCAGCAATGGAAAAAATTGCCGCTGAAGGTCGTGGCGTGATTATCTACTTGCGCCAAGAAGGGCGAGGTATCGGTTTAATTAATAAAATCCGTGCCTATGCTGAACAAGACAAAGGTCTCGACACGGTTGAAGCCAATGAAATTCTCGGCTTTGCGCCAGACGCTCGTGAGTATGACATTGCAGCGGGAATGCTCGCACAATTAGGCGTCAAATCCCTACGCCTGATGACCAACAACCCGAAAAAACTAGAAAAGCTAGCCGAATGTGGCGTCAACGTGGTTGAACGTATCCCCCATATTACCGCCGGAACACCGCACAATGAGTATTATTTAGCGACAAAAACGAAAAAATTCGGTCATCTACTGTAATTTGCGGTAAAGCTCGGGGCAAAGCGCGCTCTGAGCTTTGCTAAATCAGCGCTAAAGTCTTACACTAACTTCCGTTTGTACATTCTTTTAACAAATACATAAACGTTAAAACCAGGCGGAACCACTATGAAAAAGGTTACTTTAGTTGCCGCGAGCGTTGCACTGGCTCTTGGCCTTGCCGCGTGCTCGCCAGCACAGCAATCTAGCGCGCCATCTTCAGCGCAAGAGCAACAATCAGGCCAGTATGAATCAGCACAGCAAGAGCGTCAGTTAACCTCTGGCTTAATGCTCGAAGACTTCGACATGTCAGTTCGTCCACAAGACGACCTATTTATGTTCGTCAACGGCACTTGGTACAACAATACCGAAATCCCATCAGATCGCTCAACCTACGGAGCGTTCAATATTCTCGCGGAACAAAACGAGATCCGTCTGCGCGGTATTATCGAAGAGGCAGCAGCGAAAGAAGCCGAACATGGCAGCAACGAGCAAAAAATCGGTGACTTTTTTGCGTCGTTCATGAATGAAGAGCTTATTGAAGAATTAGGCATTACACCGATTCTACCGATGCTCGACCAAATTGCCGCAATTTCAAGTCACGACGAACTCACTTCGACCATGGCGTCGATGCGTCGTGATGGGCTTGGTGGGCCGTTCAGTATGTATGTCTCAACCGACGCAAAGAACCCTGAAATTTATGCGTTGCATATGAGTCAGTCCGGCTTAGGCTTACCCGACCGCGACTATTACTTCCGTGACAGTGAAGATTTTGCCAATATCCGCACCAAATACGTTGAGTATTTAGAAGCCATGTTGGCTGAAGCTGGTCATGATAATGCGGCGGACGCTGCCCAGCGTATTTATGATCTTGAATATAAGCTAGCAGAACATCACTGGACGCGTTTAGAAATTCGAGACGCCGAAGCGCGATACAACAAAATGACCATTGACGAAGTCCGCGCACTGATGGGCGATATCGACTACGACGTAATCGCCACACTGTCAGGTGTTGACCACGCAGAGTACATCATCGTAAATACCCCAAGCTACATTGAAGCCCTTGGGCAAATGTATAACGACGTTGATTTGCAAACTTGGAAAGATTACCTGCAAGTACGTTTACTCGGTAGCTTCGCGTCACGTCTCCATAGCCGCATCGCCGATATCCAGTTCGATTTCTACTCAACAACACTCAGCGGCACGCCAGAGCAGCAAGAACGTTGGAAACGCGGCGTTCAAGCCACCAACGGTGCATTAGGTGAAGTCCTCGGCCAAGAATACGTTGCTCGTTACTTCCCACCCGAAGCGAAAGCACGCATGGGCGAACTCATCGACAACTTATTAGTGGCCATGGAAGAGTCGATCGAAGAACTCGAGTGGATGACCCCAGACACGAAAGTTATGGCGCTCGACAAGTTAGCCAAGTTCACCCCGAAAATTGGTTACCCAGACGTTTGGCGCGACTATTCAGAGCTCGACATTCAGCCAAACGACTTAATTGGTAACACGATTCGTGCTGCTAACTTCAGTTATGACCGCAATATCGAAGATCTCGGACAGCCAGTTGATCGCACGCGTTGGGGTATGTCACCACAAACAGTCAACGCTTACTACAGCCCAACTGCGAACGAAATCGTGTTCCCAGCCGGTATCCTGCAACCGCCATTCTTTGATATGAATGCCGACGACGCAGTCAACTACGGTGGTATCGGCGCCGTTATCGGTCACGAAATCGGCCACGGCTTCGACGACCAAGGCTCACGCTACGACGGCGACGGCAACCTCCGTAACTGGTGGACCGATCAAGATCGCGAGCAGTTTGAAGCGTTGACCGGCAAACTAGTCGAACAATACTCACAGTTCGAGCCACTGCCAGGCATGAACGTCGACGGCCGTGTATCACTCGGTGAAAACATCGGCGACCACGTCGGTCTACTCAGCGCGTTCCGTGCTTATCAGAAGTCGCTCGACGGCCAACCTTCACCAGAAATGGACGGCTTCACCGGTGAGCAGCGCTTCTTCATCAGCTGGGCACAAATTTGGAAAATCAAGTTCCGTGACGACGCCATGCGCGCACAACTCGCCCGCGGCCCACACGCCCCAGGCAAGTACCGTGCCCTAGGTGCCCCACGCAACATTCCAGGCTTCTATGAAGCGTTTGATGTGCAGGAAGGGGATGGGATGTATTTGCCAGAAGATCAACGCGTCATCCTCTGGTAAATCACTTGTCCGGCATCGCCCCTAGCTGCGTTACCGACCTCTCTCGTTCGGTAACGCACAATAGGTGCGCGCCCTCACTCGCTTCGGCCGGTGCCTTGCTATGAGCGCGCCGGCCTGCGCTTATCTGGGGCGCTAGCCCCAATTCCGCCTTGTTATCGAGGTTTCTGACTGCGCTCAGAGAGAGTGGATTGAGCCGGTGCCTATAATGGGTGCCGGCTTTTTTGATCGTGGACTGGAAGGGGTAAGGCTGAAGCAGCGAAGCTAAGCCTATAAGCTGGTTTTTGTTCCTAAAACAGGACATCGCTGACTGTTTTAGATGCTCTAAATGTGTTACATTGTTAAGCATTGTAAGACAGGCAAGGGGTTTTGGTATGAAAAGTGAGATGTTAAGTACTCGAATCGACCATGAAACTAAAGTTGCTTTCACTGAAATCTGTGATGAAGTAGGGCTGAGTCCATCGCAGGCTTTGAAGCTTTTTGCACGAGCTGTGATTAATCATGGTGGTATACCGTTTGAAATAAGAACACGCCAACCTAATGCAACGACGCAGGCTGCTATGCGCGAGCTTCTTGAAGGGAAAGGACAAGAAGCGACATCGGTGAATGAAATGATTTCAGAATTAACCGATGGAAAAATAAAGCATGCTTCGCGTTGAATATACATCTCAATTCAAAAGAGATTTTAAAAAAGTTACAAGAATGTCGATTGAAGACATATTGGTAGTTGGTCATGTTATTTCGCAACTACAACAAAATGAGCCTTTGTCGGCAAAGTTCGTAGACCACCTACTCTCTGGTAATTGGAATGGTTTTAGGGACTGTCACATTAAACCAGATCTGGTTCTTATCTATCGCGTCAATGCTGACATTCTTCAATTGGCGCGTATCGGCTCACATAGTGAATTATTCTAAGTACACTCGGCTAAGCGGACAAGGATGAGGTAGCGAGGTGGTATTCTCGGCGTCTCTGAGAAGTCACCAATACCAGCGAAGCCCAGCCTACAAGCGTCAGCTGAATGCGAACCAGAGCGTGCGGGCGCAGAGGAGGCAGGCGAAGAGGAAGACGACTAGGCCGAGGAGGTTCTGTTGACGATTGTTGCGGTAAGGGCCCATGCTACGGTGATTGACCGCAAGTAATAAGAAAAAAGTAATCAATGGTAGTAGCAGTCCATTGGTGACTTGGGCGAAAAGAATCAAGGTGAGCGGCCGAATTTCTAACGACGATAGCGTCATACCAATTAGAATGATACCTAGCCAAACGGCGCGAAAACCTTTGCCGTTCAGCTTCCGTGACCAACCAAGAATACCAGTCAGCGCATAGGCTGAGGCCAACGGCGCGGTAATGGCTGATGAAATCCCAGCGGCAAATAAGCCTGCCCCCATCAGCATACCAGCGAAACGACCAAACACAGGTTCAATCGATTGGGCCAGATCACCGGGGCCTTGGATGGTCAGCTGATGGACAAAAAAAGCAGATGCTGAAGTCGAGAGAATGGCTAAGGTAATCAAGCCGCCAATCGGAATCGAGGTGGCAATATCCGCGCGTGCTTCACGCAGCGCTTGTTTGGTTTCCGTGTGTTGCCAACGTTCGCGAGCACTGTCTGCATGTAAAAATAACGCATAAGGAACAATGGTGGTGCCAATTAGCGCCATCATGGTCAGTGCACCCCTGTCGGGAATCCGCGGAACGAAGCCGCGCAGCATGGCGAGCCAGTCAGGACGCGTTAAAAAGAAGGTAATTAAGAAAGCCACACTCATGAGCATGACTAAGCCGATTAGTGTGCGTTCGACAGTTTTGTATTTGCCTTGCCAGAGCACAATCACCGCAATGATACCGATGACAATCGCCCACAAGTTAAATGAGAAAGGATGTGTGCCGAGCAGCCCTTCAGCACCAATACTGGCACCGGTCAAGTTGCCACCTTGATAAGCGGCGTTGCCGATTACGACAGCGGCAATAACCAAAATATAAAATGGGAGTCGGAAAGAAGGGCGCTCAATCACAGTTCGGAGGTTTTCACCTAACCCGCGTTGGGTGACAACGCCTACCCGTGCGGACATTTCTTGCAAAATTAGGGTGGCTAGAATTGCAAAGGCAAGCGCCCAAACCAATGCATAACCAAAACTTGCGCCTGCCACCGAGGCGGTCACCACGGTGCCGGGGCCAATGAAGGCCGCGGCAACCAGTGTGGCAGGTCCAAGTTTCAGCATCTAGCCATCCTTATGCTAGGACTGTCGCTTAGACAATCTTAGCTGTTAAACGCGTTGTCGATAATGCGTTTAATATAGTCGTAATGTGCCGTTGCTTCAAAGTCTGAACGACGTGGAGCACGCATCGCACGAATACGATTTAACTGAGCGGTCGCAGCTACTTTGCTCAGGTTATCGTAGCTTCCACTACCTTCAAAACCAGCAACATTAAGCAGACGATTGACATACTCAATTTGCAGGTTTTTGCTGGTCGTCGATAACGGCTTGTTGGCTTGGAATACCGCGTCAGTCAGGTCGCCCATGACTTCGTGCAACGGATACTCGTTACCATAACGCGTGCTGTCTGTAATCCGTTGTAATACCCAAGGGTGTAGCAGGTGATTAAAGACATTGCGTTGCATGTTCAAGACCATGCTGTGGAACTTCGGATCTTCGTTGTTTCCAGAGTGGTTGAAGAAACGACGCTCATTTTGCATGTAGGCTAGAACAGGTTCCATACGGTGTAAAACGTCCGGTGCAAAGACGTGATCTTTCAGTGCTTGCATCGCAGCTTTTTGACGCTCACGTGGAACTGGCGTAAATGGCTTAGCATCTGCGCCTTGACCAACGACTGCACGCTCAACATAGACACCACCGATTTGACGTGAAATCACGCCCGCTTGGCTTGAGTACTGACCAAACAAACGGCCTGCGGTCGTAGCGGTGCGCTGATGCGAACGGCCGTCGACGCGGGTGCGCTCAAGCAAGTTGTCGAGGGTGTGATTAACAACTTCAAAGCGACCCAGAGCATAACCCACTGGATTTGAAGACATGTCACCGATCATGACTTGTGGGTCAATGTGACGGCCCGGTGCACGCATGTCGTCGGCATCGTTACCAAACGCTAAGCCATGCTCGTGTGAGCGACTTAAAATGGCTTCTAAGCGAGCTTCTTCAGCGTCAGCGTCGTCTAGCGCTGGGCTATAACCATACTCGATTGCCCAAACGTCGTAAGGACCAACAACATATTGATAGAAGTCACCTTGCTCAACACCTGGTGGTGCGATGTTCACTGGCGCATAGTCCATGACCGAGCCGGTCAGCACACCTTGGGTTAATGAAGCGTCGTGCACTTCGTTCTCGTCCCACAAGATTGATGCTTTCATGTTGTGGTTCAAGCCGAGCGTATGACCCACTTCATGCAAAATAACGTGAACCATACCTTGACGGAGAAGTTCGTTGTCTTCAATTGACTCATTACCGAGCAAGTCCGCCATGGCGCGCCCAGCGATCAAGTTGGAATGAATTAAGTGACCTTGGCTGCAATACAGGCCATTTTCGTCATGTTGGTGCCCTAGACCATAGGCGTCGTCAGCGAAAATTTCGTGCTCCATCCAACGGTTACTCATGTAGACGTATTCCATCATGATGTCAGCAGCGATGAGCTCACCAGTGAGAGGGTTTGCTAATGATGGACCATATCCACCAAACGGAGGACGTGGTGACGAAGTCCAACGAACCACATTGTAGTTAATATCACCGGCATCCCACTCAGCGTCATCAGGCTGTACGCGAACTTCAATAGCATTGATGAAACCAGCAGCTTCAAACGCTTTGTTCCACGCTAAAATACCTTCAGCAACCGTGTCACGCCATTCAACTGGCGTCGTATTTTCAATCCACCAAACGATTGGCTGCACTGGCTCTGACATCGCAGCATCTGGATCTTTTTTGACGAGGTTCCAGCGATTAATGACGTCGTTAAATGGTGTCCAGTCAGCGGTGGTCATGTTGGTGACTTGCTGCCCGAAATAACCGACACGAGCGTCAGCACGGCGCGGTTGGAAGTCGTTTTCTGGTAGCGCAATGAACGAGTGCTGCAATTTGATTGAAATTGAGCGCGGGTCAGTGACCGCGTTTGAACCACGAACAGTTGGGTTTTGGTTGTTGAAGACATAATCAACCACCACGTCCATATTGTTCGGATAGGCACGTTTGTTAACAACACGTGACTGGTTACGGTTCAGGTTACCTAGCGAGAATGAAGGACCTTGGTTCCCACCTGGGCGCGCCCATGGTGATACCCGGTGCAATGCTTCACTCAGGAATAGCTCGTCAGCGTCTAACAGAATACGGCCATCGGCTTCTTTCTTGATTTTTAATGAGGCGACGGTTGCTTCACTGATGTTTGCATCTTTGGCACGGTGTAAGGCGCTATCTTCGTCAAAGTGGAAATTGTTGTTGAGAACAACAATGTCAATGCGATCGAAGTAACGACGGAACTCAACGACTTTCGTTTCCCGGTAGTTACCACGGAAATGACCGGCTTCAACGACACCGTCTACTGTGGTTGCAAAATAAAGGAAGGGTTTGTCGAGTTGCTCATCAGCAATTGAAAACTGCATTTTTCCAGTTTTTGGATCTTGATAAAGGTTAAATAGTCCTTCGTGGGCATCAAGATCTTTAATCAGATCCGAATAACTTTTTTCTTCTTCTTTCTTCTCGCCATTTTCTTTGGCTTCTTCGGCGTAAACCAAAGGAGTCACAAGTAGTGCGGCAAGGGCTGTCGCAATCAATGTTTTCTTCATCTTTGAGTTCCCTGCATGTGGCCGTTCAATGCAGCCTTGTTGTGTGTGTTTAGGATTTAACCGTTCGATTTTAACGATAACTTAACCGATTAAACAAAAATAAAGGGTAAATAAATGTGAATTTGCGGTAAATGAATGAATATGTCGACCAAGTGCGGTGAATAGCCTATACGAGGTTCGTTCAAAGACGTCTATAGCGTGGAGTTCTTTACTTTTTCATGCTCGGCGACTATTCTATATTGGTTATTTTAGGAGCAGAAAATGCGCACAAATGGCCGGCTTTGGCTGGTGATTTTTATTCTGAGTACCTTGGTCACACTACCATTTGCTGGTGGTGCGACGGCGTATGGTAATACGCACACCACAGGTATTCAGCATTTAGCGCATGAGATGACGACCAGTGACACTGTTCATTCAGTGGACGCTCCCTCCGAAAAAGCCGACGCGCACTGCGAACTGATGGCAAAAATGCAGGAGCAAGTCGCGCATACCGCTGTTGCTCATGCCGCGCCTGATCACACCAGTCATAGCGCCGACAGCAATCACGATTGCTGTGACCAAGGTAGCGACTGCTACCTAAACTGCCCAGCAGACTGCGGCCATTGTGTCTCAGCAGGCCATGGTTGTATGGCTGCGTTAGTGACCCTTGAATGTCACCTCCCAAGCCCAGCCCACAATGTGGCTTGGGTTGTCGAGTCTTTCTACTCGTTATTGCCTGCGCAAAACTCTCGCCCACCGATTATTGCTTAATCCAATCACTGTCATGCCAGCAACCGGAATGGTGTGCTGGAAACTTTGTTTCTGGATAGGCAAATTGTATGTTTTCATTCAAATTTATTCGACTTGCTGTGGCGCTATTCGTGATTAGCGGCCTTGCTGCTTGCGCGAGTTACCAACCAAGTTATTTGGCCGCAGCGGATTTGCAGGCCGCCCAAGTTCACACCCAACAAGCACCTGCTATGGTTCGTGATGCTGATATTGCGGCCATGATTCGCTATGCCTATGAACATCACCCGCGCATTCAAGCCGCAAAAGCTGAGCTGCGAAGTGCCGAAGCACAAGTCACGGCTGCCGGTGCACTCATGGATCCCGAACTGAGTCTGAGCCAAGGCTTGAACAATACTGACTCGCGAACAATCGCTGTAAGCCAAGATATTCCGATTTTCAAACGTCGAGCCATGGCTGTCGAGCAAGCCCAAGCCGGATTGCGCGCCGCACAAGCACGTTACCTGGAAGAAGCAGCTGAGGTGACGACTGCAGTCATGCGGGCACTGATCGAATATTTATATGTGTTAGAGAATATTCGTGTGCAACAGGATTTGGCCGACTTACGCGCGCAGCTGGTATTGGTGGCGGAACAACAATACGCCACGGGGAATATTAGCTTAAGTGAGTTTTTACGCGCGCAGAATGCAGCTGCAGAAAGCACGAGTGACTTAGCCAATTTACAAGCCTTAAAAAGCTCACAACTGGCGCGGGTAAATAGCGCCTTAAGCCGAGGGGTGACGGAGCCATTCGAGTCGGATCTGAGTTTGGCCGATTTCCATGCGCAAGCGAGTCAATTACCCCGAGAGCAAAGCGAATTGTATGCGGAATTAACGCAAGCGAGCCCATTACTTCGAGTCGCTGAATATGAGTTACAAGCATTGCAAGTGGCGCAAGATATAGCCAGTACTGCGGGACTGCCGCGGCTGATGGTCGGTTTGGAGTATATGAACACGGCTATGGAGTCCGGCACAGTGAGCGGTATGGTCGGCGTGTCATTACCCATTTGGCGAGGCCGTTATCAAGCACAACGTGACGTCGCCGCGGCCAACGTGGACAGCGCCATTGCACGGTGGCAAAGCACGCAGTTAGAACTTCAAGCTGAATTAAGTATGGCGCTGCATCAATGGCAAGAAGCCGACCGTAATCGCCAGCTTTACGGCGACGTTTTATTGCCGCGATCGGAGCAAGCGGTGGCTTCGCTCCTCACACAGTATGCCAATAGCGCGACGACCTTTGCCGATGTCCTTGCCAGTCAGCAGGAATGGCTGACCTTTGCGTTAGCTTATCAACGCGCATTGGCGAATCAGCTCGACGCGGTCACGACCATTCATTCTTTTTTTGCCTATCAGTTAGATACCGAGGCTCACCATGAAAACGATTAAAACCACGGTCGCCATTACGGCGCTATTTGCTGTCTTGATTACGACTACGTTGAGTTTGAGTGTTGGTTTGCAAGCCCCTGTGCATGCGCATGACCACGGCGAACATCATGATCATAGTGGCCATGTACACTCTAGCAATGGACAACAAAGCGCTGCAAATGGTGGGCTATTCACCCAAACGCAAGCGCAAGAGTATACCTGCTCAATGCATCCAAACTTCCGTTCGACGGACCCGAATGATCGCTGCCCGATTTGTGGCATGGAGCTTATTCCGGTCGCTGCCGGAGGTTCTGATGACGACGATGTCACTCGCATTGAGTTCAGTGGCCGCAGCTTGGCGCTGCTTGGTTTACAAACCGAGCCGGTGCGCGATGGCTTGGCCCAGTACGAACTGCGATTAACTGGCCAGCTTGATTATGACGAGCGCGGCTTAACCTCGATTAGTGCATGGACAAGTGGCCGCATTGAACGCTTGTTAGTGAATTATGAGGGCGCGCGGGTGACGCAGGGTGAACCGCTCATCGAGCTCTATAGCCCTGAGCTCTTAGTTGCTCAGCAGGAGCTTTTGCAGGCACTCCGGTTGTCTAACCGTCAGGGGCCAGCATTTGTGCAAGAAGGGCATCAGCAAACCCTACGTGCAGCGCGCGAGCGACTGCGTTTACTTGGCATGACCACCGAACAAATCGACGCCTTGATTGAACGCGGTGAAGCACAAGAGCGAGTGGTGATTCATGCACCAAGTTCTGGGTTGGTGACAACGCGGGCGGTTAGTCAGGGTGATTATGTGAACACTGGCGACATGCTACTTGCGATTGCTGATAGCAACAAACTCTGGCTGGTTTTAGATGTGTTTGAGCGCGATGTAAACCATTTTGTTGTCGGTGACACTGTGCAACTGCAGTTGTCGCTGGGTCATCGTTCGGCGCGCGAAGTAAGTGGCACGATTGTATCGATGGCGCCACGCATTGACGATGAGCGGCGGACTCGTGGTGTGCGCATTGCGCTAGATGCCGATGATCTTGTGGCGGCCGCCGGTGGTTTTGTTCGGGCAACATTACAACTGCAGCGTGAGGGCGTGTTGACGATTCCAGCTTCGGCGCCATTAATTACCGGCAAACGCGCAGTTGTCTATGTTCAAGAGGAGGCTAGCTCTGGCGCTTTTGCTGCGCGCGAGGTTGAGCTGGGTGGTCGCTATGGTGCCCGTTACGAAGTGCTGAGCGGGTTGAGTGCGGATGAACTCGTGGTGAGCCGCGGTGCGTTCCGAATTGACAGCGAACTGCAGTTGCGCGGTCGGCCAAGCATGATGGCACCTCAAGGTGGCGGAGCCACGGGGCACGAGCATCATGGCGGGAGCGCAGGTACCACGGATGAGCATGCGGAACATGCGGCTGCTAGCTCTGCTGCGGTTGAGTTTGACTCAACTGTTGATGCCAGTGCGGTATTTGCGGCGTATCACCAAATGTGGGCAGCGCTGCATAGCGACGATTTAGCAGCTTGGCAACAGGCGGCCACTGAGTTTCATGATGCGGTGGCGGCGGTGACTTGGCCAAGTGCGTTGGCGACACAACACGAGCAATTAACGACTGGTGCTGGCCATGCCCATCACGTCGACCGCATCAGTGTTGCACGTGACCAGTTTTATGCCCATTCGCAAGCCATGATTACACTTGCGGAAGCTGGCTATCATCATGGTGATTTGCACTTAATGTTTTGCCCGATGGCCCGTCGCGGTCAAGGCGCGAACTGGTTACAAGAACAAGATGAGCTGTTAAATCCTTATTTTGGTTCGCGGATGTTGCGCTGTGGTGATCATATGGGTGTGTTGTCAGGAGGAAACCACTGATGGTGCACTGGTTATTGCAAAACAAGCTGGTCGTCGCCCTTTTAACGGTGGTGGTCATTGTTGCTGGTGTCGCCGTCGCGCCTTTTCGCTGGGATACTGGCTTACCGTCTTCACCGGTGGCAGTCGATGCGATTCCAAACCTTGGTGAAAATCAGCAAATTGTCTTCACTGAATGGCCCGGCCGCTCACCGCAAGATGTCGACGACCAAGTGAGCTACCCTTTATCGGTGGCATTAATGGGCGTTCCAGGTGTAAAAGATGTGCGCACCTTGTCGATGTTCGGCTTCTCAAGTATCTCAGTTATTTTTAATGAGGATATTGAGTTTTACTGGTCGCGCGCGCGACTCTTGGAAAAGCTCAGCAGCTTACCACCGGGCACTTTGCCAGCAGGCGTACAGCCCGCTTTAGGGCCTGATGCTACGGGGCTTGGTCAAGTCTATTTATACACTCTGGAAGGCCGTGACCCCGATGGTGAGCCGCTTGGTGGTTGGGACTTGGACGAGCTACGCTCCATTCAAGATTGGTATGTCCGCTATGGTCTGCTCGCTGCCGAAGGGATCAGCGAAGTCGCTTCAATCGGTGGTTACGTTCGCGAATATCAAATCGATGTGGATCCAGACGCGCTGCGTTATTACAACGTCAGCCTCGAGCAGGTGATGCAAGCGGTGGCTGAGTCGAATCTCGATATTGGCGCGCGCACCACCGAGATTAACCGGGTTGAGTATATCGTCCGTGGCGTCGGTTTTATTCGCTCCCTCGCGGATATTGAAGCCGCGGTGGTGCGGGTGGCGACGAATGGCACGCCGATTCGCGTTGCCGACGTTGCGACCGTTGGGCTTGGGCCGGCCGAGCGCCGGGGAGCGCTAGATGTGGCTGGCGCCGAGGCCGTTGGCGGTGTGGTCACAGTGCGCGAAGGCTTTAATCCACTTGCAGCGATTGAGAACGCTAAGGCGCAAATCGACGTGCTCGCCCCCAGCTTACCCGCTCGCGCTGTCATTGATTGGCAACAGGTGAGTCAGACCACGGTGGCTGATTTTGCGCGCACACAAGGGCTACCGGACTATCGTGCTGCAACCCTGAATTTTGACGATGCCGAACAACGGCAATGGACTCAGTGGTTGCAGAATCATCCGCGTGAACGCTGGCCGCAGTGGTTGAACTTGAGCCAAGTGACTGTGGTGCCGTTTTACGACCGTTCCACGCTGATTACTGAAACCTTGGGCACGTTAAGTGACGCGCTCATGCAACAGTTGCTCGTGACAGCGGCCGTGGTCTTGTTGATGCTGCTGCATTTACGCTCAGCGCTGACGGTTGCAGCCATGTTGCCCTTAGCGGTGCTGATGACCTTCATTGGCATGCGTTTACTCGGGGTGGAAGCGAATATTGTCGCCTTAGCGGGGATCGCGATTGCCATTGGGACCATCGTCGATATGGGGATTATCGTTACCGATAATATCCTGCGATTGCGCAAGCAGCGCCCGGAGCTGTCGACCCATGACGCGATTGTGCAGGGGAGTCAAGAAGTAGGGCCGGCGGTGATGACTGCGATTGCCACGACTGTCATTAGCTTCTTGCCGGTGTTCACCATGACTGGCGCGGAAGGAAAGCTCTTCACGCCGTTGGCTTACACCAAAACCTTGGTGCTGATTGCCGCAATTATTTTGGCATTGGTCGTTGTTCCCATTCTCCTGCGCATCTTATTGAGCGATCGCTTAAGTCGTTTCGACGCCTGGCTAGCTCGTCATCAAGGTGCCTATCGGTTGGCTTATGGCGGCTTAGTTGCGGTGGTGATTGTCGGTTTGGCTGGGCTTTGGGAACCACTGGGGCCAAGCGCTGGTAGCTGGCGCAATGTTGTGTTTGTCGCGTTCTTGTTTGCCGCAGTCGTTGGTGGTTTCAGTCTACTTTTGAAATTTTATGAAACGCTTCTGCGCTGGTGTTTACGCTTCAAAGCACTGTTTCTGGCGCTGCCGACCTTGGTCATTATCGCGGGTTTAGCGATTGTACCTGGCTTAGGCCGCGAGTTTATGCCTGCGTTAGACGAAGGCTCGTTTCTGCTCATGCCAACGACCATGCCACATGCCTCAATTGGTGAAGCACTTGATGTGCTCAGTCAACAGGACCGCGCGATTGCGGCCATTCCTGAAGTTGAAACTGTGGTTGGGAAAATCGGCCGGGCGGAAACAGCGTTAGATCCTGCGCCAGTATCAATGATTGAAACAGTCATTAATTACAAAAGCGAGTTTAAAACCGACGCCAATGGCCGACGTTTAAACTTTCGAGTCGACGGCAACGGTGAGTTTGTGCGCGACGGGCGCGGTCAGTTGATTGAAGATCGCCGCGGTCGGCCGTACCGCCAATGGCGTGACCATATTCAAAGTCCACGTGACATTTGGGATGAAATTGTGCGCGCCGCACAAATTCCTGGTGTGACCTCGGCTCCGCGTTTGCAGCCGATTGAAACCCGGCAATTGATGTTGCAAACCGGCATGCGTGCGGCGATGGGTGTGAAGGTGCAAGCACCGGATTTAGCCACGCTCGAAACCGCAGCGTTGGCAATTGAAGCCGCATTGCGAGAATCAGACGGCGTCAACCGCGCTTCGGTGAGTGCGGAGCGTGTGGTTGGAAGCCCTTATTTGGAAGTTCATTTGCAACGCGACGAAATTGCGCGCTACGGCCTGTCGATTGAGGCAGTACAGAATACTGTAGCAGCAGCGATTGGAGGGGTTGAAGTGACGCGGACGGTAGAAGGCCGCGAGCGTTATCCAGTGCGAGTGCGTTATCAACGGGAGCGTCGTGACGACGTTGAGAGCATGCTCAATGTGTTGGTCAGCACGCCGACGGGGGCACAAATACCACTAGCAGATCTGGCCACAATCGAATTCCAACGCGGCCCGCAGATGATCCGTTCGGAAAACACTTTCTTAACCGCCTATGTAACCTTTGGTGCGGCGAATGGTTTTGCTGAAGTGGAAGCGGTTGAAGCGGCGCAAGCGCATTTGTCACAAGCGCGCCAGAACGGCTCACTGCAACTTGCCTCTGGGGTTAGTTATAGCTTTGCCGGAAGTTACCAGCAGCAACAAAGTGCCATGGCGACGTTGAAAGTGGTGATTCCACTCTCGCTCACACTGATTTTTATTCTGTTGTATTTGCAGTTTAAACAAGTCAGTACCGCCATGATGGTGTTTAGCGGTATCGCGGTTGCTTGGGGTGGCGGTTTCATCATGCTGTATTTGTACGGCCAAAGTTGGTTTGCCAATTTTAGCCTGCCATTGATCACGCAAGGTGTGACGTTACGAGAGATCTTCCAATTCGATGTGACTCATTTAAGTGTTGCCGTGTGGGTAGGTTTCTTGGCGTTATTCGGCATTGCCGTCGACGACGGTGTGGTGATGGCCAGCTACCTGAAACAACGTTTCGCGGAAGGGGCAAGTCATACCATCGAGGAAATTCGTGAGCGAACGGTCGAAGCGGGCTTGCAGCGTGTTCGTCCGTGTTTAATGACCAGCGCCACCACCATTCTCGCACTGTTCCCTGTCTTAACCGCCACCGGACGCGGTGCCGACTTGATGATCCCCATGGCAATTCCGACCGTGGGCGGTTTGACCTTTGTGGTTCTGAGTATGTTTGTGGTGCCGGTGCTTTATTGCTGGCGGGAAGAGCTGAGCTTGCGCTGGCAGATGCGGCGCTCGGCACAGATAGAAAGTTCATCTTAAAAAACGGAGTAAAATATGAAAAAGTTACTGACATTTGTTCTTTTATGGCTGCTTTTAGCGACTGTGCAGACGGTAAGCGCGCATACTCAATTGGTGTTCTCAACGCCTGCACATCAAGCGCAGTTAAGCACGCCACCGCCAGTTGTGCACCTTGAGTTCAATGAGGATGTTCGCTTACTTAGCCTCGAGCTCGTGGGTGACAACAGCGGTACAGTTGATTTTGGCTTTCAGCGCAATCGTGCCGCCACCGACGTTTTTCATTTTGAATTACCGACATTGGCGGATGACGTGTATCACTTAACTTGGACGCTGATTGGTGCTGATGGTCATCGTGTCTCTGGTGTTGTGAACTTCACCGTTGCGAGTGAGTCTGGACAGTGAACTGGGACGCTGTGCTTGCGATTAGCCAAGGTCTGGTTTACGTCGCGACAGCAACGTTAATTGGAGGCAGCTTTAGTCATTGGCTCTGCCTCCGAGTATTCCCTGCGGCGTCGCCGCAGGTGAATGCTTGGCATCGACGCATGATCACCGCTGGAGCTTTGCTTGGCCTAGTATTCGCGGTTATTGGTTACTTAAGTTTCATCGCTGGAATTAATGACTCCGGTTGGCGCGGTGCGTTCGACTTCGAACTCATGAGCTTTCTTATTTTCGATCCGCCCAGCCTAGTCGTAATGGCGCAAATCCTATTGTTCCCTGTGATTGCGCTCGTATGGCGTTGGTCAAATAAGCCGGTCGGTCAAGCTATCTTGATCCTGAGCTTGGTGCTTATTGCGTGGAGTTTTACGCTACGCGGTCATTTAGCCCAGGCCCCTGTCAGTGTACAGTTATTGCTAACTCTTCACGTCATTGCAATGGCGCTGTGGGGTGGTGCTCTGTTGCCACTTTGGTTAGCAGTGCAGCAGCCCGTTAGTGCGGCCACGACGAAATTACTCGAGAGTTTCGGTCGAATCGCACAAATTTTCGTGGCAATTTTGCTGGGCTCAGGGCTAGTGATGGCATTCTATTTGCTGCAAAACCTAGCGGAATTCTGGCAGTCGCGCTATGGTCTGACATTAACCGCAAAATTGGTGGTGGTGAGTCTGTTATTGCTGCTTGCTGCTATCAATAAATTTGTTCTCGTGCCGCGCTTGCCGACAGCCCACGCACAGCGATGGTTAACCCGGACTATCTACGCAGAGATGCTTTTAGTGATGGTGGTGTTTGCGCTGACGGCGGTATTTACCGTAGTGATTGGTTATTAATCCATGCTTTCAATTGCCCGACTAAAACTTGAGGTTCTGGCGAACATCCGCTATCACCGGCGTTCATTGTTAGCCTTTCATGTGTATTTTGCCATTCTCATGGTGACCGTGTTGGTGCCAGCCAGTGCGTGGCTATTAACCGCTTTGGTCAAGTCAAGTGGCGCAAGTTTGGTTGGCAATGAAGACTTGTTGCGTTTCTTATTGCAGCCTAGCGGTTTAGTGTGGGCGTTGCTGTCGTTAACTTTGGTTTCGGTGGTGGTGTTTTTCCAGCATGCGGGCATGATGTTGATTACGACGCGCGATCGCAATGGCCAATTTCATACCGCGGCGCGGGCATTGTGGTACTTGTTGCTACACAGTAAAGCCATTCTCACTTTAGCCTTGATTCAAGTCGCGATTCATTTAGTGTTGTTACTCCCTGTGATACTCGCGGTTGGCTGGGCGTTTCAGTACTTCCTTGGTGGCTACGACATTTATTATGTGATCAACGCGTGGCCGTCGGAGCTCTGGTCGTTCCTCGGTTGCTTACTGCTTGCGAGTGTTTGGGTGTTGCTTATTCACGGCAACCTCTATTTACGTTGGTCGATGGCACTACCGGCGATGTTACTGGAAAGCCGAGGGCCCGTTTCGGCGCTCAATCGTAGTGCGGAACTCACACTGGGCACCCGGCGCAGGATTGCGGCGACCTTGTTGTCAGTTGCAGCCATTTTGGCGTCACTGCCGCTATTCGTTTCCTGGTTATTTGATGGGCTGGGGTGGACATTATTTAACATCTTGCCCGCTAATGATCGCGTGGTTGCCGCGACCGTCTTGGTGTTGTTGGTCAGTTATGCGTTGTCGAACTTAGTGGCGGCATTTATTGCCGTGAGTGGGAATAGTTTAGCTTTTCTGCGTTTGTATCATCAATATTGCTTGAACGAGGGTAGCCAAGAAAAAGTCTGCTTGAGTCAAACCAATGAGCCGCGTAATACCGGGTTGTTCGCGGTCGGTATTGAAGTAGTTTTAGTGCTTTTTGCGCTGGTGCAAGTGACTTATGCCGTCCAGCAATTCCGCCCCAGTGAGGACGTGTTAAACATTGCCCATCGTGGCAATTCTTGGGATGCTCCAGAAAATACTTTGGCCGCGATTCAACGTGCCATTGACGACGGTGCTGATTATGTTGAATTGGATGTCCGCCATACCGCGGATGGTCAGCTGGTGCTCATTCATGACCGTGATATGTTAAGGATCGCCGGTGAAGCACGAGCCATTTGGGAGCTGAGCTATCCTGAAGTGCAAGATTTAGACGTCGGCAGCTGGTTTGCACCTGAATTTGCTGATGAGCGCTTACCCACGTTAGCGGAAGCCGTGGAGCTTTTGCGTGGCCGTGCTGGGTTGTATTTAGAGATAAAAGGCGCGCCACAAATGCCTGACCTCGTGCCTATGGTGCTTGAGGAACTGCGACGATTAGCGTTTATTGAGCAGACAATTCTGGCCTCATTAGCGCCGTCCGATTTAGCCCAAGCCCGCGCATTAGAGCCGCAGTTGCGAACCAGTTTGTTAGTACACACTTCTGTTGGTCGGCTTGCCGGTCAGGACGTTGATATGTACGGGATCCGTGCAGCGCTAGCGACACCAACAAACTTGAATCGCTTGCGAGCGCATGAGCAAGGTGTCCATGTGTGGACGCTGAACGACGTCGCCAGCATGGAACGAATGATTGATATTGGTGTCGATGGCATTATCACTGATCGCCCAGATGTATTGGCTGAAGTGCTACAGCAACGGGCAGAATTGAACCCGATCGAACGATGGTTGTTACGTTTTCGCTATCGACTTTGGTAACTTTCAGGTAACGAAAGAGGATGTGTCATGCAAACATCGTGTGTGGTGGAAAGCCCACTTGGGCCATTAACATTAACAGCGAACGCCGCTGGCATTTGTGGACTTGATTTTGGTGCAACACCGAAGTCAGGCAATGTCGTTGCAACACCGAATTCGGACTGCGAACAAGCACAAGCATGGCTGGCGCAACTGAATCAGGAACTCGTCGAATACTTTGACGGCCAACGTCGGCAGTTTAATGTACCTTTAGTGCCACACGGCACTGCGTTTCAGCAACAGGTGTGGCAGGCGTTGACCACCATCCCATTTGGCACAACCGAAAGTTATCGGTGGCTCGCCGAGAGCGTTTCACGCCCCCGAGGTTTTCAAGCGGTTGGCCAAGCTAACGGCCGCAATCCGATCGCGATCGTTATTCCCTGTCACCGCGTAATAAATTTAAATGGCCAACTGGGTGGTTACAGTGGTGGACTCGACAAAAAGGAGTGGTTACTTGCCCATGAAGCACGTTTTTACAGTTAAAGTATTCGTTGTTGCGGCAGGTTTGCTTGCAACATTGGTGTTGGTTGGCTGTGATCGGACACCACCCGCACGAACCAACCTGCCTGAAGGTGAGTTACCCACCGTTCAACGGCAACAACAAGTCTTGAACGACTTTACCTTGTCGCAGTGGCGTGGTTGTAATACTGACTATGAACGTGGCCAGATTTTAGGCCGTGACGGTTATCAAAACTATTGGGTGTGTTGGGGTACAACATCGAGTGAACACCGCTATGCCTTCACCTTGTTGGCGGCACCGGGAAATGAAAAAGGTGCGCAGGTGAAACTTGAGTTCCGTCGCGGGCATGAGCTCGGCACCAATGCCTTGTTGCGAACCTTCTTTTTGTTAGCGGGGGTGGATGACGAAGACGAACGTTTGCGCATGCGCTCCGACGTCAGTCGTTATTTGATTACGCCGCCCGACGTGCGGCGCATGATGGTACAAGCTAGCCAAACCCCGAACGGCCTCATTATGGAAATGGGCTACAACATGCCGCGGTCAGGCTATACGACACTGCAAATCAATGCCCGCTTGCCACAGGACAACCCTACTGCGCCGGAGTCGCCAATTGAAGCCGACGCGGAGTCCGAATCAGCCGAGAACGGTTCCGGCGACGATACTCAAGGCTAATGGGTCTGCTGGCTGTGGCGCAGAATTAAGCTATACATCACCGGTACCACAATCAGCGTCAGCAAGGTCGCAAAGCCGAGTCCAAACATAATCGTCACGGCCATGCTGGCAAAGAACTCGTCAAACAAGAGCGGCACCATGCCGACAATCGTTGTCACTGCCGCCATCATCACTGGCCGAACCCGACTTACCGCCGCGTCAACTAAGGCTTGGTAACCGGATTTGCCGCTGCGCTCTTCGGTATTTACCTGCTCAAGCAGGACAATTCCATTTTTAATCAGCATGCCGGTGAGGGATAAAATCCCCAGCAAGGCCATAAAGCTGAACGCCTGATTGGTCAATAGTAGACCAAACGTGACGCCGATAATCGACAACGGCACTGTGGTCCAGATAACAACCGCTTTGCGCACTGAACTAAACAGCAGAACCGTGATAATAAACATGGCTAAATAACCGAGCGGCAACGAAGCAAAGAGCGCATTCTTTGCTTTACTCGACGCTTCATATTCGCCACCCCATTGCATTTCGTAACCGGGGGGTAATTCAATCGCTTCAATGTCCGCCCGGACGCGCGCAAACATTTGTGCCGGTGTTTCGTCGTGCATGGGGTAAGCGTCGGCCATGACGGCAAGCGTGCGCTTGCGGTCGCGGCGATGAATAATTTGCTCCTCCCACGCAAGTGGCATGCTATCAATCACTTGCGCCATGGGAATATAACGATTCAATGCTGGGCTGAAGACCTGAATATCTTGCCACTGCTCAAGGTAGACCCGTTCCTCTTCTGGCGCGCGGACGACGATAGGTAATAGATTCGTGCCATCGCGATAGACACCGACCCGTTTACCTTGGAAGTTGGCCAAAATAAGGTCGTCAATGTCTTGCTTGGTAATCCCGACTCGGCGCGCATGTGATTCATTGAATTGTGGGCGCAAGACTTTACTGCGCTCGCGCCAGTTATCGCGAATGAGATTGAGGCCTGGGTCGGCGCGAAAAATACCTTGCGCCTGCAAGGAGAGCTGGCGCAAGACGTCCGGGTCTGAGCCACTAAAGCGAACTTCAACAGCGGCTTTTACCGGCGGGCCGATTTCCATGCGGCGCAGTTGCATGCGCGCGTCCGGATGATGCATCGCCAACTGTTGCTGAGTGCGCTCAACGAGGTCTGGCAGTACGTCGGTCGTTGTGGTACGGATAATCAGCTGGGCGTAGTTTTCGTGCTGCATTTCAACAATGTAGGGCAGCGTAAAACGGGGGGCACCTTGGCCGATCGTGGCAGCGACCTGGGTGACCTCGGGCTGCTGTAGTAACCATTGCTCCGCTTTGGCGCTATCCGCTGCCGTGGCACGAATGTCCGTGCCTTGGGGGTACCAAAGGTCGACATAAAAAGCTGGCGTGTTCGAGCTGGGAAAGAAACTCTGCTTCACTTGGGTAAAACCAATCAAGGCAAACACCAGTAATGCGGTCATCAGGACCATGGTGCCGATGCGGAACCGCAGCGCCAAGGCAAGCAGGCTGCGGTAGCCTCGATAGACGCGATTGCTATAGAGTTCGTCGTCGCTGGCTGCGGTTTTGATACCTTTACGGAACAGACGATCGCCGAGAAACGGAATCAGCATGAGGGCGGTAAACCAGCTTAAGCCGAGCGACAATAACAAGACCCAAAATAGTGATCCGGCAAATTCACCGGTGGCATCTTTTGACAGGCCAATCGGCGCGAAGGCAAGAATCGCAATGACGGTTGCGCCAAGCAATGGCCAAGCATTCTGGCGCAACACATGCTGCGCCGCGCGCAGGCGACTCTGCCCGCGTTGCACGCCCACCAGCATGCCTTCGGTGATGACAATGGCGTTATCAACGAGCATACCGAGGGCAATAATCAGCGCCCCCAACGACACCCGATGCAGGTTTATGCCGAGCAGGTACATGAAAATGAAGGTACCGAGCACGGTCAGAAGTAAAACAAAGCCAATGAGAAAGCCACTGCGCAAGCCCATGGTGAGCAGCAACGCAATAATCACGATGACCACCGCTTGGGCGAGGTTGAGCAGGAAGCCGGAGACAGAGTTTTCCACTTCCACCGGCTGGTTATAGATGATATTCAGCTCCATCCCGACCGGGGTATTGGTTTCAAGCTCGGCCAGGCGTTGATTGAGCAGAGCACCGACCTCAACGACGTTGACGTTGCGGGCGAAGGAGATGCCGACCCATAGTGATGACTGTTCGTTAAAGCGCAGCACATGGTTGGGAATTGGCTGCAACTGGCGGTAAATGGTCGCGACGTCACCCAAATAGATTTGCTCGCGGGCGCCGGGGTTGCTGATAATCAAGGTGCTAAGTTGTTCGACTGAGGTGAATTCACCGCTGGTTTCAAAACGTACCGCGTGATCACCAAGGCGCACGCGTCCGGCGTCGGACACGGTATTTTGTGTTGCTAAAAGCTCATAAATTCGTTGCGGCGGAATGCCTAAGTTGGCTAAGCGCGCACGCGAGACTTCGGCAACCACTTGCTCTTGCTGCATGCCACTAATGATGACTTTGGCGACACCGGGCACCAAAGCCAGTTCACGCCGCAAATATTTGGCGTGATCCTTTAATGCCGGTAAATCATAACCTTCGCCAGTGAGTGCGAGGAGTACCCCAAATACATCCGAAAAGTCGTCTTTGACCATCACCGGCCCGGCGCCAGGAGGCAAGTTTCGCGCTTGATCATTGACTTTCCGGCGCAACTCATCCCAAATTTGCGGGATCTGGTGCGAGCGATAAGTGTCTTTCATCTCGACCATAATTTGCGACTGACCGGGCATGGATGTCGAAGTGATATGGTCGATATATTCGAGTTCTTGTAGCGCGTTCTCCAGCGGTACCGTCACTTCTTCTTCGACTTGTTGTGCCGATGCTCCCGGATAGGGGGTAATAACCAGCGCTTGCTTAATGGTGAACTCAGGATCTTCCAAACGGCCGAGGCTTTGCAGTGCAATAAAGCCGCCAATGAGCAGAATAAACAAAAGAATCCACGACGTGGTCGGTCGCTCGATACTATAGCGGGCGAGGTTCATGCTTAAAGCCCTCGCTCACGAATCCAGGGTCGTACGGTTTGCCCCTCATGGAGCTGATGGACGCCGGCAATCACCACATGTTCGCCGGGTTCAAGGCCTTGCACTATCATCACATCGCTGCTGCTGGCGGCGCCAATGGTAACCCGCCGAGCGCTAATGTGACCGCGGTTTTGCTGCGCTGCAGGGGTGTATACCCAGACCATACGGACTTGCTCACTGAGTTCCGAGCCTGCCGGTGAAAACAGTGCTGAAATCGGCACACTCAGGCGTTGTTGGTGCTGCGGCAGTACTTGCGCAGCGTCAATCACAACCGTCGCGGTCATACCCGGCAAAATGTTCCCTTCTGCTGGTTTCGGTAAGGTAAAGACCACGCGATAGGTGTTGGTGGCGGGGTCGGCGATGCGATCCCATTCGCGAATCTGGCCTTGATAAACCTGATTCGGCAGGGAGTCGAAAATGATATCGGGTTGGTAATCGGTGTCGCGGCGAACCTGAGCAAACAGCCGCTCAGGAACTTGAATGCTGACGTCGATCATGTCGTCGACATGCAGGGTGACAATCGGCTGCTGCGGTCCGACGTTCTCGAAAACGTCGACGTGCAAATTGGCGATAACACCATTAAACGGTGCCCGCAAGCGCGTGTAGCCAACATTGGCATTGGCGGTATTGAGGTTGGCACGGGCGACCGCAAGCTCCGCATTGGCTTCGTCAAATTGCGCTTGGGAAATGACGTTCTGATTGATGAGTTGAGCAAGACGGTCATATTGCGCTTGGGCAAGTTCAGCGCGTGCACGTGCTTGTGCGGCAGCAAGTTCATAGTCCGTTGGATCGAGTGCGGCGATTAGGTCGCCTTGTTCGACTTCGTGACCCGGCCGCCAGGGTAACTCAATAATTTCACCGCCGACACGGAAGGTGAGGTCAGCGGTTTGGGTGGCGGCAACGACAGCAGGAAAGCGGCGTATCTCGCTATCGGCACTGGCACCGACGGTAATCAGCTGAACTGGCCGTGGTTGCTGCTCAGTTGGCTTTGCTGGCTCTTCGGAGCAGGCCGTAAGTGTCGAAATAAGAGCGAATAGCCCTAAATACCGGAGAAAATTCGCACCAGTTCGTTGCGCTTTATGATTGCAATGCGACTGACGCACGATATTGAAACCTGTCTGCGGCACGATGTACTCCTTGACCTGCGAAGCGATGGTTAATTCACGAAAAAAAACTGCTAACAATCACAATGGCCTAAGTATAGAGTGCAAAAATATAAAGTTATATTAAAATTAATTAGGTATTTCATTAAATTTAACTTAACGAGTTGCGCATGAAGATATGGCCTTTGCGGGTTTTGACCCAAGTAGTGGAGAGCGGCAGCTTGCAAGCCGCTGCAAATACGTTACATCGTACCGCGCCGGCATTGAGCTTGACCTTAAGTAAGCTTGAGGACGACGTCGGCTTTGCCATTTTGGATCGTAGTGGCTATCGCTTACAGTTAACCGCTGAAGGACAGCAGTTCCTACGTCACGCCTATGAGTTGTTACGCCAACATGATCGCCTCAACTCAGTGGTGGTGCAACTTCGCGATGGCGCCGAGCCGCAACTCCAAATCGGTTACGACTATACCTGTAATCCAGACTTGTTGTTGCCGCCAGTGTACCGAATTCAACAGTTGTTTCCGGTGACCGAAGTGCTTATCGCTGGGCATTCGCAGTTGCAAGCGTTGCAACACGTGCGTGAAGGCCGGGTCGAATTGGCTTTGACCCCGTGGTTGCCGACGTTCCAGCAAATGGCCGATTTTGAAAGCTTACGCCTTGGTGAGTTTCAGCTCGTGGTGGTGATGGCCAAACGCTTGGTCGAACAACACGGTATGCCGTGCAGCCGCAATGCGTTGAGTGAGATCCCACATTTGTTACCAAAAGAGCTCAATATGGGCATTAGTCCTGAGCAAATTTACCGCATGTCGGGTAGCTCGCGACTGCGCGTCAATGACGCCCATACGTTGGTGCAGTTTTTGCGCGCCGGAGTGGGCTGGGGTGTCATTCCGCGTGATCTGGTACGCACTTCATTGGCGAAAGGCGAGCTCGTGGAAGTCGATATCCCCGGCTTTCTGGACCATATTCATGCGGAAATTCACTTAGTGAAGCTGGCCAGTACACAATTAGGGCCGGCGGGTACCTTATTGTGGGAAAGCTTTATCGAGCAAGAGCATCATTGTTAACAGGACTATCATCTCAGCGTCATAAAAATGACATAGACTTAATAAAAAACAACAAGCCGGAGCGACACATGCACGACACTGAACAACCGAGCGCAACAAAAACCAATATACCGTTTGGCGACGCTTTACGAATTTGGTGGAAAATTGGCCTCCTCAGTTTTGGCGGTCCTGCCGGGCAAATCGCCTTAATGCACCGACTCATTGTTGAAGAAAAAAAATGGCTAAGTGAAGCGCGGTTTTTGCATGCGTTGAATTACTGCATGTTGCTGCCGGGGCCAGAAGCGCAGCAACTGGCCACTTACGTGGGCTGGTTACTCCACGGGGTAAAAGGCGGTTTAGTTGCCGGCTTGCTGTTTATTTTGCCCGGCGCGGCGATGATACTCGGCCTCTCATGGGCCTATGTGTTGCTCGGTGACGTTGGTGCGGTGGAAGGCTTATTGTTTGGTTTGAAAGCCGCCGTCCTTGCCATTGTTGCTCAAGCCATGTTGCGGCTATCCCAAAAAGCGTTAAAACATGCCGTGGCAGTTGCGCTGGCGATTGCCGGCTTTTTGGCGCTATTTGTTTTTTCCTTGCCGTTTCCGTTGGTGGTCATCGGTGCCGGTGTGGTCGGCTGGTTCTTGGCGCGTTTTTGGGACACACAAGCACCGGCTGCAGCGGATATCGATGTCGTCGTGCGCCCCGGCACGAAACGCGCGGCTGTGATTGCTGCGACGCTGTGGTTAGGCACGCTGGTCGCCTTGATCTTACTTTTCGGTGACGAATCCGTATGGACCCAAGTGGCGCTATTCTTCTCGAAATTGGCCGTGGTCACCTTCGGTGGTGCCTACGCGGTGCTCGCTTATGTTGCCCAACAAGCGGTTGAAAACTATGGTTGGTTGCAGCCCGGTGAAATGCTGGACGGCTTAGGCTTGGCCGAAACAACACCGGGGCCGCTGATTCTGATTGCCCAGTTTGTTGGTTTTCTCGCTGGTTTGCGCGAAGCGACGGGCATGCATCCATTGCTTGGTGCGACTTTAGCGGCACTACTGACCACGTGGGTCACCTTCCTACCTTGCTTTGTGTGGATTTTCGCTGGTGCGCCCTATGTGGAAAAACTGCGCGGGCAACCGCGCTTAAGCGCTGCGCTCGGTGCTATCACTGCTGCAGTAGTTGGTGTAATTGCGAATCTTGCGCTGTGGTTTGCACTGAATTATTTGTTCGCCGATCAAGTGACCTTTACTGGCCACGGTATGCATGTGCTGCTGCCAGACGTGCGCAGTTTTGACCCCTATGCCATGGTGCTCACCGCCGCCGCACTGTTTTTTATGCTCGGTCGGAAAATGGGCTTGTTTCCGTTGTTGGGGATTATGTCTGTGGCCGGTGTTGCCGTGCAGTATTTCTATCTATAAACTGTTTCAAGGAGGAGCGTCTGATATGCCACAGTTATACTTTTTCCATGGACTGGAAAGCGGCCCTCATGGCCAAAAATATCACTTGCTGAAAAATGAATTTCCCGAGCTGGAATCACCAGACTTTCAGGGGATGGACCTAGATCAGCGACTGGCGAAAGCCGAAGAAATTACTCGCGGACATTATGGCTTAGTACTCGTTGGCTCGTCGTTTGGTGGTTTGTTAGCGGCACGTTTATACAATCTATATCCAGAGCGTATTCGCGGTCTTGTACTACTGGCGCCAGCGGTACACACCGATGAGGGCGACAAAGTCGAAATACTACCGGGACAACAACGAGTCCGCGTGATTCACGGCAATGCGGATGAAATCGTGCCCTATGATAAGGTTGTATCATTCTGCAAACGCTTTGGTATTCCCCTAATTACCGTTGCTGATGAGCATCGCCTCGCCAGCGAAACAGCGCAACAAGCGATTGTCGCTGCGGTGCGGGAAGTGTACAACTAGTGAATTGCGTTATGGGGGCTATAAATTCCGTGAATGACTAAAATAGCCCTTGTCAGACCTGCTTAAATTCAAAACAGCCACAATTTCGCGTATAATCCCCCCGTTTTCTAAATTGCTGGCCGTTCTCTGTGAACGGCGGGTATCTACTTGAGAGGAATCATTTGTGTTAGAACAGTATCGCGCACATGTGGCCGAGCGCGCCGCAGAAGGAATTCCACCAAAGCCTCTGAACCCAGAGCAAGTTGCAGATTTGGTTGAGTTACTGAAAAACCCACCAGCAGGTGAAGAAGCGTTTTTGCTAGAGTTAATCAGCGATCGCGTTCCTCCGGGTGTTGACGAAGCCGCGTACGTAAAAGCGGGCTTCTTAGCTGCAATTACCAAAGGTGAAGTCACCTCATCAATTATCGATAAGAAATTAGCGATTAAATTGCTCGGTAACATGCATGGCGGCTACAACATCGAAACCTTGGTGTCGTTGCTCGATGACGCTGAACTCGCTGAAGCGGCTGGTGAAGAACTCAAGCACACTATTCTAATGTTCGATGCGTTCCACGACGTCGAAGAGCGCATGAAAGCGGGTAACGCCGTTGCAAAAGCTGTGGTTGAGTCATGGGCTAATGCAGAATGGTTCACTAGTCGCCCTGAAATGCCAGAAAAAATCACCGCGACTGTGTTTAAAGTTACGGGTGAAACCAACACCGACGACTTGTCCCCAGCTCCGGATGCATGGTCTCGTCCAGACATCCCATTGCATGCCAAAGCCATGTACAAAATGCCACGCGAAGGCATTACCAACGCAGCCGAGCAAATTGCTGAGCTGAAAGAAAAAGGCCACCCAGTTGCTTTCGTTGGTGACGTTGTGGGTACAGGTTCTTCACGGAAGTCAGCGACCAACTCGGTATTATGGTTCATCGGTGATGACATGCCAGGTACCCCGAACAAGCGTTCTGGCGGTATTTGTATCGGTGGTAAAGTTGCACCAATTTTCTTCAACACCATGAAAGATACTGGAACCTTGGCGTTTGAAGCAGACGTTGACCAAATGAACATGGGTGATGTGATTCACATTTACCCACTCGCGGGCAAAATTGAAAACGCAGCGGGCGAAGTGATTGCTGAATATCAGTACGCGTCTGACGTGATTATCGATGAAGTTCGTGCCGGTGGCCGGATCAACTTGATCATCGGTCGTGGCTTGACCACCAAAGCGCGTGAGTCACTCGGCTTAGGCCGTTCAGATTTGTTCCGTACGCCAGAGCAGCCAGCCGACAGCGGTAAAGGGTTCACCTTAGCGCAGAAAATGGTCGGTAAAGCCTGTGGTATCGACGGCGTTCGCCCAGGTACTTACTGTGAGCCGCGCATGACCACGGTTGGTTCACAAGACACCACCGGCCCAATGACTCGTGACGAGCTGAAAGACTTAGCCTGCTTAGGCTTTAACGCCGACTTAGTCATGCAGTCATTCTGTCACACGGCTGCGTATCCGAAGCCGGTTGATATCGAAACCCAGCACACCTTACCCGACTTCATCATGAACCGTGGCGGTGTATCACTGCGTCCAGGTGACGGAATTATTCACAGCTGGTTGAACCGTATGCTGATGCCGGACACGGTCGGTACGGGTGGTGACTCGCACACGCGTTTCCCACTAGGTATTTCGTTCCCTGCGGGTTCAGGTTTGGTTGCGTTCGCAGCAGCGACTGGCGTTATGCCTCTCGACATGCCTGAGTCTGTGCTGGTGCGTTTCAAAGGCAAAATGCAGCCAGGTGTGACCTTACGTGACTTGGTTCACGCGATTCCATTGTACGCAATTAAGGAAGGTCTCTTAACCGTTGAGAAGCGCGGTAAGAAAAACATCTTCTCAGGTCGTATTTTGGAAATCGAAGGCTTGGATAACCTGACGGTTGAGCAAGCATTTGAGCTTTCAGACGCCTCGGCAGAGCGTTCTGCTGCAGGCTGTACAATTAAACTGTCAGAAGAGTCAATTGCCGAGTACCTGCGTTCAAACATTACCATGTTGCGTTGGATGATCGCAGAAGGTTACGGTGATGTGCGTACTCTTGAGCGTCGTGCACGCAAGATGGAAGAGTGGTTAGCGAATCCAGAGCTAATGGAAGCGGACAAAGATGCCGAATACTCAGCCGTGATCGAAATTGACTTGAACGAAATCGTTGAGCCAATTCTGTGCTGCCCGAACGACCCAGACGATGCAAAAACCTTGTCTGACGTTGCTGGCGACAAAGTTGACGAAGTCTTCATCGGTTCATGTATGACCAACATCGGTCACTTCCGTGCGGCAGGTAAATTGCTTGAGCAAAATACCAACCCACTGAACACCCAGCTGTGGATTGCGCCACCGACCAAGATGGACGAAGCGCAGTTGATGGAAGAAGGTTACTATAACATTTACGGTCGTAACGGCGTACGCACAGAAATGCCAGGCTGTTCACTGTGTATGGGTAACCAAGCGCGCGTGAAAGCCGGTGCAACTGTGCTTTCAACGTCTACGCGTAACTTCCCGAACCGTTTAGGTGACGGCGCGAACGTGTATTTGGCTTCAGCTGAGTTGTCTGCTGTTGGCGCGATTTTGGGTAAAATCCCAACGCGCGACGAATACATGGAATACGCTCAAAACATCGACGCGATGGCTGGCGAAGTCTATAAGTACTTGAACTTCGACCAAATGCCTGACTTCCGCGCAGCAGAGCAAAAAGCAAAAGACACCATTATTCCAACGATTAATGTTGCTTAAGAACGTGGCGTAAATCTAGCGCTTAACGTTTAGTGTTATTGAAGACAAAAAGCCCAATACGGTGACGTATCGGGCTTTTTTAATGAGAAGATTTTGCGGTGACTCAGTATAGACTTAATCTCGCTATGGTGAATCTTGCAAACAGGTTGCGGCAATCACACTCACGGTCACAGCACGATCGGCAACGACTTCATCGACACGGAACAGAGTATCGCCGAGCACAAATTGAGCGTTCTTCTCGACCTGGCCATTGAGATGATTGTAGGCGAGTTGTTCTAAGGTTAATTCGAGGTGAGCAGTTGGAGCAAAAGCTAAGTTGTAACACCATTGAATATCTTCAAGTCGACTCGCGCCTTTTAGGCGCCATTCTTTCGGCAAGGATTCAGATTGGAAACCAGTATCGGCAAAAGCTTGCTCAACCATGTCTTTAAACTCAGGCTTGAGGACAACAAACAAATGATCCCCAGCCTGCAGCACGGTTGAGCCACGCGGTGGTATAACTTGCTCTTTCCGCGTGATCATCGCAACGACTACACCTTCAGGAAGCGCCATGCGTGCAAGTCTTCGATTTGCAGCACGCGATGTGTCGCTTAGGGTATATTCAACAATCTCAGCGTCCACTTCACCAATTGCGGTGATTTCTAAAGTAGCCGCTGCTTTCACGGGTAGCTCTTCAATCAAGCCAAGTTTCTTCGCTGCCCACGGCAAGGTTGAGCCTTGCAATGTCGCAGATATTAGCACCACGAAGAAGACTGCATTGAAAATCATTTCAGCGCCAGGTAAGCCATATAAGAGAGGAAAAATTGCGAGAATAATCGGTACAGAACCGCGCAGTCCGACCCAAGACATCAGCGCTATTTCTTTTGGATTGAAGCGGAATAAAGCTAAAAGTGGGGCAACCGCTAATGGTCGTGCAATGAAAAGTAAGACTGCCGCTATCGCTAAGCCTTCGATCCAGACCTCAAGGAGGCCGTGTGGGTTAATCAGTAATCCGAGCATCACGAACATGGTAATTTGACTTAACCAGGCTAGCCCGTCGTGAAACAAGAACGTTGTTCGCTGGAAAACAAAGCGCTGATTTCCGATCATAACGCCGCAAATAAACACGGCAAGAAAGCCGCTGCCACCGAAGTATGCGGCGACCCCAAACGATAGCAATCCGCAAGAGGCAACGAGAACCGGGTATAACCCAGTTGCTTGCAAGTTGATTCGATTGACTAATTTAACCGTGAGGTAACCGACGGCTAAACCTGCGATGGCACCACCACCCATTTGCAGGAAAAACAATTGAGCTAAATTCCAGCCCATTTCCTTTTGATTGACAATAACTTCGAGTAAACCGATGGTGAGGAAGATTGCCATGGGATCGTTCGATGCACTTTCAACTTCCAAAGTCGATTTAACTCGAGTATTTAGATTGATGCCGGCGTTTCGCAATAACGAAAATACTGCAGCAGCATCGGTCGACCCGACAATCGCTCCGATTAGTAGTCCTTCAAGCATGGTAATTGGTAAAATCATGCTCGCTGCGGCACCTGTCAGCGCAGCTGTGAATAGAACACCGATGGTTGCAAGTGAGGTGGCTGGTTTCCAAACCCGCTGAATTGAGGACATGGGCGTTTGCAGCCCACCGTCAAAAAGAATAAGTGCGAGCGCGAGTGTTCCGACCGCATGAGCTGCCTCTGGACTGTTAAAGACTATGCGACCAAGCCCTTCTTCGCCAGCCAACATCCCGACGATTAAAAAAAGTACCAACATGGGTAAACCAAGACGTGCAGACAACTTACTCGATAGAATACCAAGGAGAATCAAAGCCGAGCTAAGAAGAATAATTTGGTCAATAAAGAACATGTGATCCTGTTTCGTAGATTGCTGTAGTACAAGTTGGTGGAGTTATAATATCACAGAAAATTTGCTGCCAATTAAAATACTAAACATCGGTAGGGCATTTTCGATATGGGCGCTAGCTGCAAGAATTCAACCGCTGACCGCATTTGACTACCGCTTCAGGTCAGTAGCCGCTAAATTGGCATGACTTAATTTAACAAAAACAACGAGGACAGGGTATGAAACTTCTGGCACAAGGCTTAGTGATCGCGCTGGCGTTGGTCTGCACAGTGGCGGTTGCGGACGACAACCGTCGTACCATTCCAATTGAACATGTGAATGTCACCGAGCACCGGATGCAAATCAACGGTCAACGCGTCGACTATAAAGTTTACGCCGGCACCTTACCGGTGTGGGACGAAAATGGTCACCCAACTGCGACCTTGCAGTACACCTATTACGAGCGTCAGGGGGTGCGTGCGCAAGAAGAACGGCCACTCATGATTTCCTTTAATGGCGGCCCAGGCTCGGCATCAGTCTGGATGCATATCGCCTATACCGGACCAAAGTCATTGTTACTCGACGAAGAAGGTTATCCGGTACAGCCGTATGGTGTGCAAGACAACCCATATTCTGTGCTGGATGTCACCGATATTGTTTTCGTGAACCCAGTCAATACGGGCTACTCACGGGTGCTTCCGGGTCCTGATGGCAACATGCCGTCGCGCGATCAGCAACAGCGTATGTTCTTCGGCGTGAATGCCGACATTCAGTATTTGTCAGAGTGGATTAATACCTTTGTAACGCGCTACAACCGCTGGCGCTCACCGAAGTTCTTGATCGGCGAAAGCTACGGCACCACGCGCGTGGCTGGCTTAGCGTTGGCGCTACAAAACCAACAGTGGATGTACTTAAACGGTGTGGTGTTAGTGTCGCCAACCGACATGGGCATTGACCGCGATGGTCCGGTGAAGGCAGCGAATCGCCTGCCGTATTTTGCCGCGACCGCTTGGTACCATGGCAAGCTCGACGAGGAACTCCAACAGGGCGATTTATACGACTTATTGCCGAAGGTCGAAGAATTTACTATCAATACCTATTTACCGGCGTTGGCGAAAGGCGCTTGGTTACCGGACGATGAAAAGCAAGCCATTGCCGAGCAAGTGGCGCGCTATGCAGGTATTTCGGTCGAGTCAGTACTGCAAAGTAACCTCGATGTCGACACCGCGTTCTTCTGGAAAGAATTACTGCGTGACGAAGGGCATACGGTTGGTCGTTTAGACTCGCGCTACAAAGGCCTCGACCGCAAAGATGTTGGTGTCCGTCCTGACTTTAACTCAGAACTGACCTCGTGGTTACACTCGTTCACACCGGCGATTAACTACTATTTACGTGAAGAACTCGGCTTTGTTACCGACACCAAATACAACATGTTTGGTCCGGTGCATCCGTGGGATCGCAGTGGCAACAATACCGGTGAAAACTTACGCCAAGCCATGGCGCAAAATCCGTACTTAAACGTACTGTTCCAAGCGGGTTACTATGACGGTGCGACGAATTACTTTGATGCGAAGTACAGTATGTGGCAGCTTGATCCAAGCGGCAAAATGAAAGATCGCCTGTACTTCGAAGGCTATCGCAGTGGTCACATGATGTATCTCCGTCGCCATGACTTAGAGCTGTCGAACAATCATTTGCGTGAATTTATTAAAGCATCTTTGCCGGGCCGTAACGTACCGGCCATGTATTAAGCGCCAAGGGCAGCCTAGATACAAGTAATTGACAGATGAAACCCGTGCGCTGATGGTATACCATCGCAGCACGGGTTTTTTATTGAATCAGCATTGAGATATAACGCATGAATGCATCGTCTGTGCGGGTTGCACCGCAACGTTGGTATCGAGGACTGCAAGGACAACTTGCGCGTTTAGCTGTGAGTGGGATCTTGCCCATTCGTTGGCTTTATCCCAAACCAAAAAAAACTTACCCAGCGAAGACCGGTCGCTTACATGTGGAAATTGTCAGTCATTGCTGGCAGTACGCGCATTTGCAAGCCTATCAATTAAGCTCGTTAGTGTTGCATCCGCCGCAAGATGTCGACGTGACCATGACGGTGTATTACTGCCCCGAGGACGAGAAAACCACTGCATTACTGGCGTTCTTTGCGGAGCAGCAGGTCGCTAATGTGACTTGGAATTGGCGACCGTTGCCGAAAGAACAGCTGTTTCGTCGTGGGATTGGACGCAACCATGCTGCGCTTAACACTCGCGCCGACTGGATATGGTTTACCGACTGTGACGTCGTTTTCGACCAAGACACGATAGATGCTTTAGGCAAACAGCTTAACGGCCGCACCGACGCGTTAGTGTATCCCACTGAAGAGCGAGTAACGTCCTTGCTAGCAGAGGACGACCCATTGCTGCAAAAGGCGGCTGCCGCGCAAGTGGTGGCGCTCGATGGCACTGAGTTTATCGTGAAGAAAATCACCAAAGCGACTGGGCCATTACAGATAACCCATGGCGATGCAGCGCGCGAACTCGGCTACTGTGATGCGATGTCGGTCTATCAAACACCGGCCGACAGTTGGCAAAAGTGCTACGAAGATCGCGCGTTTCGCTGGTTACTCCGAACTATGGGCACACCAATTACCTTGCCAGGTGTGTATCGAATCAGGCATATTTTCAAAGGACGTTATACTGGTTCTGAAACCAACACGAAATTGCGCAGCAAAGTCCGCAAACTACAAATTGGCTGGCGCGATCGTAATGATAAGAAAGCGCAACGATAAAAAAGCGGAATCATAGCGCGCAGAAAACTGTCGCAAAGGAACTCGACCATGGCCCAACCGATTCGCCCGCAAACTGGTGTCTGTGCTGAAGCAAGCCTGCATGGCTTAGTCTTATTATTGCACGTGACCTCTGAACAACCGGAGAAAGTCCGTCGTCGCTTAGCCGAGTTTGCGGATTACGCGCATAAGTTTGAAGAGCGTTTTTCGGAGTCGCTTTTGAGTATCGTGCTGGCGGTCGGGGAACCCTATTGGGATGTCTTGTCACCGGACTCCCGTCCGGATGGCTTAAAAACAATCCCCGAGTTTTCCAAAAGTGAGCACTCACTGCCGATAACACCTTTTGATTTAGCAATTGTTATTCGTTCTGATCGTTTTGATGCTAATTATGCAGCAGGTCTTGAACTCCTTAATTGGCTAGGTGATTTAGTCGAGCTGGCGGAAGAGTACACGCCGTTTCGTTACCTTGATGGTCGTGATTTATTTGGTTTTAAATATACCAATGAACATATGGGTGGGCCGCACCGTCGTGAGCTTGCACTGGTTTCTGCCGAGCATGATCCAGAATTTGCCGGCGGCAGTTTTCTTTGGCTGCAGCTGAGTAAGTTGGCCTTGCAAAAGTTTCAGCGTTTAAGCACAGCTGAACAAGAGAAAGTGATGGGCCGGGAGCGTGCTAACGCGCGTTTATTGAAAACGGCGAAGGCGACTCACGCAGAAAAAACACAAGACGAATTGTGGCGTTTACACATGCCATACGGCAGCTTACAGCGGCCACATGAATTGAGTCTTTTATTTGCCGGACAGGTGGACTTACTCGACCAATGGTTGCGCAAACGTCTCGAGCAGGGTGAAGACGGCGAAAGTGACCCGTTACTCGATTATGTTTTGATTGAACACTGCAGTGCCTACTTTGTGCCAGCCTTAAATTGGTGGCGTCAGCTCGGGCATTAAACTGATTCGAATAGACGTTGCACGTTCTCGAGCGTTTCGTCGATAGTGGCGGTGTTGACCGGTGCAATAAAAATAGTGTCATCACCAGCAATGGTACCAAGCACACCTTCTTTGCGGCCGACTGAATCAAGTAAGCGGGCAATGAGCTGCGCCGCACCGGGCGTGGTGCGGATGATGATCATCACTTCATTATGCTCTACTTCGAGCACCAATTGGCGGACCGAACTGCGTGCTGACGGCATGGATAATTCTGGCGGCAAACAATAGACCATTTCTTCCAATGCGTTGCGCGCACGGACGGCGCCGAATTTGCTCAGCATGCGCGAGACTTTCGATTGGTTGACGCCTTCGAAGCCGCGCTCCTGCAAAGCATGAACAATCTCCGCCTGAGAGGAATAGCGCTCTTCTTTTAATATTTCGCGAAATGCTTCGACTAAATGATCGTGCTGAGTTGACGCCATACCGAGACCATACCATCGTCTAATTGTTGAAGTTATGTAATCGCGGCACAGTGTATCGGATTTTTTCCAGAACACCTAGTTTTCAGCACCTTCAAGGCTAATTTTTCTCGTCAGTTAAACGGGCGTTTTATTGTTTTTTAGGCGCTGATCGGCTAAGGTTTAGCCCCCCGCAACGAATTGAATGGAGTGCGATATGAAAGTTGTAGTTTTAGGCGCCGCAGGCGGTATCGGTCAGGCGTTATCTTTACTGTTGAAAACCCAGTTACCTGCTGGCTCTGACTTAGCATTATTTGACATTGCACCAGTAACTCCAGGTGTTGCTGTTGACTTAAGCCACATCCCAACCGCTGTGTCGGTGAAAGGTTATGGCCAAGATGGTTTAGTGCAAGCGCTCGAAGGTGCGGACGTAGTTCTAATCCCAGCTGGTGTGCCGCGGAAGCCAGGCATGGACCGCTCAGACCTGTTCAACATGAATGCGGGCATTATCAAAAACTTGGTTGAGCACATTGCTGACACTTGTCCGAAAGCTTTAGTCGGTATTATCACCAACCCAGTGAACACCACCGTTGCGATTGCGGCAGAAGTCCTGAAAGCGAAAGGCGTCTACGACAAGAACCGTTTATTCGGGGTGACCACGCTTGACGTTATTCGTGCCGAAACCTTTGTTGGCGAATTGAAAGGTTTGAACCCAGCAGAACTTCACGTACCCGTGATCGGCGGCCACAGTGGCACCACGATCCTACCTTTACTGTCACAAGTTGAAGGTGTTGAGTTCACCCAAGAAGAAATCGAATCACTGACGCACCGTATCCAAAACGCCGGTACTGAAGTCGTTGAAGCCAAAGCAGGCGGTGGCTCTGCAACCCTGTCCATGGGTCAAGCCGCAGCACGTTTCTGCTTCTCATTAGTGAAAGGTCTGCAGGGCGAAGCCGTGACTGAATACGCTTACGTTGAAGGTGACGGTAGCGACGCGCAATATTTTGCTCAAGCGGTTCGCTTAGGTAAGAATGGCGTGGAAGAAATCCTGCCATACGGCGAACTTAGCGACTTTGAAGCGAAAGCCAAAGCTGACATGCTTGACGGCCTGAAGAAAGACATCCAAATGGGTATCGACTTCGCCAACCAGTAAGTTTTGTCACTTGTGAAAAAACCGCGCTCGGTGCTAAGCCAGTGCGGTTTTTTTGTACGTGATTTTTGTTGCAAAAACGTCCAGTAGTGCTAAATTAAAACGGTCTTTAAAAAGTCCTTTTGAGGCCTGTTATGAAAACTGAAACGGTGACTTATTTGAAAGAGAATGCAAATTCATTGGAACTCAATGAAACCTTGCTCGTGACAAAAAAGGGTAAACCAGCATACGTGGTGCAGTCTTATGCCGACTATGAGTTTCAGCAAGAGACTTTGGCACTTCTGAAGTTGTTAAAATTGTCGGAGAAATCGGTAAACGAAAAAGGACTGACGCTCGATGAAGCCTTTGAGTGAAGGGTATACGATTACCGCGTCGCGCGTTTTTAAACTGTCGGTGACACGTTTTCGTAGCTTTCTTGAGTGCCAATATTCAGCAGCCTATGCAGACGAGATCATCACGGCCATCAAAACGAACGTTGCACAGACATTACCGAAAAATCCATATCTGGCTCCAATTAGTGAACGTCTGTTAAATTTGGGCATTGCTGACTATCGACAGTGGCTGATTGATGACTTCAATCTTGTGTATTATCGTGTCGATGAGGTCAATCAGCGGGTTGAACTTCTAGCGCTTATGTCCACTAAACAAAGCATTCGCAAGTTGCTTTTTGAAGTCAACCTTCTTATTTAACCGGTTTGAATAACGATGAAGCATTTACCCTTACTCGGTGTACTTAGTGCGGTACTGTTATTTTGGTGGAGCGCGGGCTTGTATCCGGGCGGCACGCGGCTTGACCCAACCACAGTGGGGTATAGTTGGAGCGAGAATACCATTTCCGCATTATTTCAGCCGTATGCGGTGAACCAAGAGCCGAATCCTGCCCGGTGGTTTGCCACGTTTGCGGTATTTTTGTTTTGTCTAAGTATTGCGGCTGTTTTTCATGCAATCGCTACAGCTGCACAACAGTGGTCCCGACGGGTTTACGCTGGCGCTGTGAGCCGTCATGGGCAGATTATTCGCATTGCGGGTCTTGCTACGGCAGCGTTTGCGTTTTTGGTGACAACGCCGCTGCACCACATCAAAGTGACTATAGCGCTGGTATTTTTTCTGGTTGCTGCAGTGACACTACTGCACTGGCTGCAGCAGGCTCGGGCGCAAGGTTTGTTTCTGCTTGGACTGTTGGCATTGGCGCTGCCGGTCGTCAATGCGATTCTGTTTTACGGCCAAATTGGCTATGAATGGCTACCTCCGATCCAAAAAGCGGGGAAACTTGTGGCGGGAATTTGGTTGTTCGCTATCTATTATGGTTTCAAGGGTGAGAGATTTGACTGAAAATTAATCAGCACCTGTTGCAAAATCGCGAAAGTGGGCTAAATCTAAAAGATTAACTCTAACAGTTGAGCAGCCCGATGAATAACTCACCAACGCCCCTGACTCTCCGCAGTATGCTGTCCTCTTTACGTTATCTTCCTTTTTTACTTTTATTCTGCAGCGTCAGTTTTAGTCTCAGCGCGAATAACAACACTGACCCAATTCGGTTGCAATACAGTCAATTCGACCAATTCATTCAACAACAACAGGGGCAGCAAGCGTTGCAGATCGTGCAGCAAATGATGCAATCTGCACCAAGTCACCCGTTAACTGGAGTGGCGCAAGCGCGTATCAACCTGATCCGTAACAATTTGGCTGAAGCTCAACTGATTTTAAATCAAGTCTTAAACGCCTATCCGCATCAGCCTGAGGCGACCGCCTTCCTTGCTGAGCTGGAAAACTATCAAGGTCAGAAGCAGAGCGCACTGCGGCGAATTGATTTGGCCTTGCAACAACATCCAGATGCGGATCTTCTCGCCTCGATGGCGTTAAGAATATTAGCCCAACCACAGGATGCGCAACAGCGGATACCCTACCTACAACGCCTCGCGAACAGTGGTTCAGATGCTGAACGGGCACAAGCGTATGCAAGCATTGGCGAGACTTACATGACCTTAAAGCAAGCGAGTGCAGCGGCAGACGCATTGCGCCAAAGCCTCGAGCTGCAACTGAACGCGAATGTGGCTTATGCATTCGTGCAACAACTTGTCGTTGCTGGACGGTATGGCGAAGCGCTCGCCTATGCTGCGCTATTGCGGGCAGATTTTCCGCAAGCGCAAGCAAACGCGCTGGAACAAGCGTGGGCAGCAGAATTACAGCAGGCATTAGCAGCAATGACGCGAACGGTCGCGCCGGTGCCGAACGTTTCCAAGGTTTCGGCGGCTGACCGCACTGAGCTCGAAAGCATAATCAATCAAGTGACTGTGCAACCGCGATTGAACACCCTCTTGGTGATGCCGGGGAGCTGGATCGGCCATGATGGACGCTATCAAGCCGGGATTGGACAGACAACAAACGCACTTTTGGCGATCGCGCGAGCTGGACTAACGCAAGCAAAATTAGGCCGTTTAGCAGAGGCAATGCAAATAACCCAAAGCATCTCCGAGCGTGGCTTGCGAATTATGACGCAGTTCCGTATCGCGCACACTTTAGCAGCGCGCGGCGAGGTTGAGTTGGCGCGACAGTGGTACCAGCTTGCTGCAGTGGCCTTGGGCACAAACTGGCGCGATACCTTTCCACAAGGAACCTATAGCGCCTTGCTTGACAGAGCAGCGTCCGATGTTAATAGCATTGGCATTATGGTTCAGCTCGATTGGATGTTATACGAGCGAATGAAAGAACATAGTCGGTTTCTCGCTGAAAATTACGACGAGTTTATTGCACTGAACGCCATGAAATATGCAACCTTGTACCTCCTTGAGGGCGAATCAGCGCGTACTGCACTTAATGCGCAGTTGAATCTAAGTTCGACAGCAATCTTCCGCGCTGCGTCACGATTGAAGCAATTTGATTTTGCATATACGTTGTGGTCGCCTTCAAGTGTTGAACCATCCGATGCGCTCAACGCATTGGGTGAGTTTCTCAATGCCGGTCGCCAGCGCGAAGCGGAAACCATGACGCGGCACCGAGCGTTATTGCAACGCTTGATGAGGCTGGTCGTAGTTCGCGCTATAGCGAGATGGTGTATTGGTTAACGCGGTATCAAAGGTCACAAGAGGTACAGCAGTTACTTGCAGAAACCAGCGCGCAAATTCCGCAAATGATTATGCTCGATAGTCTCCACGTGGCTCTGCTAGAGCGTTATGATTTGTAGCGGCGTCGCTTAAGCGACGCGCTCGACGGCCAAATGAGCGAGCGCTTTGAGTGCTTCTTTATAGTCGTTATCGGGGAATGCAGCCAACGCTTCGATCGCTAAGTCCCGTTGCTCAAGCGCTTTGTTGCGAGTGTACTCGAGCGCTTTGGTGTTTTTCATGATGGCTAGAATTGGTTCGAGGGCGTCGCGGCGACCACCTTCCTCGATGGCGCTACGAATGAGGTCGGCGTTGTCTGCATCGGTATTCCACATCGCATAGAGCAAAGGTAGCGTCGGTTTCCCTTCGGCGAGGTCGTCGCCGGCATCTTTACCCATGGTTTCCGCGTCGGAGGTGTAGTCGAGCAGGTCATCGACGAGTTGGAAGGCGTTGCCTAAATAACGACCGTAGTCGGCGGCGGCCTGTTCAACTTCCGCGGACTCACCAGCTAGCACTGCGGCCAACTGCGTTGCCGCTTCAAAAAGTTTTGCAGTTTTGCTGTAAATCACTTGGAAATACGACGCTTCGGTGGTTGTTGGGTCATTGCAGTTCATCAACTGTAAGACTTCACCTTCGGCGATAATATTGGTCGCATCGGCTAAAACTTCGAGAACCCGCATGCTTTCGGTTTTGACCATGAGTTGGAAAGCGCGGGTATATAAAAAATCACCGACTAAAACACTGGCTTCGTTGCCAAATAATGCGTTTGCTGTGTCGCGGCCGCGACGGGTAAGCGACTCATCGACAACGTCATCATGGAGCAGCGTCGCGGTGTGGATGAATTCAACAATTGCCGCCAATAGGTGGTGTTTGTCGCCACGATAACCTAGTGCGCGAGCTGCCAATACGGCGAGTTGCGGGCGCAACCGTTTACCACCGCTGTTGATGATATAGAAGCCGAGCTGATTAATCAGCGCAACGTCCGAGTTCAACTGGGCAGTGATAATGGTATTAACCGCGTCCATATCCGCTTGATTGAGGGCGCGTACAGCCGCTAAATCCATGGTATAATCAGCTCGTCTTTACAGAAAATTTGCGGGTGATTTTACCTGATTTGAAAATTTCTGCCAGATTTCTTCACCTTTGATCATTTTTTGACTTTTTACTTGCGTTGCTATCGGTTTTTCCGTAAAATCCGCGGCCTGAATTAAGTTTGTTGCGCCTGTACAAGGCATGTGGAGAATAATATGTACGCGGTTTTTCAAAGTGGCGGTAAACAGCACCGTGTCACCGAGGGCCAGACCGTTCGCCTGGAAAAGCTCGAAGCAGCTACCGGTGATACAATCGAATTTGAGCAAGTGCTCATGCTCTCTGATGGTGAAAAAGTAACGATCGGCGCGCCTTTCGTTTCTGGTGGTAAAATTAAGGCTGAAGTTGTGACTCATGGCCGTGGTGATAAAGTGACGATCGTTAAGTTCCGTCGTCGTAAGCATCACCGTAAGCAGGCGGGTCACCGTCAGTGGTTCACTGAAGTGAAAATCACTGGCATCAGCGGTTAAGAGGAGTAGAGACACATGGCACACAAAAAAGCTGGTGGTTCAACTAAAAACGGTCGCGATTCAGAAAGCAAACGCTTAGGTGTTAAGCGTTACGGCGGTGAATCAGTATTGGCCGGTAACATCTTGGTGCGTCAGCGGGGCACCAAATTCCACGCAGGCGACAACGTAGGTCTAGGTCGTGACCACACTTTGTTCGCAAAAGTAGACGGTAAAGTTACCTTCGAAACTCGTGGACCACAAAACCGGAAATTCATCAGCGTTTACGCTGACTAATACTGCAAAGTATTTCCGGAAAAACCCCGCCATCGTGCGGGGTTTTTTGTATACTTAAGTAAGTTTATTCGTCGAGCACAGGCAAAACCATGAAATTCGTTGATGAAGTAGAGATTCGCGCAGAGGCAGGAGACGGCGGTAACGGCTGTATCAGCTTCCGCCGCGAAAAATTTATCCCTAAAGGCGGTCCCGATGGCGGTGACGGCGGCGATGGCGGGGATGTCTGGTTAGTCGCCGACGAAAACGTCAATACCCTGATTGACTATCATTTTGAGCATTTGCATCGAGCGATGCGTGGTCAGAATGGTATGAGCCGCAACTGTACCGGTAAACGCGGTGAAGATAAAGTGCTGCACGTGCCGCTTGGTACACGTGTGAAAGACATGGACACCGGCGAAGTTTTAGGTGACTTGACCAAACAAGGTCAACGCTTGATGGTCGCCAAAGGTGGTTTTCACGGCCTTGGTAACACCCGTTTTAAAAGCAGTACGAACCGTGCTCCACGGCAAAAAACCGACGGCACCAAAGGCGAGCATCGGAATTTACAGCTTGAGCTGTTGTTACTTGCGGACGTCGGGCTGTTGGGTATGCCGAACGCTGGTAAGTCGACACTGATTCGTTCGGTCTCAGCGGCGAAACCAAAAGTTGCTGATTATCCGTTCACGACCTTAACGCCGAACTTAGGTGTGGTACGTTTGTCGGGCCACCAGAGTTTCGTGATTGCCGATATTCCAGGTTTGATCGAAGGCGCAGCGGACGGTGCCGGTTTGGGTATTCAGTTCCTTAAGCACCTTGAGCGCTGTGGCCTGTTACTTCATTTAGTTGATGTCGCACCTTACGACGAGTCTGATCCCGCGCAAGCGGCAGTCACGATTATTCATGAGTTGGCCGAATATAGCCCTGCACTGGCGGAGAAGCCGCGTTGGTTGGTGTTAAATAAAACCGACTTATTAGATGCAGAGACGCTGGCGGAACGTCGCCAAAAGGTGGTTGATGCCTTAGGATGGGAAGGCCCAGTTTTTGAGCTATCCGCATTAACAGGAAAAGCCTGTAAAGAGCTGATGGGCGAAATTATGCGGTATTTGGAAGCGTTACCGAAGCCCGCTGAACCGGAGCCAGAAGAAGCGGATAAAGTTGAGTTCAAATGGTCGAGTCACCACGCTGAGCAACTTCGCAATGCGGAGGAGTGGGTTGAGGGTGAGGACGACGATTGGGACGACGAAGATGATTGGGATGATGACGAGCCAGACGATGGCCATGTCATTTATCGCAAATAAAAAGAGCGGCAGCGAGCCTTTTGGCAGCTGCCGTTTTTTATTGGCGAAAATACGTTACAATACAGGTCTTTGCGGACAAACAATAATAACGAGTGACGCATATGCACATTTCCCTCATTGCCGCGATGGCGCACAATCGCGTTATCGGCAAAAACGGCGACATGCCGTGGCACCTCCCCGGTGAACTGCAGTACTTTAAGAGCCTAACCATGGGCAAGCCGATTGTAATGGGGCGCAAGACCTTCGAGTCGATCGGTCGACCGTTACCGGGACGTCATAATATCGTGATTAGCCGCAGTGCAGATAACTTACCTGCAGAAGTGACCGTAGTGCCCTCACCCGAAGCTGCCATCAAGGCGGCGCAGCTGCGTGCGGAAGAGGAAAACCGTCAAGTAGAAGAATTAATGGTGATCGGCGGAGGCCAAATTTATGCGGCATTCTTACCGATTGCCACCCGGCTTTATTTGACTCATATTGATTTAACTGTCGATGGCGACACTTGGTTTCCTGACTATCAACCAGAACAGTGGCAACGCACGCTACTGCGGGATCAAGCTGTTGATACGGAAAATACATTGGCCTATCGAGGCTATTTGTACGAAAAAAAGTAAGTTGTTAGTACAACAATAAGTGAGAATAACAATGACAATACTCTCGAAAACGGCGATGAGCTTAGCCGCGGCAACGGCACTTTTTGTGGCGCACTCCGTGAGCAATACAGCGTTTGCCAGTAATCAACGCTTAACCATGGAACCTTGTCACGTGCAAGGCCTTGCCGAGCAAGTGGAATGCGGTTTTTATACCGTGCCAGAAAATTATGACGAACCTCAAGGTCGCACCCTCGACTTGCATGTTGTGCGTTTGCCAGCAGTCAGTTCAGGTCGCACCAATGATCCAGTTTTTTTCCTTGCCGGTGGACCAGGGCAGGCTGCCACTGAGTTAACTTCAGTAGTCGCGCAATTGTTCCGCGACGTTCGGCAAACACGGGACATCATCCTCGTAGACCAACGCGGTACCGGTAAGTCGAACCCCCTTGAATGTCCACTTGGCGATCTAGGAGACATGTTGGTACCGGACCAAGACGTCGACTTAACCGGCATTTCAGCAGGGTGCGCAGCAGCGATTCAAAGTCAACAAGAGATTGATTTCCAACATTATAATACCGTCAATGCCATTCGAGATTTTGATAGCGTACGCTCGGCACTTGGTTATCAGCAGGTCAACTTGTACGGTGGTTCTTACGGTACTCGCGCCGGCTTAGTCTGGATGCGCGAGAAGCCGGAGTCATTGCGTAGCGTGGTCCTCGATGGCCTCGCGCCGACGCAAGTGGTGATTGGTCCATTTGGTACCTTTAGTCAACGTGCGTTCGACATACTGAATGCTGATTGTGCCGCCCAAGAAGGTTGTCTCGAAGAGTTCGGCGATATTAGCGAAACGTATTATGCATTGCGCGAGCAACTTCTCGAACAGCCGCAACGTTTGACCATTCGTGATGCCCGCAGTGACGAGCCGCATGAAGTTCTGCTCACCGCCACGCGGTTGGCCAGCATCCTTCGTGCCGCTTTATATTCCCCTCGTTCGCGTCAACTCATGCCATTGGCGATTCGCGAAGCAGCCGAAGGCAACTGGCGGCCGATTAGCGGCTTAGCCGGAAGTTTTGAAACCAACTCGCCATTGTATATGGGCTTAATGATGTCGGTATTGTGCCAAGAAGATTTGCCCCGAGCGGATGCTGAGTTATTGGCCCGTGATGCGGACAATCGCTTTATTGGTGGCAGTGTTGCGCGTGAGTTTCAGCGCATGTGCGCAGGTTGGCCGGTGCAGCCGTTAGCTGGTATAGCGCATGCAGAGCCAGTGCACAGTACCATCCCAACGCTACTCTTGTCAGGGCGACAAGATCCGGTGACGCCACCTGAATGGGGCGATTTAGCCGCAGAAACCTTACCGAACAGCCAGCATTTCGTTGCCGAACACGGTGGCCATACGATTTTTAGTCACACCTGTGCGAATCGAATGATTGACCGCTTTTTACAGAATCCAACAGCAGAAGTGGATGGCAAGTGTTTGGAGCAGACACGGTTACTGCCATTTGTTCGCAACGTTAACGCAGCGGGGATGTAAGCATGATTACTACACAAGGACTCGAGAAGTCATATAAAGACGTAAAAGCGCTGCGTGGCTTGTCGTTCGAAGCAAAAGATGGCGAAATTACCGGCTTGCTGGGCCCAAATGGGGCTGGCAAAACAACCTGTTTACGCAGTATTTATGGCCTGATTCATGCCGACCAAGGGACTGCTATGGTCGACCAAATTGATGCCAGTCAAGAGCCGTTAGAAGTGCGGCGTCGCATCGGCATTTTCCCTGATAAGTTTGGTTTGCAGGAACGTTTAACCGCCCGTGAGCACATCGCTTATTTCGCTGCCTTGCACGGGTTGCATGGGCAAAGTGGCGCCGAAGCAGTACAAAAGGTCATTGACGACTTAGGTATGCAGGATATTGCTGACCGCAAGACTGCAGGATTTTCGCAAGGTCAGCGAATGAAAGTTGCACTCGGCCAAGCGATTGTACACCAACCACAGAACTTGATCTTAGATGAGCCAAGTCGCGGCCTCGATGTGATGAGCACGCGTATCTTGCGCGAGCTTTTGTATCGTTTGCGCGAACAGGGCCGCTGTATCTTGTTCTCCAGCCACGTCATGCAGGAGGTGGCCGCATTGTGTGACCGCGTTGTGATTATGGTTGCAGGGCAAGTGGTGGCCGAAGGCACACCGCAAGAATTGTGTGAGCGCACAGGTCAAAGCAGCTTTGAAGAAGCGTTTGTGCAGTTAATCGGAACCGAAGAGGGCATCATGCTATGAAATCGCTATTTTTTACTATTTGGCGCAAAGAAATGCTCGATGCGATTCGGGACCGCCGCAGCCTAATGGCCGCTATGTCGTATGCATTCTTCGGACCCGTGTTGATGGCCGTCGCCTTTATGGCGATTATCAATGATGCAGTGTCTGAGAGCGACGTTTACGTCAACATTGAGGGTGCTGAGCATGCGCCGGCGTTTGTCGATTTTCTTAATTCGCGGCGTATCTTTGCCGGTACAGAAGAGAATAAAGCACGTGACATCGACGTGATGATTCCAGAAGATTACCAAGATAAATTGGCGCGAGCGGAGATGATTGAAATTATCGTCCGTGCTGACTACTCGGTACGCAGTGACAGCAGTCAACGTAATCGCGTGGAATCCGCGATTCGGGAGTACAGCAGTACGATTGCTGCACAGCGTTTAACCTTGCGTGGAATTAGTGCCGAAGTCATTCGTCCATTGGTGGTCGACAAACAAGACACGGCGACGAAAGAGTCGCGTGCTGCCTTGATTCTCGGCACGGTCATGGTGTTTGTGCTGATGGCCATTTTCTTCTCTGGCATGAACGTGGCGATTGACACCAGTGCTGGTGAACGTGAGCGCAACTCGCTCGAGTTCTTATTGGCACAACCGATACCCACCCATTGGCTGGTCATGGCCAAAGCTGGAGCCGCTGCGACCTTTGCATTTGTTGGTGCGGTGCTGAGTATCTTGATGATTCCATTGGTGTTCGTGTTTGTACCATTGGAAAAGCTTGGCATTGAGTTTAGTTTGTCGGCCGCCAGTCAGATACAAATGATCCTCACCTTGATCCCATTGGCATTGCTCGCGAGTATTTTGCAGCTGTTTGTCAGCTTCCGAGCGAAGTCGTTCAAAGAAGCACAAACCTATATCTCGCTGGTCATGTTTATTCCGGTTGCGGTAATTTTCGGTATCGAATTTAGCCGCGTTGAGCACCCGTTACTAAGCGTATTGCCGGTGACGTCGCAGCACCAAGTATTGCTAAATACCATCGGCGGACAAGCGATTAACTGGCTACATGTCGGTGCTGGTGCGCTTGTGACTCTCGCATTGACTGCCGTATTGGTGTGGGTAGTGACACGCATGTTGAAAAGCGAGAAAGTGATCTTTGGTTTATAAATGTGAACATTCAATTAGGAATTGTCCATGTATGATCCACTGACAAGTAAAACCATTCCTGCCTTTCACGAGGCAGGAATGGCAACCTATTGGCAAGCGGTGACACCGTTTCCGGACACGGATTCGGTGGCTTTGCCAGTGCAAGCGGATGTTGTTGTCATTGGGGCGGGTTATACCGGCCTTAATGCGGCCGTAACCCTCGCCCGAGACTACAACAAGCATGTTGTGTTATTGGAAGCAGGCAGTATCGGTGCCGGAGCAAGCTCGCGAAATGCGGGCTTTTTATTGCCGGGCAGCGGCCGCTTAGGGTTTCAAGACTACCGTAACAAGTTTGGTGTCGACGTTGCCCAAGCGGTGCAAAACGAATTCGCCGCCAGTATAGCCCACGTCCACCACGCCATCGACGACAGTGACTATCATTGTGACTTCACCCATGCCCGTTACTTGCGGGTCGCCCACAATGCCAAAGCAGCGCGGCTATTACACGAGCAACAGCCAGCTTATGAGCCGACCTTGCTTGATGCTGAATGGCTGACGGCGGAAACCTTAAAACAACAGATTCCCGGCTTGCCCTGGGGACATGGCGGTTTAGCTTTAACGCCAGCAGCAGCGCTGAACCCGCGCGCATTAACCGCGGTGTATTTAGAGCAAGCAAAGAAAGCAGGAGTCACCATCGTTAGCGGACACCCTGTTACACATTGGCAAGCGCACGGCGATGGCACGCACCAGCTCGAAGCCGCAGGCTCAAGCATACGCTGTCAACAGGTATTGGTCTGTACCAATGGCTATCTACCCGGGCAGCCCTTTGCGGACATTGCCCAGCGCCAGTTTCCAGTATTGTCGAGTATTTTGGTCAGTCGGCCACTGAATGCTGTCGAACAGCAAATGCTCGGCTTGACGGTGAATGATTTGGTGATGGACACGCGCTTATTGAAATATTATTACCGCCTGCTACCTGACGGCCGGATTCTTTTCGGTGGTCGCGGCGCCGTGCGCGGTAAGGACGCCGATAGCGGACGCCAGCGCCAACGACTCGAGCGGGCCTTAGTGCAAACTTTCCCACAACTGGAAGGCTTGTATGCAGATTATTTCTGGAGTGGCTGGATATCCGTTGCTCTCGATTCGATGCCGAGGGTGTTCAGTCCCAGTGCTGGCGTATATACCAGTGCTGGCTACTGTGGTGCCGGCGTGGCTTTTGCTAGCCTCGCCGGGAAGCGCTTAGCTCAGCTAGCCGCAGATGAAGCCTTGCCAGCGTTACCATTTTATCAGTCGCCATTACCCAAATACCCCATGCCACAACTTAGACGTGTCGCACTACGAGGCTTATACCAATGGCAACGTTGGTTTGGCTCGTAAGGTATTGGTCACCGGGACTATTTCTGAGAAAACAGCGCCAGAACTGAGCCTAAAAAGATTAAAAACGCAGCAGCATTTCGGCGGCTGTGCAATAGCAGTCGCCGTCACACACCGGGCAATAGTAACCTTCTTCCAGCGACGATTGCAGCCAGCGGTTTTGATGCTCGGCAATCAGTTCACCACCACAGCGCGTAAAGTATTCGAAGGCGCTATTGTTCGGGCTTTGCTTCCAAATATGCGCTAAACCACCCAAACAACCCGCGCCTTGCGCTTCAATAATAGAATGCATTAGTAAGGACTTACCTACACCACCACCCTGAAAATCCGGGTCGACAGCGGAACATTTGAAGTAACAAAGTTGCTCAGCAGAAAACGGCCATTGGTCTGGTGTGCAATGCTGGTCTACTGGCCATTGGTTTGGCGCAAACGTAATACGAATCCCTACAAGCTCGTCGTCGGCATAGGCGAGCCAATGCAAATTACGCCCACACTCAGTTTGGCCCCGTTGATAAAAGTCCGCCAAATTCTCCGGCGTCAAATAGTTCTCGCCATGCACTTTATTGCCAAGCGTTATCACTGCCTCAAAATCCGTTTCTTGCATCTGCCGAAAACTCAACCGCGCCATACAGGTTCTCTCTCATTATTATTTTCGCCATTATACCCACCGCAGCCAGGTCTTGGCTAGAAGGTGGTTAGTGACAAGCAACCAAGCAGGCAGGCAGCGCGAGCGGTGAGGCAGCTTCCGCGGTAAGGCAGCCCCCCCTTTGGCGATCGCTCAAGTACATCCCTGTATCGCTATGGCGTCGCCATCCATGGCGACGACATTCGCCAAACGGGGGGCTGCCTCACCGCTCGCGCTGCCCGTTCGCAGTTGCATGAAAATTCGCAACATAGTAGTGTTTACTATTAGTAAACGGAGTGATTATGCATATAATAACAAGGAAGCCATTTAGCGATGCAGTTAAGAAATTTCCGCGTCACGCAAACGCAATTGCAGCTGCTTGTTTTTATCGACTTTAAACACGGTAAGGTATTCGTCAAGTATCTTGTTGACCACAAAACTTATGACCAAATTTGTAAGCAATTTCGTCATTGAGGAGTCTTAAGTGATTATTGAAGAAAGTGCAGTGCAGGCAATGAGCGATCTACTGACGCGCTTCCCCATTCTGAAAGAAGTAAATACCACTCAGGAGCACGAGCAGGCTTTGGAGCTGATGGAGAGTTTACTAGACGACTATGATCGCAATTTTCTATTGATTGAAGCATTGTCGAGTTCGATTGAGCGTTATGAAGAAATCTCACCGGAGTTTTTGGGATTTAACGGCACAGTGGAGAACCTGAATAAGGGAACAGCAGTGTTACGCATGTTAATGGACCAGCATGCTTTAAAAACGAACGACTTTGAAAATGAAATCGGTAAAAAAAGCATGGTGTCACAAGTGCTTTCAGGAAAGAAAAATCTGACAAAGGAACATATCGCCCGCTTGTCAGCACGATTCAACCTATGTCCTTCAGTCTTCTTTTAATGTTGTCTAACAACAAAAAAGGGGCCGAAGCCCCTTTTTGTTAGTAGCGGTAGGTGTCGGGCTTGAATGGGCCTTCGACCGGTACGCCGATGTAGTCGGCTTGGTTTTGGGTCATTTTGGTAATGACACCACCAAAGCCTTCGACCATGTAGCGGGCAACTTCTTCGTCGAGTTGTTTTGGTAATACTTCAACGGTTAAGTGCTTGGCCTTGTCAGCTGCTGACATGGCTGCGAACTTTTGCTCGAACAGGTGAATTTGTGCCAGCACTTGGTTTGCGAACGAACCATCCATGATGCGGCTTGGGTGACCAGTTGCGTTCCCTAGGTTCACCAAGCGGCCTTCAGACAGGAGAATTAAGTAGTCGCTGCTATCGTCAGAACGGAATACCGTATGAACTTGCGGCTTAACCTGCTCCCAACGCCAGTTTTTGCGCATGAATGCAGTGTCGATTTCGTTGTCGAAGTGACCGATGTTACAGACCACAGCACCTTTTTTCAGGGCAGCAAGCATGTACTGATCACACACGTTCACGTTACCCGTCGTGGTGACGATTAAGTCCGTGTTACGAAGCAGCTCGTGATTAATCGTTGAACCGTCGTTGCTGTTCACACCGTCAACATATGGTGAAACGACTTCGTAGCCGTCCATGCACGCTTGCATGGCACAGATTGGGTCGACTTCAGTCACTTTGACGATCATGCCTTCTTGACGCAAAGAGGCCGCAGAGCCTTTACCCACGTCGCCGTAGCCAACGACTAATGCTTTCTTGCCGGATAACAAGTGGTCGGTGGCGCGCTTAATCGCATCGTTCAACGAGTGGCGGCAGCCATATTTGTTGTCGTTCTTCGACTTGGTGACCGAGTCATTAACGTTAATTGCAGGCACTTTCAAAGTGCCTTTTTTCAACATTTCGACTAAACGATGCACACCTGTGGTGGTTTCTTCGGTAATGCCGTGGATATTTTCCAGCATGGCTGGGAATTTTTCGTGAATTAATAAGGTCACGTCACCACCGTCGTCGAGCACCATGTTGGCATCCCACGGTTGGCCGTCTTTCATACAGGTTTGCTCAAGACACCACTCGTACTCTTCTTCAGTTTCGCCTTTCCACGCAAATACTGGAATACCAGCGGCGGCGATGGCGGCTGCTGCGTGATCTTGAGTTGAGAAGATATTACATGAAGACCAACGGACTTCTGCACCCAAGTCAATCAAGGTCTCAATCAAAACGGCGGTCTGAATGGTCATGTGAATACAACCAATAATACGCGCGCCTTGGAGTGGCTGGCTGGCTTTATACTTGTTGCGAATCGCCATCAACGCAGGCATTTCTGACTCTGCGATTTGAATTTCTTTCCGGCCATAATCGGCAAGGCTGATATCAGCGACTTTGTAATCTTGAAATGCGGTCATGTTAGGACTCTCAATCAGTTGTATGGGTAACCCGCGGCTTATGATGCCGCAAGTTCTTCCACTAAGTTCAGTTCAGCAAGAATGTCTTGCTGTTGTTCGATGCTTAAACGCGGCCCATAGTTACTTACCACTGCTGCTGCTGAGCGGCTGGCAAGGGTACCGGCTTGGGCAGGCGTCAAGCCTTGGGTTATGCCGAATAAGTAGGCGCCAGCAAACATGTCACCTGCGCCATTGGTGTCAATGGCTTGCACTTTAAACCCTGGCACCTGAATGCGACGTTCTTTGGTGCCGATGAGGGCGCCATTCTTGCCTCGGGTAATTACGACTTGGCGGGCAAACTGCAATAAAGCTTCCATCGCTGGTTCGATGCCTTCTTTCCCGGTGTAAATTTCAGCTTCTTCTTGATTACAGAAAAGAACGTCGACACCTGGGGTTAAAAACTCGTCCAAACCTTCTTTGAAATACTTCACCATGGATGAGTCGGAGAAGGTTAAGGCGATTTTAGTATTATTTTTTTCAGCAACGTCACGCGCTTCACGAACCGCTGCGCGAGCGATTTCGGAAGTGGCTAAGTAACCTTCGATGTATAAGTATTGCGAATCAGCAACGACCGCAGGCTCAAGCTCGTCGGTTGAAAAGTCGATGGTGATGCCGAGAAACGTACACATGGTGCGTTCTGCGTCGGGCGTAACCATGACTACACACTTGCCGGTGTGTCCGTCGTTGTTTTGTTTGACCAGATGAGTCATAACACCAGCGCGATCGAGATCCTGCTGGTAAAAGTTGCCGTCGTCGTCGTTGGCGACTTTACAGCAGTAAAATGCTTTACCACCGAACTGACTGAAGGCGACTAAGCTGTTAGCGGCAGAACCACCACCGACTCGCTTTTCCAAGGTGAATTCCTTGTGCAGCTCGGCCAATAATAATTGCTGCTGGGCTTCGTCCAACAGGGTCATAATGCTCTTTTCAATATTATGGCGCGCCAAGAACTCGTCGGTGACTTTAAATTCTTGATCGACCAAGGCGTTTCCCACGCCGATTACGTCGTAAGTCTTCATTACGCTCGATTCGCTAGCTGAGTTAAAATTAAGGCCGAATATTGTACACGAATTTATGGACGATATCCGCCAGAAATTCCTTTTGTTGTAATACTCACGGCATCATGGGCATGTAATGATTCGTAATGATTTACACGAACACGAAAATCAAGCACGGTTGGGGTTTTGTCCAACTCATGCTGGAGTCGCCGGGCTGCATCTTCACAAAACATCAAGTTTTGTCCATTCAGGCGAGCAAACTCCTGTTCGTCTTCGCGTTTTACAGCGGCTTGAACCGGTGTTTTTAATGAATTTTCAATGCGGTCAATCAGCGCGACGATGGGTAAAATGTCCACTTCGTCACTTAACTTAACCTTCACTTCCGCAAGTGAACGCTGGCTATGTGGTGTTGCGACAATACCTTCTGTGGTACCAAGCCACTCGACCATTTCCTCGTTACTCACTTCGTCGTCGCCGAAACGGCTCCGGAAAGCGTCTTGAATGAGCTGCCGTGCGAGCGCTGCCGAGCAAGGGCAGGTCGAGGAATAGGTCACGCCGACTTCAAGTTCTAACTCGACGCGATCGCCAACGCGTTCAGCGCTGACCGTCACTGGGTAACCTTTCCAGCCTTGCTTACCACTGACGAGCGACTTACGGCGCAATAAATATTCGAAACTAAACGACACACGCGCAGACTCACTTAAGCCTTCGTGGGTCGAAATAAATGTAGCCAGAAGCGCTTTAATGCTGCTTCCGCTCAGGACGTTATCATTGGCAAGCTCGTCGACAGCTAAATAGAGCCGTGACATGTGAATGCCTTTCGCTTTTGGGTCATCCAAGCTAACAAACGCTTCAATGCGTGCGCCCACTTGCTGTGGCAAACCTGCTTCACTAGCGATCGTCATCGGCATTTCGATCTGACTCATGCCGACCCAGTCGAGCGTTCCTTCGGTTTGTGCTTGCGCTTGGTTGGCAATATCCGGCATTGATGTCGGCATGCATTCGTCTCCGCTTTTCTGCATTTTCAAAAACGTGACCGCAAATTATACAACAAATGCGGCCTGAACATCACCATCATCGCGGAAATTATCTGTAATTGGTGGCAAATTAGGTTGAAAATAAGCGCAAAACAGTAAGTCGCGATATAGTATGGCCTTACTACGTACGAAGATGAGGATTTGGATTGAATGAGTTCAGCAAATAAGTCAGCGATTGATTGGGAGCTAATCGGCCAGTATCGATCTTTACTTGGCGCGACGGGTTTAGCCGATAGTATTGCCATGTTACAACGGGTGATGCCTGAGTATATTGACGAGTTACAGGCGCAGGTGGCGAGTCAAAATGAAAAGGCGACCCGCGCTCAAGCACACAAGATGAAAGGAAGTTGTCGTTCGCTTGGCTTGATTCGTGTTGGTTTGGTGATGGAGTGGCTGGAAAAAGAGTCGTGGCAGTGGCCTGAAGTAGAGGAAACACTGGCGACTTGGTCAGCGCAATTTGAGGAAGATTGCAAAGCCCTTGTAGCCGGCCTTTAGAGGACTGAGCCAATAAAAAAGCCTCGCATATGCGAGGCTCTCGGAAAAGCAACGGTACTAAGCAGTTTTAATATGCACATCGCCAACGAAGCGATAGCCCTCACCGTGAATTGTGGTAATCAGGTTCGGCGTATCTGGATGCGCTTCAAAATGACGACGAATACGTCGAATCGCAACGTCGACCGTCCGGTCATTTGGACGTAGCTCACGATCAAGCATCTTCCGCACTAAGGTGTCGCGATCGTGAATTTTACCCGGCTGAGTTAGAAACAACTCTAAAGCGCGGTATTCACTTTTCGGTAAGCGGAACATTTTTCTATCCGGCGAGTACAGGCAGCGGCTATCGCAGTCCAGCACCCAGCCGCTGAAGTGGTATTGTTTACTACCTTCAACTTCAGATTCTTTCGATTCGTTAATTTGTTCGATACGACGCGCTAAGTTACGCACCCGGACCGTTAATTCGCGCGGATTGTAAGGCTTGATCAGATAGTCGTCTGCACCAAGTTCAAGTGCTAGCAAGCGGTCTTCGTCACTGTCACGGCCTGTTAAAAAGACCAAGCCGATATTATTTTGTTCGCGCAGAGATTCAGCGAGCTCGAGGCCGCTTTGGCCCGGCAGATTGACATCCATAATGATAATGTCGATTTGTTGCTGCGCCATAATGTGTTCCATTTGACGGCCATCAGCAGCATCAAACACTTCGTAACCTTCCTGTTGGAACAGGCGAGTTAGTGTTTGTCGGGTGACCACCTCGTCTTCCACGATTAGAAGTTTCACGTTCATTTTTTGTTCCATGCTGGTTCCGATCTCCGCTAGCTAGGCAAACTCGACGCGTTAAGAATAACAATTAATATAATAGAATAGGGTCTATGGCCTTGTTATTGCAAGTAAGTTCCCCGAATTTTTAACATTTTAGCGTGAATTCTCGAGTTTAAGTCGGCTTTTCGGTTTGTCTACTTAGCGTCAAGGTCACGATGGTGCCGTGGCTATGTGTCGAATCATCGGCCGAATAGGACGTTGATTGAAAGTTGATACGACCTTCGGGTAAGCGTCTGACCCAATTTAAAACACGAATCAGTCCCAGACCTGAACTGAGAGAAATTTCGGTTGAGTGCGCTGCTGTTTCGCTTAAACACTCAAGCTGTGACTCACTAAGACCACAGCCGTTGTCGCTAATGGTGATGATGACTTGTTCGTCGTTGCTGGTGAGGTGTAAATGAATCGCAAGTGGCTGTGCGTGAGTGTGAACACCGCTGATTGGAGCGTGCTGAATTGCATTGTTCACCAGCTCAGCAAGAATTCGCTCCAGTACTGACGTCGGTAAATAAACCACTGTATCGCCATTCACGTCACAATTGAGGTGTACGTTATCAGGCAATCGCAATTCGTGGCAAAACTGATGCTCGATTTCTTGGCAATATACTGACAGCGCGATTTGCCTGAGTTTATCGACGTGAAGGCCGCCGCTGAGTTGTTGATAGTGGTCGATGAGTCGTGACACTGTATTGAGATAACGTAAACCTGAGGCGAGCTGATCTTGCATGCGCTTGACTAAAAGACGGGCCTGCTCTGATTGACCTGATATGGCGGCATTTGCGTTCGACTGATTGAATTCAGATTGAAAACTCAACAATGTAAGCGTGGTGTCACTCAGGGGCTTTTCAATCGCAACGGCAAACTCTGCAATCAACGCACTCACTGCAGCAAGATTTTCTTGTTCGCGCAGATGATCTTGATAGCGGCCTAACTCAAACATCGCTTCTGTGAGTTTTTGGTTAACTTCGCGCAAGTTGTTGGTTCGTTCGCGGACCTCTTTTTCGAGTTTTTCATAGGCTGACCGAGCTTGTTCGGCACTATGCGCCGCGTAGCGTCGTTCATGGCGAAACTTTTCCAACAACCGGTGAATTTGCAGGCGAAGTTCATAAAACTCATCGGCGATAGGCTGGTCATGAAGCAAATCGATCTTGTGATCGATAATCGCTTTACTCAGCGACCGGCTAAAACTTTGCACACTACTTTGAACATGACGTTGATAAAATTGCAGCGCAATGAAAAGGGCAACGAGCACAGAGGCAATACCGCCAAGGCTGACGAGGAAGTGCCTCTGCGCAACCGTTTGCGACGTGTCTTGAGACATACGTAGGTAAAGGTAGCCAATGTTGGCAGACGTGCTTTGTTGGCGAGTGACTTGGATCGGCTGCACGACTTCGAGAATATTGCCACGAAACTGATACGGACTGATCTCATTCAATTGACCGGCTTGTGATGGTAGCGCAGCGCGGCCCGGCTGGTTGTAGCTCGCGGAGACTTCAAGGGCAGAATTACCGCTGCTTTCGGCATAAATGTGCGCATGTAAAACGGCATCTACCGCCGCTAAACCTTGCAATAGAGCAATGGCTTCGTCAGCGTTTAGCTGCATCGCCGAGGCTTTCAACGCGAGTTGTTGGGCGATCATTTCACCTTGGTCAATTAATCGGTTGCGTTCACCATTGGAAATCACCAGCGTCGTCAATGCCGCGTACAGCAGCATAACAATAGCAACTAAGCCAAACGCTAGAGCATACAAGCGCTGACTCAGCGGACGCTGATGTTTTTCTTTGGTGAAATCGACTTTAGCCATATGCAAGGTTCATTAACTAGCAGCCCAAACGGTGAATTTACGATTATCGGCAAGTACATGGACCTGCTTAAATGTGGTCGCCAATACCTCACGATACGGTAAAAAGCTATTACCGACGAGAAATAACTTGCCACCCGGTTTGAGATACTGGCGGCATTGGCGAATGAAATTTTGGGTGATGGCGTAATCGGTTTGTCGACCGGCATGAAACGGTGGATTGGTAACGATGCAATCGAATTTTACCGTGGTTTGTTGTTTTAACGCAGCAAGTCCATCACTGGCCAACAAGGTAACGTGCTCGGCCAGAGGTGCCAAGGTTCTCTCCGCTGCAGCTAATGCTAAGGTATTGATATCAATACCGGTAATTGACTTGGCAGCAACGCGATGCTGGAGGGCAGCAGCGATAACGCCGGCACCGCATGCAAAGTCGAGGATATCGCCGCTGAAGTTGGAAACAGGCTGCTGATAGAGCGCGCGGAGCAATAATTCGCTGCCGCCATCTAAACGGTTTTGACTAAATACACCGGGGTAGTTAAAAATTGTAATGCTGCCAAATTCAGTCGCCAGCGGATAGCTTGATAAATAGTCTTCAGGATTAAATGCCTGTGCGGTTTCGAGCGTACAGCGCAGCAGTTGACAATGATTACCACTGGCGAGCTTTTCATTCGCACTGTAGCCAATAAATGGCGATTTAATGTAAGACTGAATGCCGCTGTCTTTATGGCCAACTAAAAACACGGGTGTTTGTAGCGGTAAAGTCGCAGCAAGATTAGCCATCAGCATGTGCACTAACTGCTTCTCTTTGGGAACATTAACCACAACCGCGTCAACCGCTACCGGCTTTGCGAGAAATGGTGCAAGGATATCCTCGCTTAAGTCGCTCTGATACGCATCACTGGCGTGCAAGTGCCAACTGAGGGTCGGATACCCTGCTTGCTGCAATGTTGTCGCTTGTTGAGCAGGCGGATGAACGAGAAGTAATTTACCCAAGGGCAAAACATCGAGTTGGCGCATTAATAATTGGGTGTGGGCTATAGCTGTCATTCGTCACTCAGGCGGTCAGGGTAAGCTTCAACAAAAGTTTCAACCATTTCAGTGGCTAAAGGAATTTCGTCAGCGTCAAAACAGGCGACATGGAAGAGGGCTTCGCCCTCATTGCTGACCGGAATATTGCTGATTCCAATCACAATGCCACTCACCGAAGAATAAACCGAGGTATGTTCGCCACCATGGGGCGGCGCAATATGCGCTAGCAGCTGGCCACGGTTCACTTGTTGGCCAAGATCGACTTTCAAAATCACTAATCCGTCGCCTTCACTGCGCATCCACACGGAGCGTTGTGAATAGACAGGCGTAACTTTTTTGCGTGTGCGTCGGCCTTTCATCATTTTCAGCATTTTTATGACATTGGTGACACCGTTTACGCCTGCTTTAATTGAGGCGTAATCAAACCGCAGCGCTTCGCCAGCCTCGTAAAGAATGAGCGGAATGCCAAGTTCACTCGCGGTTGAGCGCAAGGATCCATCGCGATCTTTCGAGTTCATGATCACCGGACAATTAAACGCGGCCGCCATCGATTTTGCTTCTTCATTGTCGAAATTCACCCGAATCTGCGGCAAGTTGCTGCGGTGAATAGCACCTGTATGGAGATCGATAATATGGGTTGCGCGTTCGACCAGTTGCGTGCGAAAGAGAAACGCTAAACGGCTACCGAGAGCGCCGCGCTCAGATCCGGGAAAGCAACGATTGAGGTCGCGCCGATCGGGTAAGTACCGCGTTTGCTGAATAAAACCAAACATGTTGACCACGGGCACTACCAGTAATGTTCCCGTTAGTTCTTTTGGGTCAATAAGTTGTATCAGTCGTCGGCAGATTTCAATGCCATTGAGCTCGTCGCCATGAATGGCGGCACAAACGAGAAGCACTGGCCCGGGCTTAATGCCGTGAAGTACTTCAACGTGCAAGTCGAGGGGCGTGTCTGAATAAAGTCGGGCAGCGGGCAGTAGAACCCGCTCTTGGGTGCCGGGAGCAATTTGGATATCGCCCAACTGAAAAGGCTGACTGCGTTTACGCGCCATGTTAGCAATCCTCTAGAGAACGACTTTGGGGCGGACTAGCCGCGCCCCTTGGTGCGTGTTTTGTGTTGTTTAGCGTTCTTTTCGATGAACGTAATAATTTGCGTAGCGACGTCTTTGTCCGTTGCGCTTTCAATCCCTTCGAGGCCGGGTGACGAGTTCACTTCCATCACCAGAGGACCGTGATTGGAACGTAACAGGTCAACACCAGCGACATTAAGCCCCATTGTTTTTGCCGCTTTAATCGCGGTAGAACGTTCTGCAGGGCTGAGCTTGACTAAGGTCGCGCTGCCACCGCGATGTAAATTGGAACGAAACTCGCCCGGTTTAGCTTGACGCTTCATCGCGGCAATGACTTTGTCACCGATCACGAAGCAACGTAAGTCGGCACCGCCCGCTTCTTTAATGTATTCTTGCACCATAAAGTGCGCGTTTAAGCCCATGAAAGCTTCGATTACACTTTCTGCTGCTTTGCGCGTCTCGGCAAGTACAACACCGATACCTTGCGTGCCTTCTAACAATTTAATCACTAATGGCGCACCGCCGACCATGTCAATCAGATCGGGAATGTCTGAGGGCTTACTGGCAAAACCTGTGACCGGCAAACCGATGCCTTTGCGCGAAAGTAATTGCAGTGAGCGTAATTTGTCGCGACTACGACTAATAGCAACCGACTCATTCAGTGGATAGGTGCCCATCATTTCAAATTGGCGCAACACAGCAGTGCCGTAGAAAGTCACTGAGGCACCAATACGAGGAATCACCGCATCAAATTGTGGTAACTCAACGCCACGCATGTGAATTTCCGGCTCTTTGGCATTAATGTTCATGTAACACCGCAATGGGTCGAGAACATGCATTTCATGGCCGCGCTCTTCACCTGCTTCAATAAGCCGACGTGTCGAATAGAGATGTTTATTGCGCGAAAGGATCGCAATTCTCATGCTGGAAGTCCTTGTAAGTATGAAGCTTGTGGATTAACGAGGAAACGCCCACTCAATGCCTGACGACCCAGTAACATTCGAAACTTCATTGTATCACGGTTTGTTAATGTCAGTTCAGCAGGAAATGATTGTTGTGTGGTGCCTTGACCAATCACAACGGTCGTGCGAATGACGTAACGAATTTCTTTGTGACCACCAGAGTCCGTCACTTGGCGTTGTTCAAGTACCGGTGCTTCGCAGACTTGCTCGGTTAAATCATTTTGCATGGGGTGCATCCAAATTCGTAACCATTCTTGGCCGTCGCGTTCGAACGGTTCAAGCTTAAACGCATGCAAGCACGATGTCCGGGCACCGGTATCGACCTTGGCTTTTATTTTGCTGATACCCAGCTCGGGTAACGCCAGCCATTCTCTCCAACCCGTGACTTGATAGGGTTTTCCTATATGTTGAACCGTTGTTGTCACAGCCATTCCTTACTTAATTTATGCGCCAAAATGAACGATTTAGAAAAAATAGTCGCTAAAATTTACATTGTCATGATTACAAAAGTGAACTAATTTGTGCATAGTGAAATAACATTCTTCAGAAATTCCATATTCTGTCAGACACATCCGCAGACTGGGACTTGTTTTCTCGTTACTTGGTTATAAAGCGAAGTCTGCGCTATCGATGGATAATCTGCAAATTATATCGCGTACGTCATGGATTGCAGAACCAAAAAAAAATTTCAAAAGGAACACTTATGACGACCTGCAATAGCTGCAGCTGTTACAAAGGTTTAGGGTTTGGCATTCAAATGGCGTTTCAACCGATTGTTGATATCACCAAACGTACGGTTTATTAAAGGTATTCTAGCCGTTGCTGATGAGTTAAATATTAAGGTGATTGCCGAAGGCATTGAAGTCGAAGACGAAATGAAAGCACTGCAAGACTTAGGTATTGAGCTGATGCAAGGCTATTATTTTGCTAAGCCACAGATCAAGACACTCACGGATCCGTTCAATCGGACTTGAGGTGTTGAGCGCGCGTATCACGCAGTGATCGCAACAAGCTGACAAAGTCCGCAGCAGAGCGATCAAATGCATTTTCGCTGACCAATAAGTCGTAGCCGAGCAACTCGCGCAGTTGCTCCATGCGCCAACAAAAAGCTGCTTTAACCCCTTCGTAGGTGACTCCCTCACTACTTTTGTGTTTCAGTGGTACGTCAAAGTAGTGGGCGTAATCACGCTCTTCCGGCTTGTGGTAACGCAGTGCTAGCACCAAGACATTGCGCTGCTCAAGCATGAGGTGAACAGCCATGCGCTGTGAGATGTTTTCGAGAAACTCATGGTAGCTATGAATTCGAAAGCCCACATAGGGCATGTCCCGTAGTTCCAGAAAATGTTGCAGGCGAGGTTGATCAAAACGCAGAATATTGTCCCAGTTGAGTTGCCAGCGGCCCTTGCGATGATAATAGGCGATCGCCTGTGGAGTGAAGACAAAGGTTGCTTCTGGTTCGAGTACTTTAGCGACACCAATGGCACTGAGAACGATAGCCAAGCTTGTCGCCACAATGAGCACGGCCAAAGGTAAAGGCTGGGCGAGATTCCAAATTAATAAACAAGCCACCAGCGCAACACCAGACAAGGTTAACACTTGTCCAGGTCGTTTACTGCTCGGTCGAATGCTGATTTGGGTCGTTTTCATCGTGAACTGTTCAACCTTGCTTTTGTTGCAGGCGCTGCGCTAGACCTTGCAAAAGCACCCCTTGCGTAAATTCCTTACGTAAATAATAGCCTCTTGGCCGTGTTTGAATGCGCTCACCGTTCGGTCCAATCGCGGCGGTCAATTTCGAACCATCCGCTGCTTTTGGTCGTAACTGTAATGCTGTCCCAAATCTGGCGGTGAGAGACTCGACTTGACCAAGAATGATCTGCTCGGTGATTTCTTCCCAATCTTGGCGCAACTGCTGTTCTTGTTGCGGACTCGGCTGCCAGAGAATAGGCACGCCGATGGTGCGCTCGGCGATTGGAATTTCGCGACGGCCGTCGATAGGAATCCACAGCACCAGTTTTAATTTATTGCAGACGTTGCTTTGTTCCCATTGAATTTGGTGCAAACCGAGTAGCGGCGTGATGCACACATACGTGGTTTCTAATGGTTTTGCATCGGGAGAGACCGGAATTGTTTTTAATTCCACACCGAGTTCAGGAAAATCTTGCTGTTGCTTCGAACCCGCCGTGGCGCCGAGAAATTGCTCAATTAACTGCCCGGTCCAGCCTTTTGCGTGACGTAAGGAGGTTGGAACCGCGACACCGGCAGCGGCTGCAAGTTCGGCAAATGATTTACCGGTCAATTGGTCTGCTCGAGCCAGCAACTCCGGAATAGATGCTGGCGGCGTTGTTGCTCGATGGAGTTGAGTAGCTGACAACACAAACGCCTCATTCTGAATAAATTCATTCATGGTAGGGCGAAGAAGGGACGCAAGCAAGACTAGGCTGCGATTAACTGGCTGCTTCGCATGGTATGAACAGCAAGAAGTTATTTGCCGCGGACGTCGCTTTGTGGTCAAATCAAATGAATGAAAGATATGAGAGGATGCTCGCGTGATTGATGCCGAAGGATATCGGTCGAATGTCGGCATAGTGATTTGTAACGAGCATGGGCAAGTATTTTGGGCACGACGTTTTGGTCAGCAAAGTTGGCAATTCCCGCAAGGTGGAATTGATGATGGCGAGACCCCAGAACAGGCGATGTTTCGCGAACTTTACGAAGAAGTTGGACTCAAGCCACATCAAGTAGAGCTCATTTATACGAGTCGCACTTGGTACCGCTATCGACTTCCGAAACGTTTGGTGCGCAAAGGTTCACGACCATTGTGTATCGGCCAAAAGCAAAAGTGGTTTCTGTTGAAGCTGACCTGCGATGAAGCCGACGTGGACGTGTTGCAGTCTGGTCATCCTGAATTTGATGGCTGGCGCTGGGTCAGTTACTGGTATCCCGTGCGACAAGTGGTTGCTTTTAAGCGTGACGTTTATCGTCGCGTGATGAAAGAGTTTGCCCATGTAGCGATGCCGTTCAAGAACAAATCCCGTCCGAAACGACAAAAACGAAAGCGATAAACATGCTTACTTTATTGCAGCGAATTGTAGAGGCCGTCAACCAAGCGCCGGATTTAGATTCGGCGCTACGTACCATCGTGGAACGGGCTCGAGCTGCACTAGGGAGTGATGTGTGTTCGGTCTATTTGGCCGACCACGATGCCGAGCAATTCGTCCTCATGGCGACGGAAGGCTTGGTCTTAGAGGAACATGAACGCGTCGCCTTGAACTTTGGCGAAGGCTTGATCAGCTTGGCTGCGCAGCGCGAAGAACCGCTCAATATCGCCAATGCCACCGAGCACCCCAATTACAAATATGTTGAGTCGGTTGGTGAAGAAGCCTTTAAAGCCATGTTAGTGGCGCCGATTATCCACCAACGTAAAGTCCTCGGCGTGCTCGCTGCACAGCAACAAAAAGCGCGGGCGTTTTCTGCCGAAGAAGAAGCCTTTGTGGTTACCCTTGCAGCACAGTTAGCGACCGTGATCGCCCATGCGGAAGCGCGCGGGTTGGTAAGTGGTCACTATTCGCCTTGGCTGCGGAATCTGAGAGCGCTGGCAGCTGCGCCAGGTGTTGCCATTGGTCAGGCATTCATTGGCCGACCGGCCGCCACTTTAAGCGCAGTAGTACCGCGCAAAACCGATTATCCCTGGCGTGAGATTCATAAGTTCCGTAAAGCGGTTATGCAAACACGTATGCAATTACGTGAGTTGGCCGAACAAGTTGCGGAGTACGTGGCAGAAGACACCTTGGCGATTTTTGATGTGTACCAGAGCATGTTGGATGCAGCGAGCCTAGGTGACGCGGTCGAAGCAAAAATTAAAGATGGCTGGATGGCGCAAACCGCAGTAAAAATGGCGGTTGATGGTTTTGTTGCCCAATTTGAAGAACTCGATGACTCTTATTTGCGTGAGCGTGCCGTCGATATTCGTGACTTGGGCCAGCGGATTTTGTCATTTCTACAAGACAAGTCGGAACAGAGCCACGTTTTTCCGGACATGTGTATTTTAATTGCGGAAGAAGTCACCGCAAGTATGCTCGCCGGCGTGCCTCGTGACAAGCTGCAAGGATTGGTCTCGTTAAATGGCTCGGCCAACTCGCATGCTGCCATCATGGCAAGAAGCATGGGGATTCCTGCAGTATTCGGTGTCAGCGACGTCCCGCTAGCCTATTTGTCTGACCAACACTTGATCGTCGATGGTTATAGCGGTGACATTTTCGTCAATCCCCCTGCACAACTTATTCAAGAATACGAAATTCTCCGTGATGAAGAGCGTGAGTTATCTGACCTCGTTAGCGCTAATCGCGATTATCCAGCAGAAACGGAAGATGGTCTGCCGATTTCGTTGCAAATTAATGCGGGGCTCAATGTCGACCATCACTACGACAATATTGGGCCATTTGAAGGCATCGGACTCTACCGTACAGAAATCCCGTTTATGATGCGGGAGCGTTTCCCCACCGAGAAAGAGCAATATCAACTTTATAAGCAAATACTCAAAGGTTGTCGTGATAAACCAGTAATTATGCGCACACTGGATGTCGGCGGCGACAAGCCATTACCGTACTTTCCGATTCAAGAAGAGAACCCATTTTTGGGCTGGCGTGGGATCCGCATGACACTGGATCACCCAGAGATTTTCTTGGTTCAGGTGCGGGCGATGTTGCGTGCAAATGTCGGTTTACATAATTTGCAAATCTTGTTGCCTATGATTAGCACGGTTGATGAAGTTGAAGAGTCAATCCGTTTGATCAATCAGGCTTATTTTGAAGTTCGCAACGAATTATTACCGAATAATCCGGCACTCGATTTTAAGCGACCGCTGGTCGGTGTAATGATTGAAGTACCAGCGTTGTTGTACCAATTGGATGCAATTGCGCCGAAAGTCGACTTCTTTTCGGTCGGAACAAATGACTTAACACAGTATCTACTGGCGGTTGACCGAAATAACCCGCGAGTTGCGAACTTGTATGACTCGTTTAATCCCGGATTACTACATGCCTTGCAGCATGTCGTCAATCGCTGCAATGAATTGCGTAAGCCAGTCAGTGTTTGTGGCGAAATGGCCGGCGACCCCGGTGGTGCGCTACTGTTGGTCGCGATGGGCTATCGTTCGTTGTCGATGAGCACGCACAATTTAGATAAAGTTCGTTGGATTTTGCGTCATCTCGATAGCAAAATGTTGCAGGTCTTGTTGACTCAGGTGATGAGTGCAACGCACCCCGATCAGGTCCGTCGCTTAGTGCGGATTAAATTAGAGGCGTTAGGTTTAGGTGGTTTTGTCCGGGCGGGCAAATAATTATGTTATTCAGCTTGCTAGTCTGCTTACTTGGCGGTATTGCTGGCGGTTTATTGTCCGGCATGCTGGGCATTGGCGGTGGTATTCTCATGGTGCCACTGCTGATTTATTTGTTGCCGATTATGGGCATGCCTGCTGCAATTGTTGTCCCGACCGCGATTGGGACAAGCCTAGCGACGATTATGCTCACCACGCTGTCGGGTGCCCGAGCGCACGCTAAACGCGGCTATGTCGAATGGTCTTGGGTAAAATTGGTAGCACCGGCCATGGTTATTGGTGGTTTTCTTGGTGGCGCACTCGGTGCGCGCATCCCACCGGAATTGTTGCAGCGAATATTTGCCTTTGTTTTGTTACTCTTGGCACTACAAATGCTTTGGAAGAAGCGGCCGCAAGCACAGGATCGTAACCACAACCCAACTGTTGTGCGCGCAACCGGCGTTGGTATCGGTGCTATTGCTGCTTTAGTAGGTATAGGTGGCGGCGCGTTACTCGTGCCCTTGTTGCACTTTTATCAGGTGGCCATGCGCAATGCAGTGGCGATTGCTGCGGTGTGCAGCGTGGTACTCGCCGCAGTCGGTACGTTTAGTTATATGTTTTTAGCGCCAACGGTGAGCCACCCAGATATTCCCGGCTTGATTGGTTATATTTATTTACCTGCTTGGTTGGCGATTGCGGCAACGTCAGTGATTTTTGCTCGGGTCGGCGCAGCGATCGCTCACCGTTTGCCGGTGCGCTACTTGCAGCGCGCATTTGCAGTTCTTTTAGTGTCGGTTTCGGTGCATTTATTTCTGACTTAAGCACCTCGACGAGATCGGAAGTTGTTGAAAGGAAATTTCATGTCACAGCAGCATTTACAGTTTCCCGCTTGGGATCCTATCGCTATTTCACTCGGCCCAGTTGCCGTGCATTGGTATGGTCTGATGTATTTGGTCGGTGCCGCCTTTGCCTATTGGTGGGGAAATAAGCAAGCAGATCGTGACCCAAATTGGAGTCGTGAAGCGTGGCAAGATCTCCTCTTTTGGGGATTTTTAGCGCTGATTATCGGTGGTCGCCTTGGCTATATTTTCTTTTATAACTTCGAGCGGTTTCTCGGCGATCCACTTTATATCTTCCGCTTCTCGGAAGGCGGCATGTCCTTTCATGGCGGACTGATTGGTGTGCTCGTTGCCTTGTTGATTTTTGCTCGGCGGACCAATCGCTCATTAATGAGTGTTGGCGATTTCGTCGCGCCGTTGGTGCCGGTTGGGCTAGGGGCAGGGCGTTTTGGTAATTTCATCAATGGTGAGTTATGGGGCCGTGTTACCGATGTACCGTGGGGCATGGTCTTTCCTGCACAAGCGGCCGGCGACTTACCGCGTCATCCATCGCAGCTTTATCAAGCCTTTGCTGAAGGCCTACTACTTTTCCTTGTCTTGTATTGGTTTAGTCGCAAACCACGCCCCATCGGTGCGATCGGCGGCTTGTTCCTGCTTGGCTACGGAATTGCTCGGTTTGTCATTGAATACTTCCGTGAACCGGATGCACATCTTGGTCTACTTGGATTGTTCAGCATGGGTCAATGGCTATCGTTGCCGATGGTGATCGCCGGTGCCGCCGTTATGTGGCTCGCCTACCAAGGTAAATTTGGCGGCATGCCCGCGCCTGCATCAGCAACAACTGTGAAGAAAAACAAACCGCAAAAGAAATCTCGATAGGAGCGCAAGCATGCGACAATATTTAGACTTGATGCGTCACGTGTTGGAAACTGGCACAGTCAAAGAAGACCGCACAGGCACCGGAACACGCAGCGTATTTGGTTATCAGATGCGTTTCGACTTGGCCGTCGGTTTTCCGCTGGTGACGACCAAGAAATGTCACTTGCGCTCGATCATTCATGAGCTGCTCTGGTTTCTGCAAGGTGACACGAATATTCAATATTTACGCGACAATGGCGTGAGTATCTGGGACGAGTGGGCAACCGACTCGGGTGACCTTGGGCCAGTGTATGGCGCCATGTGGCGTAACTGGCCAACACCTGACGGTGGCCATGTCGACCAAATTAAAGAGCTCATTGACGAAATCAAGCACAACCCGGACTCGCGTCGCTTACTGGTGAGTGCGTGGAACCCGGCGTTATTGCCGAATCCGAAATTAGCGCCCAAGGCTAATGCAGAGCAGGGGCGGCAAGCATTACCGCCGTGCCATACGCTCTTCCAGTTTTACGTTGCCGACGGCAAGCTGTCCTGTCAGCTCTATCAGCGGAGCGCGGATATTTTCCTTGGAGTACCGTTTAACATCGCCAGCTACGCACTCTTTACCATGATGGTCGCCCAAGTCTGTGATTTAGAACTCGGCGAATTTATCCATACTTTTGGCGATGCGCATTTGTACTCCAACCATATGGAACAAGCGCAGTTGCAGTTAAGTCGCGAGCCCCACCCACTGCCGACCATGCGCTTAAACCCTGATGTAAAAGACATTTTCGCATTTCGGATTGAAGATTTTGAGCTTGAGAATTATCAAGCGCATCCACATATTAAAGCTCCGGTGGCGATTTAATAAGGTATTGCATGAGTAGTTCTGATTGGCAACGGCGTTTTGCTGGCATTGAGCGTCTTTATGGCAGTGATGGCGCCGCAGCGCTGCAAAATCTCCACCTGATGGTGATTGGTTTGGGCGGTGTCGGTTCTTGGGCTGCCGAAGCTTTGGCGCGCAGTGGGGTAGGAAAACTCACGTTAATCGACATGGACGAAGTGTGCTTGAGTAATGTTAATCGCCAGTCCCATGCACTCACCAATACGGTTGGTCAGCTGAAGACCGAAGTGCTGGCAGAGCGTTTGCGTGGCATAAATCCTGAAGTTGAAATTCACATTGTCGATGACTTCATTAATCGTGAGAACTTGGCGGAATATTTGCAGGACAAACCCGATGGCGTTCTCGACGCAATCGATAGTTTACAAGCCAAGGTTGCACTGCTGGCATGGTGTAAACGGCATAAAATTCCAGTGGTGACGACGGGTGGCGCGGGCGGTCAAATGGATCCCAGCCAAATAGCCGTCACTGACGTGGCAAAAGTCACGCAAGATCCGCTGATGGCGAAAGTGCGTAATCAACTGCGACGGGATTATGGCTTCAGTCGTAACCCGAAACGAAAGTTTGGTATTGATTGTGTGTATTCAACCGAGCAATTGCGTTACCCACGAGGTGACGGCACTGTATCGTATGCAAAGCCCGGTGATCGCGGCGTCAACATGGATTGCGCAACTGGTTTTGGAGCTTCGATGATGGTGACTGCTACCTTCGGTCTATTCGCAGCCGCAAAATTGCTCAGCCGTGTGCTGCCGATGGAGACACCAAGCTCATAACGATGCGCTTTGGTTGTGTGCAATCGTCTGCACTGCTTGGCTGATTTGAAACAAACCGTTACTGCGCGATGGACTGAGTTGTTGATTGAGGCCGCAATGGTCGAGCCATGCCGGGAAATCGAACTGAGCAATATGCGCTGCGGTGGTATTTTGCACGGGGGCTAACATCACCACAATCAGGCCACGGATTAAGCGCGAAGCACTATCGATTCGGAAGTACAGTTTTCTCTCCGGATTTTCGCTATAATCCAGCCAAACCGCAGCCTCACAACCTTCAACGAGAAGGTTATCGTGACGCGGAGCGAGCTCATCAGCAGTGAGCCCTTTTGCCCATTGTAACAAGAGGCGATAGCGGCTTTCCCAACCTTGGGATTGCTGAAAACTTGTTTGAATATCGTCTGCAGTTGGCCATGCCATAAGGATTTCCTAAGAGGTAGTCGCTTTAAACACACTGCCAGCTAGAGTTGACAGTGAGTGCCTGAACAATTTGCGCACATTATAGCTGCAACACTTGTGTCATGCAGGCGCCTTTTACATAATGCACGCTTATGTCAATTCGACGTAGGTTTGAGAAGAAGGAAGAGGTTATGAAAATTTTGGTCGCGGTCAAGCGCGTCATTGACTACAACGTCAAAGTTCGCGTCAAAGCCGATCAGTCAGACGTAGATTTAAGTAACGTGAAAATGGCACTGAACCCATTCTGTGAAATTGCGGTGGAAGAAGCCGTGCGCTTGAAAGAGCAAGGTACTGCAGAAGAAGTTGTAGTGGTGTCGATTGGTCCGAAAAGCTGCCAGGAACAAATTCGTACGGCGTTGGCTTTAGGTGCTGATCGCGGTATTCATGTTGAAACTGATGAAATGCCTGACTCGCTTGCCGTTGCAAAAATTCTCAATAAGCTGGTTGCTGAAGAAGCACCGCAGCTGGTGATTTTAGGCAAACAGTCGATTGACTCGGACAATAATCAAACCGGCCAGATGTTGGCTGCACTGAGTGATATGCCACAAGGTACATTTGCGTCAGAAGTGAAAGTAGACGGTGACAAGGTTCAGGTAACCCGTGAAGTCGATGGCGGTCTGCAAACATTAGAGCTGAGCTTGCCAGCGATTGTGACGACCGACTTACGTTTAAATACCCCGCGTTACGCTTCGCTACCGAACATTATGAAAGCGAAACGTAAGCCACTCGATGTGAAAACACCAGCAGACTTAGGTGTCGAAACGAGTAGCAAAATTTCCGTGTTGAAAGTTGAGTCACCGGCAGAGCGTAGCGCCGGCATCAAGGTTGCCGATGTCGCAGAATTAGTTGAGAAATTGAAAAACGAGGCAAAAGTACTATGAGCATCTTAGTAGTCGCAGATCACGATAATAAAGCCCTCAACCCTGCCACGTTGAAAACCCTAACCGCAGCGCAGGCCATGGGTGATGAGATTCATGTACTCGTTGCTGGTGAAAACTGTGCCGAAGTTGCTAATGAAGTGGCTAAAGCTGCGGGCGTGAGCAAGGTTTTACTTGCCGATAACGCAGCTTATGGACATCAATTAGCGGAAAATCTAAGCGCGTTAGTGGTGAGTTTAGGCAAGTCCTATGGCCATATCGTTGCGTCCGCTACGACCACGGGTAAGAACTTTATGCCGCGAGTAGCGGTGTTACTCGACGTAGCTCAAGTGTCTGACATTATCGCAGTTGAGTCAGCGGACACCTTCAAGCGTCCGATTTATGCGGGTAACGCGATTGCAACGGTGAAGTGTGACGAAGCAATTAAAGTTATTACTGTCCGTTCAACTGCATTTGACGCGGTGGCTGCAGAAGGCGGCTCAGCGGCAGTGGAAGCTATCAGCGACGTATTCGCGTCGGACAAAGTGAAATTTGTTGGCGAACAAGTTGCCGCATCAGAGCGCCCAGACTTATCGGCAGCTCGTGTCGTTATTTCTGGTGGTCGTGGCATGCAAAATGGCGAAAACTTTTCCCTTTTGGAAAAAGTTGCCGATAAACTTGGCGCCGCCATTGGTGCATCACGTGCAGCGGTCGACGCAGGCTTTGTGCCGAACGACATGCAGGTTGGCCAAACGGGTAAAATTGTCGCACCTGAACTTTATATCGCCGTTGGCATCAGTGGTGCCATCCAACATTTGGCGGGTATGAAGGACTCAAAAGTGATTGTGGCGATTAATAAAGACGAAGAAGCACCGATTTTCTCGGTCGCAGATTACGGTTTAGTTGCCGATTTATTTGAGGCACTACCGGAATTAGAAAAAGCATTATCTTAACTGCGTGACAAGCAGGTTGGTCCTCTGCTAACCTGCTTGTTAATAAAAGATTAAAAAAAGTCGGCTATTTGACTCTAAATACTTGCGTAAATGTGAGTAATCATACATGATTTTTGAAAGTCATTAGCCAGGGACACCCGGCTTGGGGTACGCAGGATAGGTGGCAACAACAATGAAAAGAAAAACAACTATGTTTAAAAAACTTCCACTTGCAGCAGCTGTAGGCTTAGCAATCGCGGCCGTGCCAGCGCAAGCAAAGGATTTCGAAGTTGGTCCATTTGCTATTTCTTTTGACTCGACCTTCTCGCTTGGAGCAATCTGGCGGACTGGTTCACGTGATGTACGCGTATTACATCCGGGTAACTACGAAGGTGGTCAAGGTCAGTCGGGCGTTGCCGATGACGGTAACCTCAACTTCGACCGTGGAGATTTAACCTCACTCGTATTTAAGGGCGTTCACGATCTCGATATCAGTACCCAAAACATGGGTGGTATCTTTGTTCGCTTTAATTACTGGTATGACGACGTTCTTGAAAACGAAGCATTTGCGCACGGGCACAACGGAACCAACTACTTCCCGAATGCCCGTCTCGATTCAGACGCATTTGATGATTACTCGAAAGGTAAAGGCATCAATCTGTTAGATGCGTTTTACTACACCCAATTTGACGTTGGTAACCGTCCAGTCGATTTGCGGATCGGCCGTCAGGTTTTAAGCTGGGGTGAGAGCACGTTTATCTTTAACGGCGTGAACTCAATTAATCCGCTTGACGTCAACGCAGCTCGCCGTCCGGGCGCAGAAATTAAAGAAGCGCTGTTACCGGTCGGTATGGTGAGCACTTCGATTGGTATTCGTGATAACACGACACTCGACGCCTTCGTGGGTTTTGAATGGGACAACACCAAGCTCGATGGTTGTGGTACCTTCTTCTCAACGGTTGATATTCTTGGTGGCCCAGGTTGTAACAAAGTGACCTTGAACCCAGAAGTTGCGCCGGGTCGTTTCCTCAGTGACCGTGAGTCAGTCGAAGCTGGTTTGTACGTGGCGCGTGCCGCTGATGTCAAAGCAAGTAATAGCGGTCAATGGGGTATTGGTTTACGCCATTACTCACTGGACCTCGATACGGAGTTCGGTCTCTACTACATTAACGTGCACAACCATGCGCCGATTATTTCTGCGTATGACTGGAACACGCCAGCACCAAGCAACAACATTGTGTCGACCAATGGCCCAATGTATTTTGCTGAGTGGCCAGAAGACAACCAAATCTGGGGTGCAAGCTTCAGTACCATGCTAGGTAACTGGTCATGGGCTGGTGAAGTGAGCTACCGTCCGAACCAAGCGGTGCAAATCAACACCACTGAAATCCTCACCGCTGGTTTACAGCCGAACGTACCAAGTTCATTCGAGCAGCGAATTAGTGCAGCGCGTCCGAACGGTGTTCCTGTGGGCAACTATGCAGCAGGTTATGAAGAGTTGAAAGTGTATCAAGCACAGATGACGTTCATTAACTTCTTCGAGCAGTTCTGGATTTCTGACCGGATGACGGTTATTGCTGAAGTTGCAGCAAACCATATCGACAACCTTCCGGGTTTAGATACGCAACGTTTTGGTCGTAACCCTGTCTATGGTAAATGTTTAACGGTTCGTGACCAGCAACGCTTGGGCAACCCAGCACCTGCAGGTAACATGAACTGTGATGGCTTCGTAACGACAACTTCATACGGTTATCGTTTACGTGCAGCATTTGATTTCAACAACGCCATTCGCGGCTGGAACTTAACGCCGACGTTGGTTGTTAACCATGACGTTAAAGGTTACTCACCGAATGCAAACTTCATTGAAGGCCGTTTGAACCTTGGTCTATTGGTTGAAGGTAGCTACATGAGTAAGTATCGCGTTGTTGTCGGTTATAACAACTATAGCGGTGCTGATTATGATCCAATGCAAGACCGTGATCATATATCTGCAAGCTTCTCAATGTCATTCTAAGTTGTTGAATAGTTAGTTAAAAGCCGCCTCCGGGCGGCTTTTTTGTAAGGAAGTCTTAGGTCATGGCGAGTTGGAATGCGTTTCTTGCGGAACAGCAAGAAGAGGTGTACTACCAATCCTTAATGGCGAAGCTGGCAGCGGCTAAGCAGCAAGGCTGTGTGATCTATCCACCCGAGCAACAAATTTTTCGTGCATTCGAATTAACCAAGCTCGACGCGGTGAAGGTGGTGATTCTCGGTCAAGATCCGTATCACCAACCCGGACAGGCGCATGGTTTGGCGTTCTCGGTGAAGGCGGGGGTCAAAGTGCCGCCGTCGTTGCGTAATATTTATAAAGCGATTGCGCGTGATTATCCGGAGTCGGTCATCCCAGAGTCGGGTGACTTGTCCGAGTGGGCGCAGCAGGGGGTACTACTGCTCAATACTTCGTTGACGGTTGAGCATGGCAAAGCCGGCGCGCATGCAAAATGGGGCTGGCATGAATTTACCCAGCGAGCGCTGCGTTACTTGGCCGAACATAAGCCGGCGGTGTATTTGCTTTGGGGAGCGCACGCCCAAGCTGCAGCAACAAAGGCCTTGGCGGGCACGCGCTATGAATCTGAAAGTTTGTTGTTAACCGCAGTTCATCCATCACCGTTATCAGCACATAAAGGTTTTTTTGATTGTGGGCACTTTCGTTTGGCTAACGAATGGTTGGCTCAGCGAGGTGAATTTCCGATTGAATGGTTGTCAACTGAACAAAACGTGAGCAAACAGTCAGATTTGTTCACATTTTGATAACATTCTGCTTGGCTAAAAATTGGTCTTGTGGTAAAACATTGCAGCGGTTGTAAGAATAACAAAAAAAACAACAAGCGTTTCATGTAGTGGTCACATTTCTCATCGATAATGACGACCGAATCGCAGTGATATCACAACGCAAACCACGCAAGGGGGATTCCCATGAACCATACTGAAGAACTTGGAAATAACGAGAAATCGAGTAAGGGCCGGGCAAAGCGCAAGTGGCGCGAAATTGAAGCACTCAAGGAGCGTCAGCGTTTAGAAAAAGAGTTGATGGATCTCGATTACTGCTACGACTTAGAATCCGACGACCTCGAATTCTAAACAAAAGGCCTCACTTGAGGCCTTTTTTGATCCCGCTCCGGGAAGCCCGCTACCGCGGCATTGGATAAGTACGCCAGAGACGCCGTGAACCCATCCATGGGGGCTTGGATGCCGCATCCATGCGGCATACACTCTGGCTTAACTTATCCAATGCCGCTTGCGCGGACTTCCGTTCCGGTTCATTCAAGCGTACCTATCCAATGCCGCTTGCGCGGACTTCCATTCCAATACATTTTAGCGTACTTATCCAACGCCGCTTGCGCGGATTTCCATTCCGGCACATTTTTATGTACCTATCAAGCGTGCTTTATCAATTGCGCATTGATTCCGGTAGCAATGGACGCATTTGCGTGACCATAGCTTGGAGAACGCGTGGAGAAGCTGCGACGATGTTGCCGGATTGGGCGTGGTTCATGCCACCGCCGAAATCGGTGACGACGCCACCCGCTTCACGGACGAGCAAGTCGCCTGCGGCGGTGTCCCAGATTTTCAAGCCCGCTTCCCAGAAACCGTCGTAACGGCCTGCGGCAACGTAGGCGAGATCAAGGGCTGCTGCTCCTGCGCGACGGATGTCGGCAGCTTGTTCGAAGAACTTGTTGAACACTGTTTGGTAGTCCGGCAGGAAGTGTTTCATGCGGAATGGGAAGCCTGTTGCGAGCAAAGCACCGTTCAAATCTTTGCCGCCACCGACTCGAATCCGATAGCCATTCAACTGTGCGCCGGCGCCGCGGCTGGCAGTGAACATTTCTTCGCGTACTGGATCGTAAACAACCGCATGCTGCACTGAGCCTTTAAAGGCAAGTGCAATAGAAATACAGAAGTGAGGAATGCCACGCATAAAATTGGTGGTGCCATCAATTGGATCGATGATCCACTGGTAATCCCCTTGCACACCATTTTCACCTGACTCTTCGGCAAGAATCTGATGATCCGGATAGGACTTAAGAATGGTGCTGATAATCACTTGCTCACAAGCTTTATCAACGTTAGTGACGTAGTCATGTAAGCCTTTGCTTTCAACTTCAAGATGCTGAGGTTCGTTAAAGCTTTTGACCGCCAAACGGCCGGCTGCACGCGCAGCCCGCACCGCAATATTTAACATTGCATGCATGGGAATTTCCTGTAATGGCAAAGAACGGGTGAAAAAATCGCCAGCATTATAGGCAGATTCTCGATTGATTGCAATGTCCAAGGTTAATGCATCGATGCTGCTGGTGTGCTAAAATCCCGCGGCTTTTTTAACCGCTAGAGGAAATACCCATGTTGGAGAATATCCGCATTGTCTTGGTGAGTACGACGGATCAGCGAAATATTGGCTCGGCGGCTCGGGCGATGAAAACCATGGGTCTGAGTCAGATGGTTTTGGTGAATCCACAAGATCCGCCACAGGGTAAAGCTCAGGCATTGGCTGCCGGCGCAACGGACGTATTAGCGAATGCCAAGGTTGTGTCGTCGTTAGCAGAAGCCTTGGAAGGCTGTTCGTTGGTATTGGCAACGAGTGCGCGTAATCGGACGTTAGACTGGCCGCAGCTGGATCCGCGGGAAGCGGGTGAAAAGATTGTACGTGAAGGCTTGGTGGAAAAAGCGGGTGTGTTGCCACAGATCGCGATTGTGTTTGGTCGCGAAGCAAATGGCTTGACCAATGAAGAGTTGCAGCAAAGCGATGTCCACATCCACATCCCGGCGAATCCGGACTATAGCTCGCTCAATTTGGCTATGGCAGTGCAGACGGTTTGTTATGAGGTGCGCATGGCTTGGTTAGCGGCGACGAAAGCGCAACCTGAGCAGGCTCCGGAATATCCGTTGCACCAAGAGCTGGACAGCTTTTATGTGCACCTTGAGCAAGTGTTAACCAAGTCTGGTTTTATTGTTCGTCAGCACCCAGGTTTGGTCATGACGAAATTACGGCGGATGTTTACCCGAACGCGTCCTGAGGAAAACGAACTGAATATTTTGCGTGGTATTCTTGCGTCGGTTGAGAAGTTTCTCCCGCGCGATAAGCCTTAAATTTCGATTTCCAATATATAGACGCCAGCGCGTCGGTCCCGTGTGATGAGCAAGGTTTAAGAGGTTCATTCGGCTGCGAATGGCTAGTTTTTAATCCTGACTAATTTAGTCAAGTAAATACTTGATGAAAATAGTCGGGAATGTTAAAATTTGCCCAGATTTAGTCAGAGGTGAACCATTATGCGATTGACATCAAAAGGACGCTACGCTGTTACAGCGATGCTGGACGTTGCCTTACATCGTGATCGCGGCCCGGTGCCCTTAGCCGATATTTCTGAGCGGCAGGGTATCTCGCTTTCTTATTTAGAACAGCTGTTTGCGCGGTTGCGCCGCAGCGGTTTAGTGACCAGCGTACGTGGCCCAGGCGGTGGTTATCAGCTTGGTTTGCCAGCGACGGATATCTCGATAGCAGCGGTAATTCATGCGGTTGATGAAAGTATCGACGCCACCCGCTGCCAAGGGAAGTCTGATTGTCACGGTGGCACGCGTTGTTTAACCCATTCCTTATGGTCGGGTTTGAGTGACCGCATCGATGATTTTTTATCATCGATCACACTTGGTGAATTAGTTGACGACCATGACGTCCAGCACGTGGCGAAAGGCCAGCAGGTGCGTCGTGGTGAAAAAATTGCTTTAGATTTGCAGTTTTAATCGATTTGAATCGCAGAAGATTTAGAACCTTTAGTGTTGCCAAAATGCAAAATGATAGCAGCGTCGGACGCCCCCAGAGCCGATTTGCTGAAAGAGGAGTAGCTTGATGAAATTACCGATTTATCTGGATTATGCGGCGACGACACCTGTCGACCCGCGTGTTGCAGAGAAAATGATGCAGTACCTGACGATGGACGGGATTTTTGGTAATCCGGCGTCACGCTCACACCGTTTCGGTTGGCAAGCAGAAGAAGCTGTGGATGAAGCACGGCAGAACATTGCTGACCTAATTAATGCGGATCCGCGTGAAATTGTGTTTACATCAGGTGCAACCGAATCAAGCAACTTAGCAATTAAAGGTGCTGCTGAGTTTTACCAGCGCAAAGGTAAGCATGTCATCACGGTTAAAACCGAACATAAAGCAACGCTCGATACCTGTCGTGAGTTAGAGCGTCGCGGTTGGGAAGTGACCTACTTGGACGTTCAAGAGAACGGTCTGCTTGACCTCAACAAATTAAAAGACGCCATTCGTGAAGACACGGTCGTTATTAGTGTGATGCACGTGAACAACGAGATTGGTGTGATTCAAGACATTAAAGCGATTGCTAAGCTTTGTCGCGAAAACAAGATTATTTTCCATGTTGACGCTGCACAAAGTGCTGGGAAGATCCCAGTTGATGTGCAGGATTTAGATGTCGACATGATGTCCTTGTCGGGCCATAAAATGTATGGACCAAAAGGCATCGGCGCCTTGTATGTGCGTCGCAAACCACGTACCCGTCTTGTTGCGCAAATGCACGGTGGCGGTCATGAGCGCGGAATGCGTTCAGGCACCCTAGCCACGCACCAAATTGTTGGTATGGGTGAAGCTGCACGCATTGCTAAGGAAGAATTGGCCGGTGAAGTCGAGCGCATTCGCAGTCTGCGTGACCGTCTGTGGAACGGCGTGAAAGATATCGAAGAAACCTATATTAATGGCGATCCTGAAAACGGTGTTCCGGGTATTTTTAATATCAGCTTTAACTTTGTTGAAGGTGAGTCGCTGATTATGGCGTTGAAAGACCTCGCCGTTTCTTCGGGGTCGGCATGTACCTCGGCGAGTCTAGAGCCGTCTTACGTATTACGTGCCCTAGGTCGCAACGACGAATTAGCGCACAGCTCGATCCGGTTTAGTATTGGCCGTTTCACTACGGAAGAAGAAATTGATTACGCGATTGAGTTGATTAACAACTCGATTGGTCGTCTCCGTGAAATGTCGCCATTGTGGGACATGTTTAAAGACGGCGTCGACTTGGATAGCGTTGAGTGGGTTGCGCACTAAGCAACCCTTAGCCCACATGGGCAACGACTGATTTAGTTTGCTAATTGGATGAATTAGCATTGCATGGCTGGAGGTAAGTACCATGGCATACAGCGAAAAAGTTATTGATCACTACGAAAATCCACGCAACGTCGGTGCGTTTGATAAAAACGACCCGAGCATTGCAACCGGTATGGTGGGTGCACCTGCTTGTGGTGACGTAATGAAACTACAGTTGAAAATTGGTGAGAATGGCGTGATTGAAGACGCGAAATTCAAAACCTACGGTTGTGGCTCTGCCATTGCGTCAAGCTCATTAATTACTGAATGGGTGAAAGGCAAGACACTGGACGAAGCGGCATCGATTAAAAACACCGATATCGCTCAAGAGCTAGCGTTACCGCCGGTGAAGATTCACTGCTCAATTCTTGCTGAAGACGCCATTAAAGCGGCGATTGAAGACTACAAGAAAAAGCACGCCTAACGGAGGTTCGTATGGCAATTACCATGAGCGACGCGGCAGCTGAACGTGTCCGCAAGTTTATGGAGAATCGTGGCAAAGGCGTTGGTTTGCGTTTGGGCGTAAAAACGACTGGATGCTCCGGCTTAGCCTACGTTCTTGAGTTCGTCGATCAGCTCGAAGACGGTGACCACATGTTCGAAGAGAAAGGCATTAAAGTCATCGTTGACGGAAAAAGCATGGTTTATCTTGACGGCACCGAACTTGATTTTGTCCGTGAAGGCTTAAACGAAGGGTTTACTTTTAAAAACCCGAATGTGAAAGACGAATGCGGATGTGGCGAAAGCTTTACCGTATAAGCCCATCAAACAGTAAACACGGTCACTGAGAGTCCGGTCGGCGTGTTTACTGAAGAGGTCACTGCGATTTCATGAATTATTTTGAACTCTTCGATTTTCCAGTCAGTTTCGATCTTGATACCGGTGAGCTTTCGCGCCGGTATCGTTTATTACAGCAGCAGTTCCATCCGGATCGCTTTGCCTCCAGTGGCGAACGGGAAAAACTGAATGCGTTGCAAAAGACATCGCAAATCAATGATGGTTTTCAAACGTTGAAGTTACCACTCAACCGAGCAGAACATTTGCTTAGCTTGCGCGGTGTTGAGTTAGCACATGAACAGCGGACCCTGCGTGATCCTGAGTTTTTGATGAAACAGATGGAATTACGCGAAGCCCTCGAAGCGATTGAAACGCCGGACGCTGTGCTCGATATGGATGTGCAACTGCAAGCAGAAATCAACGCCTTGATGGACGTGCTACGTAGCGAAATTACAGCGAACGAAGACGAAAGCGCCGCCGATACTGTGCGCAAGCTAAAATTCATGCATAAGTTGCGCGATGAGTTGGAACGCATTGAAGACGCTTTGATGGACAGCTGGTAGCGTTCACTTCAGCTGGACGAGTCAATGATCGCCACAACGACGCCAACATTCACCTAATTGAAGAAACGAAACTATGGCCTTATTACAAATTGCAGAGCCAGGGCAGAGTAGTAACCCGCATGAGCATCGTTTAGCTGCGGGAATCGACTTAGGTACCACCAACACCATGGTTGCGACGGTTCAAAGTGGCGCGTCGCGCGTCTTGACCGACCGCGAAGGCAATGCTGTGATCCCGTCTGTGGTCCGCTATGCACCCGATCAGCCACCTGTCGTTGGTCTTGCGGCTCAAGCGCAGGCGAGTCAAGCGCCAGAAGACACCATTGTCTCGGTTAAGCGCTTTATTGGTCGTACCTTGACTGACGTACAACGCACCTTTTCCCATTTACCTTATCGACTTAGCGAAACCGAATCTGGCGTGCCAGTTTTTCATACTGCAGCGGGAGACGTGAATGCCGTGCAAGTATCTGCTGATATTTTACGTGCCGCCAAAGCACGCGCAGAAGCAGCACTTGAGGGTGAACTGACCGGTGTCGTTATTACCGTCCCTGCTTACTTTGATGACGCCCAACGGCAGAGCACCAAAGACGCAGCGCGACTCGCGGGCCTGAATGTTTTACGTTTGCTCAATGAACCCACCGCTGCCGCTGTCGCGTACGGCCTCGATACCAATGAACAAGGCCATATCGTCGTGTATGACCTCGGTGGTGGCACCTTTGACGTCTCCATTTTGCGCCTCGATCACGGTGTTTTTGAAGTGCTAGCAACAGGCGGCGATACTGCGCTTGGCGGTGACGATTTTGACCAATTAATCGTCCAACAATTTAAGCAACAACTCGGCCTCGAAGACCATGTCAGTGCCAGCTTGGAGCGTGAACTGACCGATAAAGCACGGGCCTTGAAAGAGCAGCTAACGAACACCGAAAGCGCTTCAATTGCTGTCGCCGATTTAGGCAGCGTGCAATTGACCCGCGAGCAATTTAATACACTCATTAGTCCGTTGGTGAAGCGCACTTTAATGACCTGTCGACGCGTACTGAAAGACTCAGGCTTAAGTGCCGATGAAATCAGTAATGTCGTCATGGTCGGCGGTTCAACTCGCGTGCCGCTCGTGCGCGAACAAGTCGGTGCATTCTTCCAACGCGACCCCATGATCGATATCGATCCGGACCAAGTGGTCGCAATTGGTGCCGCGATTCAAGCAGATATTTTGGCCGGCAACAAACCCGATTCCGACATGCTATTGCTAGACGTCATTCCTTTGTCGTTGGGTCTCGAAACCATGGGCGGCTTGGTCGAAAAAGTTATTCCGCGCAACACCACAATTCCAGTCGCTCGCGCGCAAGAATTTACCACCTTCCAAGATGGTCAAACAGCAATGGCGATCCACGTCGTCCAAGGCGAACGCGAACTGGTCGACGACTGCCGTTCATTGGCGCGCTTTGTCCTCCGCAATATCCCGGCAATGGCCGCAGGCGCGGCACATATTCGTGTCACTTTCCAGGTCGATGCCGACGGCTTACTGAGCGTCACCGCGATGGAAAAATCTTCCGGCGTGAGCGCTTCGGTTGAAGTTAAACCGTCGTATGGACTTGATGAAGATACCATTACCGGTATGATCTCAGCGTCCATGACCAATGCCGAAGTGGATATGGCGGCACGGATGTTGCGCGAGCAACAAGTGGAAGCCAAGCGGGTACTGGTCGCTTTGCAAGCAGCGTTAGCAAAAGATGCTAACCTGCTTGACGACAATGAACGAGGCCAACTTGAAGCGAGCATGCAAAGCCTAGCAGCTGCCGCAGAAGGCTCAAGCACAGATGAAATTAAACAAGCGATCGAAGCGGTCGATGCTGCCAGCCAAGAATTCGCAGCCCGGCGCATGGACGCTTCGATCCGTAAAGCCCTGAAAGGGCAATCCATTGATGATGTTAAGTAAGGTGTAACGTATGCCAAAGATTATTTTTCTTCCTCACCACGAACTGTGCCCAGAAGGCGCCGCCCTCGACGCAGCAAAAGGTGACACAGTGCTCGACGTTGCCCTGCGCAACGGCATCGGTATCGAACACGCCTGCGAAAAAAGCTGTGCCTGCACCACCTGCCATGTCATCGTCCGCGAAGGTTTCGACTCCCTCAACGAGTCCGACGAACTTGAAGACGACATGCTCGACAAAGCTTGGGGCCTCGAACCCGAATCACGCCTCAGCTGCCAAGCCATCGTCGATGACGAAGATCTCGTCGTCGAAATCCCCAAATACACCGTAAACATGGTCTCCGAAAACCACTAACGGAGATGGCCTTGAGCTTTTTCGCAGGGGGCCAGTGCGGAATGTCAGAGACGCCGTGAACCCATCCGTGGGGGCTTATATTCGGCATCCATGCCTCATATACTCTGCCATCCCGTGTCCCTTCCCCACGAACGCTGCGGCGCATCGCTTACCTTCTTGGCCCTCAGCTACAAGCCAGCTTTCGTTCGCAACCGGTAGTCGCGGGGCTGTGCAATGGTGGTTTTCGCTCGCACCCGGTCATCGCGGGGCAGTGCAGTGGCATAGGCGCAAGCGGAGTCGCAGGTGGGGTTTTCAGAGTGTATGCCGCATGGATGCGGCATCCAAGCCCCCATGGATGGGTTCACGGCGTCTCTGAAAGCCCCACCTCGACGCAGCGAAAGCCGCCACTGCACTGGCCCAGAACAGAACAAGCAGCGAAAGCCGGCACAACGCTGCTCTTTAAGGCTTGAGTTTGGCGGCGAAGGTTTTGCGGAACTTGGCGAGTTTTGGTGAAACCACTGCTTGGCAGTATTGGTTTTCGGGGTTGCGGGCGAAGTAGTCGCGGTGGTATTCCTCGGCGGCGTAGTAGCTTGAGAGTGGTTCGATGAGCGTGACCACGGGGTTATCGCCGTAGATTTGTTCGGCGTTGATTTCAGCAATGATCGCTTCGGCGGCTTGGCGTTGTTCGTCGTTGTGGAAGAACACGGCGGAGCGGTATTGGGTGCCGATGTCATTGCCTTGGCGATTCAATTGGGTTGGATCGTGGAGGGCAAAAAAGATTTCGAGGATTTGGCGAAAACTGATTTGTTCCGGATCGTAATTGATGCGCACCACTTCGGCGTGGCCGGTTTGACCGGTGCAGACGGCTTCGTAACTTGGATTTTCGGTTTGGCCACCGGCATAGCCGGGCTCGGCGTCGATGACACCGTGAACTTGGTTGAATGCGGATTCGATACACCAGAAACAGCCGCCGGCTAGGGTGGCTTGTTGTTGCTTAACTGCCATGAATGCCTCTACCTTGAATATAAATAACCATCTAGATGGCTAAAATAACCGAGTTATACAACTTTGCCAAGCTTTCTTTTGGCCTGCGCTGCTAAATCTCAAATTTAGTGGGAAATTTTCTCTAAATCACGTATAATCCGCGCGTCTTTTTTAACCACTTGTCAGACCGAACACTTCCTGTCGTGAACAGCAAGTTTCGAGTCAAATACACATATCAGGAGCAAACAATGGCTTTGGAACGTACTCTTTCGATTATCAAGCCTGACGCGGTCGCTAAAAACGTGATCGGTGCTATCGTAAACCGCTTTGAAACTTCAGGTTTACGTATCGTTGGTCAGAAAATGATGCACTTAAGCAAAGAGCAAGCGGAAGGTTTTTATGCTGAGCATAAAGAGCGTCCTTTCTTTGGCGCCTTGGTTGAGTTCATGACGTCTGGCCCTATCGTTGTTATGGCGTTAGAAGGTGAAGACGCGGTTCGTAAAAACCGTGAAATCATGGGTGCAACTAACCCACAAGAAGCTGCTGCAGGTACTTTACGTGCAGATTTCGCAGAAACTATCGACGAGAACGCGGTACACGGTTCTGATGCGGTTGAGTCTGCTGCGCGTGAAATCGCTTATTTCTTCTCTGACGAAGAAGTGTGCGCGCGCACTCGCTAAGCTATAATCTAGCGTTAGCAAGCTGAACAAAAAGGGGCGATGCGCCCCTTTTTTGCCAGACCAATGTAAGAATTAGGTAAGTATGAGGTCGCCAGTATGACAACCGAAACCAAAAAGATTAATTTACTCGACTTGAACCGTCAGGGGATTCGAGACTTTTTTGCCGATTTGGGCGAAAAGCCGTTCCGTGCGGATCAGGTGATGAAATGGTTGTATCATTACTGCATTGACGACTTCGATGAGATGACGAATCTCAACAAAGCACTTCGTGCGAAGTTGAAAGACGTTGCGGAAGTAAAAGCTCCGGTGATCAAAACTCAGCAGCAGTCCGCTGATGGTACGATCAAGTTTGCGATGGAGCTGGAAGACGGTCAGGAAGTTGAGTCGGTTTGGATTCCTGAAGATGACCGCGCCACTCTTTGTGTAAGTTCGCAGGTCGGGTGTGCCCTTGAGTGTACATTTTGCTCGACCGGGCAACAGGGCTTTAACCGTAACTTAAAAGTTTCTGAGATCATTGGCCAAGTTTGGCGAGTGAACAAATTATTAGGCCCATTCGGTGAAACCAACGTCAAGGCTGTCACGAATGTCGTCATGATGGGTATGGGTGAACCTTTACTCAACGTAAAGAATGTCGTTCCGGCGATGGAACTCATGATGGAAGACTTCGGCTTTGGATTATCCAAACGCCGAGTGACCTTGAGTACGTCGGGTGTTGTTCCTGCATTGGACAAGCTGGTTGACCAAATTGATGTGGCACTCGCTATTTCACTACACGCTCCCACCAACGAGCTGCGTGACGAGATTGTGCCGATTAATAAAAAATACCCAATTGAAGAATTTTTAGCGTCTTCACGACGTTATGTGGAACGGTCAAAAGCGCAAACGAAGGTCACTGTGGAATACGTGATGTTGGATCATATTAATGATTCAACCGACCAAGCGCATCAACTGGCGAAAGTGCTGAAAGATACGCCGAGTAAGATTAATTTGATCCCATTCAACCCATTTCCGGGATCTGATTATGGGCGTTCAAGTAATTCTCGCATTGATCGTTTCTCAAAAGTGTTGATGGATTACGGATATACCGTTATCGTAAGGAAAACTCGCGGAGACGATATAGACGCTGCGTGCGGACAACTAGTCGGCGATGTGGTTGATCGGACTAAGCGACTGATAAAACGGCAACAAAAACAAAAATCTGGGGAACCGATTAACGTTAATATGGTCGGTTAACTCTAGAGTCTTTCTTTTTGCTATGGATAGCATTAACGAACATTATCTCAGGCAAACATGACCCAATTAAACGACGACCAAGAACAACAACAAGAGGAAGTGGCGGAAGCTGCTTTGCCTTCGTCTGGTGAACTGCTTCGAGCTGCGCGTGAGCAGGCAGGCTTCACTGTGCTTCAGGTGGCAGATCGACTACGGCTCCGTCAACAACTTATTCATGACTTAGAGGCAGACCGTTTTGAGGGGCAAGCAGGCGGAACTTATGTGCGGGGCTATTTGCGTGCATATGCGAAGTTAGTGCAAATCCCCGAGTCTGAGATCATGGATGCTTATAAACGCACTCAGGGGGCTGAAGAAGCTACCCAAAGCACGATGCAGAGCTTCTCGAAGAAGACGAGCATTGAGTCACAAGATAATAAGTTAATGATTTTAACTTGGATTATTGTCATCGTTTTGATTGGTTCGGTCGCTGTGTTTGTTTGGCAGCAGTTTTTGGAAGACAAAAACGGTGCAAATCAATCCAGTGCGGTTGAGACACAACAACCAACCGCAGCTGTGGTGAGCAACTCCGATGCGGAGGCGTACAATAATGCAGCTGATGATTGGTCGGCAGAACTTCAGTCGTCTTCCGAACTTGGCAACGAAGAGCCTGAAGCGATAACGACCACCGACGCGTCAACAGCGGGCACGCCTGCTCAACTGCCGACTCGAGGCGAGTTGACTGCAGCAGCGAACCAAGCCGCAGAAGAGTTGGCTGAAACCGCTCAAGATTTATTGACTGAAGCGGCTGAACAAGTGTCAACGCCAGCAGTGACGAGAGCACAAAACGCGACAAATTCGGCAACAAGTTTGTCAGCAGTTGAAGAACCAAACTTAGCAACTGCCCTTGCTAATAATCCGTTGGTGTTTGTTTTTCGTGGTGACAGCTGGGTTCGTATTGAAGATGCTGATGGTGAGCCGTTAGCCTTTGGTGTGAAAGTACAAGATTATATTATGCCGTTGGCAGGCAAGGAACCTTATAACATCACCTTAGGTGCGCCACATTTAGTGGATATTTATTACCTAGGCGAGCAAGTCGATTTAAGTGCATTTGCTGGTGGCCGCGTTGCCCGTTTACAGGTCCCCGTCGAGTAACAACGAGTAATTTCCCTATCTTAGAGCTGTAAAACAATGACTCACCCGTCCCCGATTATCCGCAAGAAAACTCGCCGAATTTATGTCGGAAATGTGCCGATTGGTGATGGTGCGCCGATTGCTGTGCAATCGATGACGAACACGTTAACCACCGATGTTGACGCAACCGTTGCACAAATTGAGCGAATTGTTGCTGCAGGTGCAGATATTGTTCGTGTTTCGGTTCCGACTATGGATGCGGCTGAAGCGTTTAAACTAATTAAACAACGGGTTGACGTTCCGTTGGTTGCCGATATTCACTTTGATTATCGGATTGCGTTGAAAGTTGCTGAATATGGCGTCGATTGCCTGCGCATTAATCCGGGCAATATCGGCCATGAAGATCGCATTCGAGCGGTTATCGAAGCGGCAAAGGATTACAATATTCCGATTCGGATCGGCGTAAATGCCGGGTCGCTGGAAAAAGAGATTCAAGAAAAATATGGTGAACCGATCGGTGCGGCATTGGTTGAGTCGGCGATGCGCCATGTTGATATTCTCCACCGCTATGACTTTGAAAACTTTAAAGTGAGCGTGAAAGCGTCAGACGTGTTTTTGGCCGTTGATGCGTATCGACTCCTTTCCCAACAAATTGACCAACCCTTGCACCTTGGCATTACTGAAGCAGGTGGCGCTCGTGCCGGGGCGGTCAAATCCGCGATTGGCTTGGGTATGCTACTCAGTGAAGGCATCGGCGACACCTTGCGGGTATCGCTGGCGGCGGATCCGGTTGAAGAAGTTAAAGTTGGCTTTGATATTCTTAAATCACTGCGGATTCGCAGTCGTGGAATTAACTTTATTGCTTGTCCGAGTTGTTCGCGTCAGGAATTTGACGTGATTTCGACGGTGAATGCGCTTGAACAGCGTCTAGAGGACATTACCACCGCATTGGATGTGTCTGTTATTGGCTGTGTCGTCAATGGCCCCGGTGAGGCAATGGTCGCGAATATCGGCTTAGCCGGTGCGAAGAATAAAAGTGGCTTTTACAAGGATGGGCAACGCCAGAAACTGCGCATTGATAATCAGAATATTGTTGACGACTTGGAAGCGCAAATTCGTGACTACGTCGCCAAGGTTGAAAAACAACAGTCGATTGCTGTTCAGCAAGTCGACGATTAATGCGATTTTACCGCAAGCACGGAAATACGTATAATCAGCCCTCAGTTTTAATTCGATGACGGCGTTGTCGCACTTGAGTGTCACAGCAGCCGTCATTTTTTAACCAAGGAATATCATCAGGTGGCCAAGCAGATTCAAGCCATTCGCGGAATGAACGACATTCTGCCCGAACAAACCGGCCGTTGGCAGTATTTTGAAGCCATTATTCGTGACTTGCTCGCAAGCTATGGCTATAGCGAAATTCGGATGCCAATCGTTGAGCAAACTGATTTGTTCAAGCGTTCCATTGGTGAAGTAACCGATATCGTCGAAAAGGAAATGTATACCTTCGACGATCGCAATGGTGACAGCTTAACCCTACGGCCAGAAGGAACCGCTAGTTGTGTGCGCGCTGGTAACGAACATGGTCTGCTGTATAACCAAACACGGCGGATGTGGTACATGGGGCCGATGTTCCGCCATGAGCGACCACAGAAAGGTCGTTATCGCCAGTTTCATCAGGTCGGTGTAGAAACATTTGGTCTCCAAGGGCCAGATATTGACGCTGAACTTATTTTGATGACCGCGCGGCTTTGGAAAAAGCTGGGACTTAGTGAATTCCTTACCTTAGAACTCAATTCGTTAGCATCCAATGCTGCACGAGCAGCGTATCGGGATGCTTTGACGGCTTATCTGCGTGAGCACATGGCTTTGCTCGATGAAGATAGTGTGCGCCGACTCGACAGTAATCCACTGCGAATACTTGATTCAAAGAACCCAGCCATGGCTGAGATGTTGGCTCAAGCGCCAAAACTGAGCGAGTATTGGGACGAAGAATCACGCGCGCACTTTGCTGAACTTTGTGCCCGCCTCGATGCCGCAGGTATAAGCTATGTTCATAACGAGCGTTTAGTCCGGGGACTTGATTACTACAATCGGACCGTGTTCGAATGGGTGACTGCAAGCTTGGGCGCGCAAGGCACCGTTTGTGCTGGTGGCCGTTATGATGGCTTGGTCGAGCAACTTGGCGGCAAAGCAACACCGGCGGTTGGCTTTGCCATGGGTGTAGAACGTCTGGTCCTGATGTTAGAGCAGCTGGACCAACAAAGCTTGCCTCGGGAAGTGGATGTCTATATTTTAGCGGCCACCCAGGACGCAGAAATTCCAGCGCAACAACTTGCTGAGCAGATTCGTGACCAAGTAACCGGCTTGCGAGTTATGTTACACTGCGGCGGTGGTAAGTTCGCCAAACAGATGAAGAAAGCAGATCAAAGCGGTGCTGAGCTGGCATTGATTCTCGGCACCGATGAAGTGCAAAATAATCAAGTTACAATTAAGTATTTGCGCCAAGAGAAAGCGCAGGAAACATTAACCTATGCGGCCTTGACTGAAGTGCTTGGCGCTTTAGTTGCAAAATAAGAGGAAGAAGTCCGTGGAACATGAAGATCAACAAGTCGAAGAGATTAAGAAGTTTATTAAAACTTACGGCCCATGGATTGTTGCCGGTGTTGTCATCGGTTTAGGTTCGCTTTTTGGTTGGCGCGCGTATAGCGATCACCAAGTTGCGACTCAACAAGCGCGTACAGCGGTTTACGAGCGTGCACTTGAGCGTTTACAAGCAGCTTCGCCAGAAGAAGCGCCAGGAATTGCCCGGAACTTATTAGACGAAGTCAGCGGTACGGAACACGCAGGTTTAATTCGCTTACAATTGGCGCAAAAATTGGTGCTGGGTAACGATTTGGCCGCAGCGAAAGACGAGCTGGAAACTGCCTTAGGCGAAGTGAAATCGTCTGAATTACAAGCGTTGGTTCGTACTCGTATTGCCCGTATTGCCATTGAACAAGGTGATTTTGATGATGCAGAGCGGCACTTAAGCGCAATCAATCAATCAGCCTATCGTGGCCTTGTTGCAGAAATTCGTGGTGATTTACTTTACGCGCGTGGAAACTTTAGCGCCGCTCGCGAGTCGTACCTGCTAGCACAAACAGAGCAGGCTGAAACAGCGTCTCAAGCTCTGCAAATGAAAATCGATAATTTAGCAGGACAATAATAATGGTATTAAAACGTTGGCTTACCGCGTTCGCAGCAACCGCTTTACTTGCCGCGTGTTCATCGTCTGACGATGGCCCGCGACATGCAGAACTTCAGCCGATCACCACCACTGTGGAAGGTCGCATCGAATGGCAAACGCGGGTTGGACAAGGCATTGAAGGGCACTATTCAAAATTACGACCTGTGGTGCAGGACGACACGATTTTCGTTGCTGATCGTCACGGTGCCGTGGTCGCACTCAATGCAGCCAACGGTCGTCAACTGTGGCGTGCCGATTTCGGTGGTCGTCGTGGCATACTTAATCGTTGGTTCCGTGGTGAGCCAGCACGCCTGAGTGGCTTGGCTGTCGCCGGTTCTATGCTGTTTGTCGGTTCTGAAAACGGTAAAGTGATGGCACTGAATAGCGACAATGGTGAGCTTATTTGGGAACAAAAGGTTCCTGGTGAAGTATTGTCAGCACCGACAGTAGGTGATGGCCGCGTGGTCGTCCACCTCGGTAGTGGTTACGTTGTTGCCTTAGCAGCACGGACTGGTGAAATTCAATGGCGTCACGAAGATGATGTGTCGCTCCTTTCATTGCGCGGAACATCGCGTCCAGCAATTGCAAGTGGCGGTGTGATGTATGGTAGTGCCACGGGTAAGGTCGTTGTATTGATCGCACAGACTGGCCAGATGGCTTGGGAAGAGCGAATCGCTACACCAACGGGCTCAACCGAACTTGAGCGCATTGTCGACGCCGACGGATCGCCGCTGATTGTGGGTGGCACCATGTATTTGTCAGCCCAAAACGGTGAACTCGCCGCGCTCGATTTACGCACTGGCGAAGTCCTGTGGAAGCGCGATTACGCTGCATGGCGCTCGCCAGTTCAAGTGCAAAATCGCATTGTCATCGTTGATCAGGAAAGTTATTTAGTTGCAGTGGACCGCAATAACGGCCTTGAGCAATGGCGTAACAACGACTTGTATTTGCGCAGCGTGACTGAGCCGGTCAATGTCGGTTCTTATCTGATTGCCGCTGATCGATTTGGCTATTTACATTGGTTTAATCGCAATGATGGACAATTGGTGGGGCGTTTATCATTGAATGATGATCCGGTACGCGCAGCACCTGTTGTTGCAGGCGATCGCATTATTGTTCAAGACGCTGCTGGTCGAGTTTACGCAATTAGTCAGCGCGAACGCTAAGACATCGCCATATACAGCAACGCGAAAGCACCGAAAGTCAGCTAAACTGACTGGCAATAGGTCCTACAACGCCTGAGTCGTCGTCGACTGCTCAGGCGTCTTTTAGTTTATAGAGGAATAAATATGTTACCAGTGGTCGCATTGGTTGGACGCCCAAATGTGGGCAAATCAACATTATTTAACCGGCTTACGCAGAGCCGTGATGCACTGGTTGCTGACTTTCCGGGCTTAACCCGCGATCGGCAATATGGCCAAGGTCGTTACGACGATTACCAGTTCATTGTGGTGGATACTGGCGGTATTCATGGCAAAGAAGAAGGGCTCGATCTCGCGATGGCGCGGCAGTCATTGGCGGCAATTGATGAAGCCGATGTTGTATTGTTTTTGGTCGATGCACGTGAAGGTGCAAACGCAGCGGATGAGTTCATTGCAGAGTATTTGCGCAAGCAAGACAAACCGGTTTATTTGGTCGCGAATAAAGTCGATGGTCTTGATGGCGATGCGGCTGCCGCAGATTTCTACGGCTTGGGTTTAGGTCAAGTGTTCCAAATCGCCGCAGCACATGGTCGCGGTGTCTCGCAACTCCTGCGTGATGTGATGGATCCGCTGGCCCTTGAGTTCCCCGAAATGTTGGAGCTTGCGCGCAAAGAGAAGGTAGAAACGCCGACCGAACTGACTGAAGAAGACGCGGACGCAGAAATAGCACGTCTGCAGGCACAACCGATTAAATTAGCTATTATTGGTCGTCCCAATGTGGGTAAATCAACGTTGACCAATCGCATCCTTGGCGAAGACCGGGTCGTGGTTTATGACATGCCCGGAACCACGCGAGACAGCGTGTTTATCCCCATGGAGCGTGATGGCCGTGAGTATGTTTTGATTGATACGGCGGGCGTCCGTCGTCGCGGGCGCATTGATATGGCCGTGGAAAAGTACTCTGTGGTGAAAACCTTGCAAGCCATTGAACAAGCAAACGTGGTCATTTTAGTGATTGATGCACGAGAAGTGATTAGCGATCAAGACTTGAACTTACTGGGTTTTGTGCTCAACGCGGGTCGCTCGGTGGTCATTGCGGTGAATAAATGGGATGGCATGGAGCAAGACGCCAAGAATCGGGTGAAAGATGAACTCGAACGCCGCCTTGGTTTTGTCGACTTTGCCCGTATTCATTTTATTTCAGCACTTCACGGTACCAACGTCGGACATTTGTTTACGTCGGTGCAAGAAGCCTATGGCAGTGCAACTCAGCGTGTCGGCACGGCAAAACTGACGAAGATTATGGAAGCGGCGCAAGAAGATCATCAGCCGCCACTCGTGCGCGGTCGTCGGGTCAAACTAAAGTTTGCTCATGCGGGTGGTTACAACCCGCCGCTGATCGTGATTCACGGTAATATGGTCAATGAGTTACCGGTCAGCTATAAGCGATATTTAATTAATTATTTCCGCAAGTCGCTGCAACTTATGGGTACGCCAATTCAAGTGGAATTCCGCACCAGTAAAAACCCTTACGAAGGCCGGAAAAACTCACTGACCTTGTCGCAACAGCGTAAGCGGAAGCGTTTAATGAAGTTTGTGAAGAAGAAATAAGCGCAAGTAAACAAAAAAGGACAGTTTGCTCAGCAGACTGTCCTTTTTTCGTATTGCGAGGCGCTCTTACTGTGCCTGGGTTGGCGCCTCATGCGCGTTTAAAGCATCAACATCAAACGCGGTGTAGACATAATCAGTTAGACAATAGTCGCAGGTCAGCCGCAACTCACCCTCTTGTGCAATAATCTCACGTAATTCATCCATTGGCACACTGCGTAGCGCTGAGGCTGTGCGTTCACGTGAACAACCGCAAAAGAAACGAATCTCTTGGTCGGGGTAGAGCACAACGTCTTCTTCATGATACAAACGGTGCAACACTTCTTCGGTGTTTAGTTGGTACATTTCTTCAGCAGTCAAGGTCTCTGCAAGGGTACTTAAATGCTCAAAGCCCTCGGTCTCCTTGTCGCTGGCTGGCAATACTTGCAGGAAAAATCCGGCAGCTTGACCACTCCCGGGTTCAGCAAACAGCCAAACGCGCGTCGGTAACTGCTCTGATTGCAGGAAATAGGCTTCAATGGTGCTCGCGAGGCTGTCCCCTTCAATGGCGACCACGCCTTGATACTCTTCGCCGTGTTCCGGACTCAAAGTGATCACCAAGTAGGCACCTTCGCCGACCAAACCGAGAAAGCTTTCGTCCTCTGGTGCCTGAGTTAAGCGAGCGACACCCCGTAGCGCTTGATCGTGGCTACCGTTCACCGTGGCATAATTCAACGGCCCGTTGCCTTGAATCTGAACGTTAATATGACCTTCAAACTTCAGCGTTGCGGTCAACAAACTGGTTACAGCCATCAATTCGCCCAGCAGTTTTTGTACACCGAGTGGATAGTCATGATTGGCAATCAAAGCGCGATAGCTTTCTTGTAAACGAACTAACTCACCACGAACATCGTGGTTACGAAAAGCAAATCGAGCAATAATATCGTTGCCATGCATAAGAAAACCTCGTTCAACTACTGGTTTTTAAAATGAATAAGTTCGCGTCGTTGTTTCTTATCCGGACGCTTATCGGGATGCGGATTATACAGTGAATTCAACTTTCGCGCTGCAGCATTTTCTGCGCGCTTGGTTTCACTCTCTGGCGTCTCGCGGTAAAGCGCCTGTGCGTCAGCTGCGCTGCGACGCTGCTCACTTACGGCGACAATCTCGACTTCCATGCGGTCATAGCCACGTGGTGTCACGATATGCCCACCTACTTCGACAATTTTCGCTGGCTTGCTGCGTTGGCCGTTATACGTTACTTTACCTGCCTGAATTGCCGTTCGAGCAAGGCCTCGAGTTTTGAAGAAACGAGCAGCCCAGAGCCATTTGTCGAGACGTACAGCCTTCGCCATAGCTTTAACATCAGAGTCAGACATGCAATGCTCCTTGTGATCCCGTATAAAAATGGATTTTAACATGCTTGCTTACATTTTTTTACCCGATTACACGTTGTAGTTAACGGCGTTTGCAAGCTAGAATGCCTTTCTTATAACAAAAATTTAATAGGCCGATTTAGGCATTCGTTTATGAAGACATTTTTTACATCGAAGCTTCGCTTCGGTGGTTTAGCGGGACGCGCAAAATCTGGAGTCGGGGGTTTAGCAATGGCTAAGGTGGCCATGCTAATCGGAGCCCTATTGATCATTGCTATCGCTATTCAAGCTGCACTCTTTACCCTGCGGCTGATTACGCCAACTGCCGTGGCGCCATTGGTGGTTGCTAGTGCGGGAAACTCAGCGACAGCAGCATCACCGTTGCGCATAGAGGCTGTTCGTGGTTTAAATTTATTTGGTGAATATGGCGCAAGTCCATCGCAACAAGTGCAACGTGTTGAAGCGCCGGAAACGACATTAAATGTTCGTTTGGTCGGTGTTACCGCAAGTTCAAATCCAAGTCTTTCAGCAGCGATTGTGCAACAGGGTAATAATCAGGTTGTTTATATTATCGGCGAAACCATTTCCGGAAGCCGAGCTGTTGTGCGAGAAATTCACTCCGATCGTATTCTTATTGAAAATGGTGGCCGGATGGAAACTGTTTACCTTGAAGGACGCGACGGTTTCAGCCCTGAGTTCACGCTTCGTCAGGGGGCCTCAACACGATCGACTGGCACGGTTCCAGCGCAAGCTCCTCGCGAACTGACGGCTACACCCGAGGTGATGATCGATAACGTCATGGAGCTGATTAATATCACCCCAGCCTCCAACGATGGTGAGTTGATTGGTTATCGATTGAGCCCGAAATCAAATCCAGAAATTTTTCGCGCAGCGGGTCTGCGCGACGGCGATATTGCCATTATGTTCAATGGTTATGACCTCACCAATGCAGCTGAAGCAATGTCGCTGGTGCAAAGTTTAGAGTCTATGACGACGGCCTCTATCGTCGTGTTGCGCGACGGTGAAGAAGTGACCATCGAACTCAGTATTCCAAATCAATAGGTACGTACATGCGTCTTTTATCACAGATTTTTGGCCTCACGCTCGCTGCAAGTTTGGCACTTGTGCCTGCATCGGCAATCGCTGAGGAAGAGTTTTCTGCCAGCTTCATGAACACTGAAGTGTCTGAATTCATCCAGTCGGTAAGCCGAAACCTTGAAGAAACTATTATTATTGACCCGGAAGTTCGTGGCCGTATTAATGTGCGCAGTTACAACGTGATGAACCGTGACCAATATTATGCGTTCTTCCTCAATGTTCTTGAGGTTTACGGGTTTGCTGTTGTGCGCATGGATAATGGTGTACTCAAAGTCATCCGTGAGCGTGACGCACGCACGCGACCTTCGCCACTCGTGGATGACGACAGTTATACCGGTGATGAGTGGGTGATTCGTGTTATCCCGGTCGAGAATGTATCCGTCCGTGAGCTGGGTCCTTTGCTGCGGCAATTGAATGAGCAAGCGCGCGGTGGCGCGGTAATGACTTATGATCCGTCGAATGTGGTGATGTTGTCAGGTCGTGCTGAGCTGCTCAATCGTATCGCAGAAATTATTCGTCGGGTCGACCAAGCCGGTAATCAAGACGTTGAAGTGGTTGAATTGAAGCATGCTTCAGCAGCTGAGATGGTCCGGATTGCACAAGCGATCTTTCAGCAACAAGGTACGAATGTACCGGAAATGCTGGTGCCGCGCATTGTCCCTGATGAACGCACCAACCGTGTTCTGGTTAGTGGTGAACCGCGTGCCCGAGCGCGTGCGATTCGTCTGATCCAGCAACTCGATACGGAAATGGAAACCAGTGGCAACACGCGCGTGTTCTATTTACGCTATGCAAAGGCGAACGAAATGGTGGATTTGCTGCGTGGGATGACTCAGTCGATTTTGGCTGAGCAACGGCAGCAAAGTTCGGGCAGTTCCGGTGGTGCCGCACCCGCACAACGGCGCGCTGGCGGTGAAATTAGCATTGAAGCGCATGAGCCAACGAATGCTTTAGTGGTAAATGCGCAGCCGGATATGCTGCGTTCGATTGAAAGCGTGATTGGTCAGCTCGACATCCGTCGTGCCCAAGTACTCGTCGAAGCGATTATTGTTGAAGTCTTTGAAGGCGATGGGCTTAACTTCGGGATTCAATGGGTCAGTGAAGACTTTGGTATGATGCAGCACAGCAATGGTCAAATGGTTCCAATCGGCCAGCTCGGGGTGGCCGCTGAAGCAGCGCGTACACAGCGCGGTGCAGAAACTGAACGTGTGGACAATGCAGGGAATATCTTTACGACTCGTGAGCCAGACCGTCGCGGCGACTATACATTGTTAGCGAACTTGCTAAGTAACGCCAATGGCTTGTTAATGGGGACTGTTGAGAATGGTTGGGCGGCAGTGGTGCAAGCGGTTGCGACGACAACGAATTCAAATATTCTTTCGGCACCGAGTATCACCACATTGGACAACCAAGAAGCAAGCATTTTAGTTGGTCAAGAAGTACCAACACTAACTGGATCTACAGCGAGTGCCAATAATACTAATCCATTCCAAACCATTGACCGTCGTGAAGTGGGTGTTCGGTTGCGGGTTACTCCCCAAATTAACGAAGGCGATGCGGTTCAGCTCTTAATTGAACAAGAAGTGTCGAGCGTAGCCGGAAGCACGTCGGTGGACGTAACCTTTAATAAACGCGAATTGAAAACGACGGTGTTAGCGCGCGATGGCGAAACCATTGTGCTGGGCGGTTTGATTGATGAAGACGTACAAGAAAGCCTGTCGAAGGTACCATTGCTGGGCGATATTCCAATTTTAGGACATCTATTCAAGTCGACTAGCGTAACCACGCGCAAGCGGAACTTGATGATTTTTATTCGTCCAACGATTATTCGTGATGACGAGCGCATGGGCGCGCTGAGTCAGCGGAAGTACAGCTACATTCGTGCCCAGCAAATTGAGCAGCGTCAACGTGGTGTGTCACTGCGGTCACGGGATACAGTGCCGGTGTTACCTGAGTGGGATGACGATGCAGAGCTGCCGCAAGAATATCAGCGTTTCCTTGACGAGTGGCGTCGTGAAACCGAGGAATTGCGCCGTGAAGCAGAAAGAGGGCGTGGTCGCGAATGACAGATGAAGTAATGATGCGATCTGAAGGCAATGACGAGCAAACTGCAGCACTTGCTGAGCAAGCAAGTGCAGAGCTTATCGTTACCCAAGAACAGTCCTTGGTTACCGACGCTGAACCATTAACGCGTAAGCGGTTACCGTATGCATTTGCGCGTCGTGAAGGCGTGGTACTCAGTTGGCAAGACGAACAACCGATCCTGAACACCCGCGGCCGTCCGCAAGCATCGACATTACACGAAGTGCGGCGGATGCTCGGGCAAGCTTTTCAGGTACAGGAATTTAGTGACACTGAGTTCGATGTTTTGCTTAGTCAGGCCTATCAACGTGATTCTTCCGAAGCCAAGCAGTTGATGGAAGACATTGGCAACGAAGTGAACTTGTTTTCTCTTGCCGAAGAGCTGCCACAAACCGAAGACTTGCTCGACAGTGAAGATGACGCACCCATCATCAAGCTAATTAACGCGATGTTGAGCGAAGCGATCAAAGAAGGTGCTTCGGATATTCATATCGAAACCTTCGAAAAGGACTTGGTGATTCGTTTTCGCATTGACGGCGTACTCCGCGAAATATTGCGGCCGCACCGGAAGCTCGCGTCCTTATTAGTGTCGCGGATTAAGGTTATGGCTCAGCTGGATATCGCCGAGAAACGACTCCCTCAAGATGGTCGTATTTCCTTATTGATTGCTGGTCGGGCGGTCGATGTGCGGGTCTCGACCATGCCATCAAACCACGGTGAACGCGCGGTACTGCGTTTGCTCGACAAAAACAATGCGCGCCTTGATTTAGGTGAGCTGGGTATGACGCTGGAAAACCGACAGCTTTTTTCACAGCTAATTCATAAGCCGCACGGTATTATTTTGGTGACCGGCCCAACCGGCTCGGGTAAAAGTACCACCCTATATGCAGGGTTAAGTGAAATTAACACGAAAGATCGGAACATTCTCACGGTTGAAGATCCAATCGAATACGCCCTCGAAGGCGTTGGTCAAATGCAGGTCAATCCGCGTGTGGATATGACCTTTGCGCGCGGCTTACGGGCTATTCTGCGACAAGATCCGGATGTGGTGATGGTTGGTGAAATCCGTGACGGGGAGACGGCACAGATTGCAGTGCAAGCGTCCTTAACCGGTCACCTTGTGCTGTCGACCTTGCACACGAATACAGCATCAGGTGCGATAACGCGTTTAGAAGATATGGGCATCGAACCGTTTCTGTTGTCGTCAAGTTTACTCGCAGTTCTGTCGCAACGCTTGGTTCGTACTTTATGCAAAGATTGTCGAGAAGTTCATACCGCGACTCCTGAAGAATGTGAATTACTGGGAGTTAGCGCCGAGAACCCTCCGCAACTCTATTCCGCAAGGGGTTGTGCAAAGTGTAGCCACACCGGCTATCGTGGTCGAACCGGTATTCATGAAATGCTCGTGGTTGATGAAAAGATTCGAGAGATCATCCATAACGGTCACGGTGAGCAGGCAATTGAGAAATATGCGCGCACACGTTATCCGGGGATCCGTCAAGACGGTCGCGATAAAATTTTGCAAGGACGCACAACACTCGAAGAAGTGCTGCGCGTGACGCGCGAGGAGTAAAGTATGCCAGCGTTTGCGTACGAAGCTCTGGACAAACAAGGGCGAAAAAAACAGGGCGTCCTCGAAGCCGATACCGAACGACAGATTCGTCAACAATTGCGCGAGCAAGGTTTGTTTCCGGTTGCGGTTGAAATTGCTAATGCGCAAGAAAAAGGCTCGGCACGCAAGCAAGTTTGGTTTCAGCGTCGCATCAGCACCCATGATTTGGCGTTAATTACCCGACAACTCGCGACCTTAGTGGCGGCAGCCTTGCCGATTGAACAAGCCTTGTTAGCGGTCGCTGAGCAAACCGATAAGCCGCGCTTGCAGAAAATGCTGATGTCAGTGCGTAGTCGCGTGGTTGAAGGTTACAGTCTAGCGGAAGGCATGCGAGACTTTCCCGCCATTTTCGACGATCTCTTTTGCTCAATGGTGGCGGCCGGTGAAAAATCAGGGCACTTAGATGAGGTCCTTAACCGCTTGGCCGACTATAGCGAGCAGCGCCAAGCAATGAAAAGCCAAATCAATCAGGCCGCGGTGTATCCGATTGTCTTAACCGTCGTTGCGATTGGCGTTGTGGCTTTCTTACTGGCGGTGGTTGTGCCCCAGATCGTTGAGCAATTCGAGGATCTTGGCCAAGACTTACCCATGATTACGCAAATTCTTATTGCGGTCAGTGATGGCCTGCGTGCTTATGGTCTTTATCTTACTATCGCCTTGATCATTGGCTTTGTGCTTTGGAAGCAAGCCATGCAGCGGGAAAAGTTTCGTTATCAGGTACACAAAAGGCTACTGTACTTACCCTTTATCGGCGGCTTGGTTCGCGGGGTAAATACGGCAAGATTTGCGCGCACATTGAGTATTTTGACCGCTTCTGCTGTCCCACTATTAGATGGTTTGAAAGTTACGGCTTCAGTCTTAGGTAATTTGCGCATGCGCGAGGTGGTTGAAGATGCCGCAGATCGCGTGCGCGAAGGCTCGAGTTTGCGCGCAGCCTTGGCCCACAGCAAGCTCTTTTCACCAATGATGTTGCATATGATTGCGTCAGGGGAAAAAAGCGGTGAGCTTGAGCAAATGCTGCGTCGCTGTGCTGATAACGAAGATAATCAGTTTTCAGCAGTCGTCAATGTTAGTTTGAAGATCTTCGAACCGTTATTGATTGTCGTAATGGCAGTCATTGTGTTGTTTATTGTGCTAGCAATTATTCTTCCAATTCTAGCGCTCAATCAATTAGCAGGTATGTAATGATGAATAAAAGACAATCCGGTTTTACCATGATTGAACTCATGGTCGTATTGGTTATTCTCGGTATTTTGGCCAGTTTTGTGGTGCCGAACGTTTTCTCGCAACGGGATCAGGCAGATCGCCAGAAGGCGATTTCAGACATTACCGCGTTGGAAAATGCGATTGAACGTTTCTACCTGGATAATGGCTTTTACCCGACTACCGCGCAAGGACTTGACGCGTTGGTGAATGCGCCGAATATGGATCCACGCCCACGTAATTATCCTGAAGGCGGTTATATTCGTCGTCTGCCACCTGATCCTTGGGGTAATGAGTATCGCTTGTTAAGCCCAGGTCAGTATGGTCGCTTTGATATCTTCTCCATGGGCCCAGATGGTCAAGCTGGCACCCAAGACGATATTGGCAATTGGAACATGCACGATCGGAATAACTAATCATGTGCATAAGGGGCTCTGTGGCACCGCAACTTAATTTCAATCGAGGCCAAAGCTCGCGACGACAAGCGGGCTTTACCTTAATTGAGGTCATGGTCGTTGCGGTCATTATCGGCATCGGCGCCCTTTTTATCGTTATGAACGCTCCTTCACGCGCCTTAGACGAAGGTGCAGAAGTGAGCGCAAAACAGTTTCTACAGCAACTTCATTTTGCCCGCGAACGCGCACTGTTGCGTAACCATGTTTATGGTATCGAGTTTGATGAAGAGGAACAGTGGTACCAGTTTTATCGTTGGCACGACGGGCGCTGGACGACGCCGGAAGCACAACAGCTACAACGTGTACAAATGCCAGATTATGTGGTTTTTGAACTTGAGATGGGTCAGTTCCGTTTGCTCGATAACATGCAAGAAGGACGTGAAAGCGTGTTTGGTCGAGATCGCCGTGCTGACAATCCGGATGAACGCGTTCCTCGACCGACGATTCTGATTTTTGAAAGTACCGAATTTATCGGTTTCACTTTACGCTTAGAAAACCTGAATGATGCGCGTGACTCAGTGGTTATCGACGGCCGGGACGGATACAGTGCCTCATTGCGCGAGGCGGACCTATGGTGAGTTCGAGCCTCCATCGAACAGCGCGTGGCTTTACCCTCGTTGAAACCATGTTTGCCTTAACTATTTTTGCTCTAGCGGCACTCGCTGCGGTATTTGTTGCCACTGAACAATTGCGCAGCACCAGTGCGCTTAAAGAGCGTTATTTAGGCCAGTTGGTAGCGAGTAATCGTCTAGCAGAAATTCATGCCAATACCATCGCCGGAGCTTGGCCGCCGCAAGCTGAAGCGACTGGTGAAGTTGAGCTCGGCAGTCGCGAGTGGTACTGGCAGCAGCGCACGGTTGAAACCGTAACCGATGACCTACGGGAAGTCACGATAGCCGTCAGCCGGCGGGAAAATGGTCCGGTGATTGTTGAATTAAGCACGTTTGTGGGGCGGCGTTGATGAAATCGACTCACCGCTACGCGCAAGGTTTTACTTTAATTGAAGTTATGGTCGCGATCATGATCATAGCCGTAATCGGTGCTGCCAGTGCGGTGGTCTTGTCGAATATGATTGACGCGAATCGCACCAGTGAACGGCGCCACGAGGCGCTGCAGAACTTGCAATTTGCTTTACTTACGCTCGACCGAGACGTCCGACAAATGGCGGTGCGACCGGTGCGCGCAGTACCCGAAGAGCGTCGGCATTATTATCTCACTAACGACGGCGCCCTGATTGACAGTGACAGCGGCGGTATTGCATTTGTCCGAGCAGGTTGGACAAATCCGCAACAGATGCTACCGCGTAGTGAATTGCAGCCTGTCAGCTATCGGATTCGTGACGAAGTTTTGCAGAGGGTGTCACAGCCTTTCGTCGATGACGCCAGCGGTGAAGCGCAAATTCAAAACCTGTTAGCCGGAGTCACAGAGCTCGAAGTTCGATTTATTTTTCGTGGTGAAGAAGTTGAACGTTGGGAATTACAACATTCGTTACCCGATATTGTTATTGTCAGACTCGAAACGCAAGAGTTTGGTGTGATTGAACGCTGGTTGCTGGTCAGCGGCGCAAAAGCGGAGAATATCCCATGAAGTCGCCAAAACGCCAACAGGGCGTCGCGATTATCACGGTCTTGCTGATTGTAGTCATCGTCACCGTTTTAGCAGTGCAAATGAGCGGGCGTTTGCGCCTGCAAATTGCCCGTGTTATTAGCAGTGACCACGCGGAGCAGGCCTACTGGCACTGGATGAGCGCAGAGTCTTTAGTGCGCCAAGTGTTGCTTGCGGAGCTGGAGGAAGACGATAATCGCGTGCATCTGCAACAGAATTGGGCGACTCAACAAGGACCATTCCCTGTTCGTAACGGTATGATTGCCGGCGAGATTAAAGATTTACATAGCTGTTTTAACCTTAATGCGTTGTATAAAAATGAAGAGGATTTGGCCGCACTGACGCTAGCCATGGAGCAGTACCAAGCTCTGTTAGAAGCGCTCGAATTTGACCAATATACAGCAGAACGATTAACCGCGACGTTGATTGATTGGATCGACAAAGACACTCAGCTGCATAGTAACTTGGGCGCTGAAGATGCTGACTACGAGTCATTACCACAGCCATACCAAGCTGCAAATAGTTTGTTGTCGCATCGCTCAGAGCTGCGGCAAATTATGGGGTATACGCAAGAGGTGTATGAGCGATTGCGACCGTTTGTCTGCGTTATACCCGCGCAAACTCAGTGGAGACTGAATTTAAATACAGTACCGGAAGATCGCGCTGAGCTTATAGTGGCGTTTTTCCGCGGCCAAATGGACATCAATAGTGCACAGAGTTTACTCGGCGCACGGCCGCAAGACGGCTTTGCTGATGTTGAGAGTATTCAGCAACAAACCGAAATTCAAAATCTCGTTGGCGAAGGACAAACCATTCAAGGGCTTCCAGAAATTGAAGCATTGACAGTGGAAAGTCAGTACTTTGAGTTGCGTGCAGCAATTCAATATGGTGATCTAGAGTTTTACGGGGTTAGTCAGTTACATATAACCAACGGTGAGGCATACGTCGTGCATCGCTCGCGGGGAGGATACGAAACGGATGAACGAACAGATAATAATTCGTCTTCCAGCTTCCGATAATGCGCCAGTATTTTGGTTGATTTGGAATGCGAGCGAAAAAACAACGGTAGCAAGTGGCCAGTTGGCAGGACTTAATGACTTACCCAGTCTGACCGAGAAAGCGCAAGGACGTGACTTACGCGTATTCGTAAGCTCTTTGGCGGTGGCTTGGCATAATATTGAAATTCCGCACAAGTCACGCCGACAGTTGCAGCAGGTCATTCCGTTTGCACTCGAAGACGAGTTGGCAGAAGACATTGATAACTTGCACTTTGCCTGGCCGGAACAGCTGCCGAAATCAGACCAAATTCCCGTGCTCGTGGTTGCCAAACGGGCAATTGACCGTTGGCTAGAGGCTTTGGCAGCGGCAAAACTGAGACCCTCAGCGCTGTATCCTGACTTCTTTATGCTGCCCGTAGTGGACCAGCAATGGAGTGTTGCTGACTTTACCGAGGCGTGGGTTATCCGCCAAGGTCCATGGCAAGCGCTTAGTTTGGACCCTTACTTAGCAACCTATGTGCAGCCCGAAGGCGACGAAGTCCTCGCAAAAATCGTCAGCTACGGTGAGATTGACTGGCCGCAACCGCCGGCGATTATTGAAGCCGGAGAGCAAACTTTAGCGTTGGAGCTGGGTGCTCAGCTAGCCAAACATGAAGCGGTTAATCTCCTGCAAGGTGATTATCGAGTACAGCAAAAAACAGCCTTTAATATCGGTCCATGGAAGTTCCCGGCAGTAGCCGCAGCGGCACTTGTGGCGCTATTATTTGTGGATAAAATGGTGACGGTTGTTGAGTTAGAAAGGGAAGCACAGCAGGTCCGCCAGCAATATGAACAGCTGTACTTAGAAACATTTCCTGAAGAAAGTCGAGTGGTTGATGTTCGCTCTCAACTGCAACAACATGTCGCGCGCACCGGCGGTGCATCTGGCGGTGGTGTCGTGGCGCTATTGAATGAACTTGCACCAGCGTTTCGCGCAGCACCGATTGAGCTAACTAGTCTGAACTACGACCAACAACGTGATGAGCTAAGAATTCAGGCCAATGGCCAGAACTTGCAGTCATTCGAACGCTTTGTACAAGCCGCCCGTGAGCAATCATTGCAGGCAGAACAAGGACAGTTGGCGAATCGAGCAGGGCAAATTAACGGCACCATTATTGTAAGGGGTGGTTTATGAGTGCATTCGCTAAAATCACCGCGCCGTTCAATGAACGGTTACGTCCTAGCTTAAACAAATATCAAGCGCAACTGACACAGCGCTGGCAGGCGTTGCAAGTTCGTGAGCAACGCTTAATCCAAATAATGGCCGTGTTTATTGCTCTTGCAGTCATTTGGTTTGGGTTCTGGCAGCCGCTCAACGAGCGGATTGAACGTGCAGAAATGCGTTTGCAAGCACAGATACAAACTCAGCGATATGTCGAGCAACAGATTGCCTTGGTGTTACAAGCACGCAATCGGCAACGACAAAGTGTCCAGCAAGTTCGTGCGAATCAACTGAATAGTGTGGTCAATCAACTTACTGGTCAGCTCGATATTGACGTCTCGCGGGTGCAACCACAAAATGAGTCGCTGGTGTTGGTCTTCAATGAAGCACAGTTCAACGCGCTGCTAGAATTATTGGTGCAATTGAGTGAACGCGGCGTTCTGATTGAAAACCTCGACGTCACCGAAACGAACACGACAGGTGTTGTGCGGGTTCGCCGCCTACAAATCCGTGCGACTAGTTAAAATAGGAAGTGTCCATGGCAGTTCGGACTAAATTAATCGTTGTTTTTATTCTGGCTTACTTGATTACCTTGATCGTTATGTTGCCAGCGCGTCTCGTCGTATCCTTTGCGCCTGTGCCTAATGGCATTGAGCTGCAGCACGTTCAAGGGACGATTTGGAATGGTCAAATAGGTCGGGTCGAGACGCCTGAGCTTGCATTGAACGCGATTCAGTGGCAACTACGACCGTTGCATTTTTTTACCCTGCGTGCTGTTGCTGATGTGCAAATAGCATCGCATCGCGATAACCCATTGACGGGCCAAGCACGCGTGATCGCTAGCATGGGAGCCATTGAAGTTATCGATGCGCGCTTTGCGGGTAACCTTCAAGAAATCATGGCGCTTAGCCCAGTGTCATCACCCATTCCTTTGCGCGGTGCGCTGACCTTACAAATTGACGAGTTCATGCTTGGCCAACCACTGTGCGAAATACTTAACGGCCGCGCGCAAGGCTTTAATATAGAGGGTGAATTTAATCGTCGCTGGCAACCACTCGGTGACTATACGACCAATATTGGCTGTTCCGACGGCCGCATGTTAGTACAAATGCCGCGCGATAACTTACTTGGCTTGAGCGTGGATGGCACGGTTGCGCCAAATGGGATTGATTTACGCATTGGCATTGCTCCGCAAGCCGGTGCACCGCAAGGATTAACCGAGCTTTTAGCGTGGTTAGGTCAGCCGGATGCGGAAGGTCGAAGGTACTTTAACTTTCGGCTATAATGCATTCATACTTTCTAATAGATAAGGAATTATTTATGAACGAGCCTCTCGACTGGGTAGCAGAAAATCAAGAAACCATGTTGCTCTTTGGTGGTAAGGTGATTGTCGCCTTGATCATCATTATTGGTGGTTTCATGATCGCCAGAACACTGTCCAACTTTATGGTGAAGCGTCTTGAAACTAGCAAAATTGATAATGCAGTTGTGTCGTTTCTCGCGAGCATTTTGCGGGCAATTATAATCGTTGCGGCGATTCTCATGTCACTCTCGCACGTTGGTATTCAAACCACTTCGTTTGTTGCCATTCTCGGTGCTGCCGGTTTAGCCATTGGTTTATCGTTGCAGGGCTCACTGGCAAACTTCGCCTCGGGTGTGTTGATCATGATTTATCACCCGTTCAAGGCTGGTGACTATGTCGACGCGGGTGGGATTCAAGGTACGGTTCAACGCATTGAGCTGTTCACGACTATCCTAAAAACGCCTGACAATAAGTTAGTCATTGTCCCGAACTCGCGCATTACCGGTAGTGAAATCACGAACTTCTCAGAAGAAGCGACTCGCCGTGTCGATTTACTCATTGGTGTTTCCTACAAGGCAGACTTGAAGAAGACGAAAGAAGTGCTGATGAATGTTATCACCAGCGACGAGCGTGTTTTAAAGGAACCAGCGCCTCGCGTTGCAGTAACCGCACTGAATGATTCTTCGGTCGACTTGATTGTCCGCCCATGGGTCAAAAGCGAAGATTACTGGCCCGTCTATTGGGACATGATGGAACGCATCAAAAATGCCCTCGACGACAACGGCATCGGCATCCCTTATCCACAAATGGACGTGCACCTGCACCACCCAGAAGGCGAAGCAGGCGAAATGCGCGTTCTCAAGGTCGACAAAACCTAAGGCAGGTTCGCAGGCTTCCGTGGTCTGCGAAGCTACTTTCTCGGATCGCTCAAGTACATCCATGTAGCGCTATGGCGTCGCCATCCATGGCGACGACATTCCGAGAAAGCAGCATTCCCAGACCACTCACGCCGGCGAACTGCATGGTTCGATACACCTCAAGAGAGCCAACCTGCGTCCCTAGCGCTGAAGCACCGCTGCGTGACATTCCGAGAAAGTAGCATTCCCAATCCACTTTAGCCGGCGAACTGCATCGTTCGACATTCCTCAAGAGAGCCAACCTGCGTCCCTTGCGCTGAAGCACCGCTGCGTGATATTCCGAGAAAGTAGCATTCCCAATCCACTTTAGCCGGCGAACTGCAAGGTTCAGATAGCGAATTCGATGGTTTCGTATTCGGTTAGATCAATAGTTTGCCGAGCTTGCCAAAGGTTGAAGTTATCTTGCATTGCCAGCCAGCTTTCTGGGGAGCGACCTAGCACCTTCGAGAGCTTAAGCGCCATAGCCGGAGATAAATCGGATTTACCATTGAGTAGCCGGCTTACTTGGGCAGCGCTCATTTTCAGTTTTCGAGCCAATTCATTGGAGCTCAGGCTAAATGGTTCAAGATACACCCGCTTGATAAATTCACCGGGGTGCAAAGGGTTGTGTTGCTGATTGCTCATCAGTGATAGTCCTCATAATTAACAACGAAGGCGTGACCATCAATAAACTCAAACACGACGCGCCAGTTCCGGCTTACGTTAATTGACCACAAGCCATTCCGATTTTCTTGGAGTGCGTGCAGTCGCCATCCCGGAATGTCCATATCGTCGATAACCGTAGCGGTATGAAGTGCTTGCAATCGTTCCTCAAGACGGTGCGCGTGGCTGGCCTGAATGCCTGCCTTGCTACCGGTGGTGAAGAACTTTTCCAATCCTTTGTGCTTGAAGCTTTTAATCATAAAATCAGACTAACTCACCGTTACCTATTACGCAATATGCAAATTATTAAGCCAAAGTTAAATTTGTTGTCATGATGCCGCTCCAACTGAGGCAAGATGCGGAAAAGATTTCCGAAAATACAAAAAGCAACCTTCGAATACAATAAGTCAAAAGATTAAATGAGCTTGCGGTCGGTTTGGGCTGTTATCGGAATGTCGTCGCTGTGGTTGCAGCGGCGCAGATGTGCTGGCTTGGGCTTCAGTGGAGCGTGAGCTTGGGCGCGAGTGGTGGGGTTTGGGCTGTTATTGGCATGTCGTCACTGTGGTTGGAGCGGCGCAGATGTGCTGGCTTGGGCTTAAGTGGAGCGTGAGCTTGGGCGCGAGTGGTGGGGTTTGGGCTGTTATCGGAATGTCGTCGCCATGGATGGCGACGCCATAGCGCTACATGGATGTACTTGAGCGATCCGAGAACAGCCCAAACCCCGACACGGAAGCCCAAGCCCAAGCCCAAGCTAGGGCTTAACTTGGCGCACTTCGCTGATGATTTCGCCTTCGGCGAAGCGGGTGCGTAGTTCGTCACCGGGTTTGAAGGCGGTGGCGCTGCGGATGATGTCGCCGTTCGCATTGACGGTGATGCTGTAGCCGCGTTTTAGGGTTTGCAGTGGGCTGACGATGTCGAGCGCTTGTTGTGCCGCGTGTTGGCGGCTGAGCGCTTGATTGAGCTGCTGAGTGATTGCGCGCACGCCTTGGTTGTAAAGCTGCTCGGTGCGTTGACGCAACGCAGGGAGGGATTGTCCCGGTTGAGCACGGTGTAGGCGATGTTGTAGCTGCTCATGCTGTTGCTGGTGCTGGCGCAGACGTCGCTGCATGGCTTGTTCTGCACGTTGTTGCCAGTCATCGAGCTGTTGGGCACGCATTTGCAAACGTTGCTGTGGGCTCAAGGGCTGTAAACGCTGGCGCAGATGGCGCAAGTGGGTGCGTTGCCGTTGCAGAATTTGCTGCATCGCGCGGGTTGCCTGCTGCTCGGCTAGTTGTAATTGCCGCACCAGTTGCAGTTGATCTTGGCTGACCAATTCGGCAGCCGCTGATGGAGTGGCTGCGCGCATGTCGGCGACAAAATCGCAGATACTAAAATCGACTTCGTGGCCAACGGCACTGATTGTAGGCAGCGGACAGGCAGCAAGGTCGCGAGCGAGTGCTTCGTCGTTGAAGCACCAAAGATCCTCTAACGAACCACCACCACGTGTAAGCAAGAGTGCGTCCACCTCATTGCGCCGAATGGCTGTAGCAAGCGCCTGACGCAACTGTCCGGCGGCATCGGCACCTTGCACTTGCGCCGGATAGATAATCACCTCAAGGCTCGGATCGCGACGTTTAAGCACGCTCAACACGTCTTTAATGGCCGCACCGGAGGGGGAGGTAATCACACCGAGTTTGCGCACGCGCTTTGGTAATGGCTTCTTCCGCTCGAGGGCGAACAAACCTTCATGTTGCAGTTTCTGTTTGAGCGCTTCAAATTGCTGTTGTAAAAGTCCTTCACCAGCAGCTTCGAGGTGCTCGACAATCAATTGATAGTCACCACGTGGCTCGTACAAACTCAAACGAGCACGCACTAAAACCTGCATACCGTGCATGTTCTGTGAGTTGGGTCGGCCGTTTACGGCTAATCGCACACGTTGGTTGTTGCCACGGAACATCGCACAACGCACTTGCGCCTGCTCGTCTTTGAGAGTGAAGTACCAGTGCCCCGATGAGGGCGAGGAGAAATTTGAAACTTCGCCGACCAGCCAAAGATTACCGAAGTGAGATTCGAGTAGGCGTCTCACTTCACTATTCAGGCGGGAAACGGTAAATATTTGCCGTTGTTGGTCCTCGGATTCGCGCTTTTGTCCAAACGGGTCTTCGAATGATTGCATGTCCATGGATAGTTTTTACCTCAATGTATTGCACGCGCGATGAGAAAAATTATTTTTTAGTTTACTGTAGACCACGATCTGAGTAAAATACCGCCGCAACATTAATCCACCACCTACGATTCAGCGGAGATGTTGCCATGCTACGAATTGCCCAAGAAGCCCTTACCTTCGACGATGTTCTCCTGCTGCCTGCGCACTCGACTGTGCTGCCGCATACAGCAAACTTAAATACCCGTTTAACGCGCACGATTAGCCTGAATATTCCACTGGTGTCCGCAGCGATGGATACCGTGACTGAAGCCGATTTGGCCATTGCCTTAGCGCAAGAAGGCGGTATGGGTTTTATTCATAAAAACATGAGCATCAGCGAGCAAGCTGCGCATGTCCGCAAAGTGAAAAAATTTGAAAGTGGCATTGTTGCCGATCCGGTCACCGTCACCTCAAAGACCACCATTAAGCAAGTCAAAGCCTTGGCGCAAGAGCATGGTTTCCATGGTTTTCCTGTCGTCGATGATGGTCGCTTGGTTGGTATCGTCACTGGTCGTGACACGCGCTTCGAAGAAGCGAACAACAAGACCGTTGCCGATGTGATGACGCCTGAAGACCGTCTTGTGACGGTTAAAGAAGGCACGGATAGCAATACCATCCTTAATTTAATGCATAAGCACCGCATTGAGAAAATCTTGATCGTCAATGACGCGCACGAGATGCGTGGCATGATCACACTTAAAGACTTCGAGAAAGCAGCAAATAAGCCGAACGCCTGTAAAGACGACCAAGGTCGTTTGCGCGTGGGTGCGGCTGTTGGTGTCGGAGCAGGGACGGAAGAGCGTATCGCCGCATTAGTTGACGCAGGCGTCGACGTGGTTCTGATTGACACCTCGCATGGTCACTCGGAAGGCGTGCTTGAGCGCGTTCGAAAAACGCGCAAGCAATATCCGGACCTCAATATTATTGGTGGCAACGTGGCGACTGCCGCTGGCGCCAAAGCATTGGCCGACGCGGGTGTCGACGCGGTAAAAGTCGGTATTGGCCCAGGCTCGATTTGTACGACGCGGATCGTCACCGGTTGTGGCGTGCCACAAATCACGGCGATTTCAAATGCAGTGGAAGGGCTCGAGGGTTTGGATATTCCGGTGATTGCCGACGGTGGTATTCGTTTTTCTGGTGATATCGCCAAAGCAATAGTTGCAGGTGCGAGCTGTGTGATGGTCGGCAGCATGCTTGCTGGTACCGAAGAGTCGCCGGGCGAGGTCGAACTGTATCAAGGCCGCTACTACAAATCATATCGTGGTATGGGCTCGATTGGCGCTATGAACCAAAGCCACGGCTCGTCAGACCGTTATTTCCAAGCCTCTAATCAGGCGGAAAAACTGGTTCCTGAAGGTATTGAAGGGCGTGTTGCGTATAAAGGCCCAATCGCAAATATTATTCACCAGCAAATGGGCGGATTACGCTCTGCGATGGGTTTGACTGGCTCTAAAGATATCGAAACGTTGCGGACTAAGCCTGAATTCATTCGTGTGACCTCTGCCGGTATGGGTGAGTCACACGTCCACGACGTCCAAATTACCAAAGAAGCGCCAAATTATCGCATGGGCTAATGCCTATGCGCACGGGCTAAAACCGCTGCGGATTGACAAACCAATCGTGGCCCTAATGACTTTGCTAAACGAACTGGAAAACACATGACACAAGATATTCACCAGCATCGAATTCTCATTCTTGATTTTGGTTCACAGTACACGCAGCTGATTGCGCGCCGTATTCGTGAAATCGGCGTCTATTGCGAACTTTGGGCATGGGATGTCGATGCAAGTGATATCAAAGCGTTTAATCCAGACGGTATTATCTTGTCAGGTGGTCCTGAGAGTGTCACCGAAGCGGGCTCGCCGCGAGCACCTGAATACGTATTCGAAGCCGGGGTGCCAGTCTTTGGTGTGTGCTATGGCATGCAAACCATGGCAGCACAGCTCGGTGGTGCCGTGCAAGGCTCGAACTTGCGTGAGTTTGGCTATGCGCGGGTTGAGCAAATTGCCGATTGTAAGCTGTTTACCAACATTGAAGATGGCATTAGCGACGATGGCTTGCCGCTTCTCGACGTTTGGATGAGCCACGGCGACAAAGTGAGTGATATTCCTGAAGGCTTTATCACCGTCGCGCGCACTGAAACTTGTCCGCATGCGGCGATGGCCAACGAAGAGAAGAAATTCTACGGCGTTCAATTCCACCCGGAAGTAACCCACACGCGCCAAGGTCTGCGCATGCTTGAGCACTTCGTTATTGATATCTGTCAATGTGAAAAACTGTGGACGCCGGGCGCGATTATCGAAGATGCAATTCAACGGATTCGTGAGCAAGTCGGTACTGGCAAAGTCATGTTGGGCTTGTCAGGTGGTGTAGACTCATCGGTCACAGCCATGTTATTGCACCGCGCTATTGGCGATCAGCTGACTTGCGTGTTCGTCGACAACGGCTTGTTGCGCCTGAACGAAGCCGACCAAGTTATGGAAATGTTTGGTGATCACTTCGGTCTGAACATTATTCGTGTCGACGCGGTTGACCGCTTCATGGATGCGCTCGCAGGCATCGACGAGCCGGAAGCAAAGCGCAAAACCATTGGTCGCTCATTTATTGAAGTCTTTGACGAAGAAGCGCATAAGTTGACGGAAGTCGACTGGTTAGCGCAAGGCACGATTTACCCCGACGTGATTGAGTCGGCTGGTTCAAAAACCGGCAAAGCGCACGTGATTAAATCGCACCACAACGTGGGCGGTTTACCACCAGAAATGCGGATGAAACTGGTTGAACCGTTGCGCGAGTTGTTCAAAGACGAAGTGCGTAAAATTGGTTTAGAACTAGGCTTGCCATACGATATGTTGTTCCGTCATCCGTTCCCAGGGCCGGGTCTCGGTGTTCGTGTGCTTGGCGAAGTGAAAAAAGAGTATTGCGACATTCTGCGTCGCGCTGATGCGATTTTCATTGAAGAGCTACACAAAGCCGATTTGTATCATAAAGTCAGCCAAGCCTTTGTGGTGTTTTTACCGGTGCGCTCAGTCGGCGTTATGGGTGATGCCCGCAAGTATGACTGGGTCGTGTCGCTGCGTGCGGTGGAAACGATCGACTTTATGACCGCGCATTGGGCGCACTTGCCATACGATTTGCTTGGCCGTGTGTCGAATCGGATTATTAATGAAATTGATGGTATCTCCCGTGTGGTTTACGATGTATCGGGTAAACCGCCAGCAACCATCGAATGGGAATAAGCACTTCATCTTGTTGTAAAGTGTGGCCCGTGGCATATTCGATGTGCTTGGGCCATTATAAAAACAACAAGGAATCATACCATGTCCACAGAGTTAGGCTGGCTTAGCCTACTTCCCTCATTGCTCGCAATCTTCTTTGCGATTCTGACGCGCCGAGTCATTTTGGCTTTATTCGGCGGCGTTGTTCTCGCCTATGTCTTGTTATTCATGCCAGCCGTTGGCGACGGAATTGTTGCCGCAGGCGGTGGCCTGTTTGAAACCTTAGTGAAACCTTCGAATATGCTGGTTTGGGGCTTCACATTGGCAATTGGTGCGCTGTTTGGTGTACTCGAGCGTGCGGGAACCTTTAAACACTTCGTCGCAGCGCTTGAACGCAAGCAAATTGTGCCAAATAAGCGCAGAGCGCGCATGTTCAGTTGGTTTTTGGGCGTGGCGGTATTTATCGAGTCCAATGTCTCTATTATGACCGCAGGGACGACGTCGCGGCCGGTCTACGACAAGTTGGGTGTGAGCCGGCAAAAACTGGCGTATATCATCGACTCGACCTGTGCTCCGGTGTGTATTCTCATCCCGCTCAATGCTTGGGGCGCGTTCAATTTAGGCTTGATTGGTAATCAGGGCGTCGCCGATCCGTTGATGACCTTTGTGTACTCTATAGGCCTTAATTTCTATGCGATTTTCGCTTTAACGTTAGCGCTCGTTGTGGCGTGGACCGGTTGGGCCTTTGGGCCGATGAAAGGGTTTGAGGCGGCAGCGCAAGAACGCGTGCGGCAAGCAAATCAGGCAGCACTTACGCAAACGAGCGAGCAGCCGCAAAATGACTTTGCTCTCAACCGCGGCGCAGTAGCGACGGTCATTATCAGTTTAGTAACCATGGTCCTCATGGTTCCCATTATGCTTTGGTATACCGGCGATGGCAGCATTGTACGTGGTAGCGGCATGCAAAGTGTCTTCGTCGCAATTGTGACGGCGTTAGTCATTGCCATAATAGGCAGTGTCGTGACCCTAAAAGCATCGGCAGCCGTTATTCTCGAAAGTGTCTTGCGTGGTGCGTGGAAAATATTGCCGCTGGCAGTGATTCTCTGGCTCGCCATTGCTTTAGGTGATGTCACCCGAGCTCTCGGTTCTGGCGAGTACTTGGCCGGCATTTTGAATCAAACCTTACCGAGCTGGACGCTACCGGCTCTGATCTTCCTCTTGTCGGCACTCACCGCGTTTGCCATTGGCTCGAGCTGGGGTACGTTTGCGATTATGTTGCCGCTCGCTATTCCGTTGGCGATGACCTTGGGTCTGCCGGTACCGCTCTTTATCGCGGCGGCGTTGGCCGGTGGCATTTTTGGTGATCATGCGTCACCGATTAGTGACACCACAATTATCGCGTCACTGGCATCGGGCACCGAGCATATCGATCACGTGCGAACCCAGCTGCCTTATGCGCTGCTTGCTGCGCTTTTTGCAACCGTAGGCTATTTAATAGCCGGTATCATGGTGGTTTAAATTCGTTGATGGAGAAACTCGAACGGACGGACGACGAGGTGTTTATGCGCGAGGCCATGAGCCTCGCAGCAGAAGCAGAAGCTGACGGTGAAGTGCCGGTTGGTGCCGTGTTGGTCTACCAAGGTGAAATTATTGGGCGTGGTCGCAACCGTGTGATTGGTGGGCTAGACCCGTCTTTACACGCGGAAATGGAAGCGATCCGCCAAGGTGCGGCAGCGATCGGCAATTATCGGTTGCTCGACACAACCTTGTACGTCACCTTAGAGCCATGCCCGATGTGCGCCGGTTTACTCGTGCATAGCCGCATTCAGCGCTTAGTTTTTGGCGCCTATGACTTAAAGACGGGGGCAGCGGGAAGCTTGCTGAACTTAGTCGACCATCCGCATCTGAATCATCAAATTGAAGTGATTGCAGGCGTGTTACATGATGAATGCGCCGGGCAAATTTCTAACTTTTTCCAGCAGCAGCGAGCGCGTAAAAAAGCGCTGAAAGCAAAATTGAAAGGCGATTTAGAGTAAAGCTTACTCGAAATCGCCATCTTCACATTCAGGATCGGCGCAATCCACAGGAATGGGGTTTAGCCCACAGGTTTCATTTAAATAAAACCATTTATTGCGGCGATCAACGACCATACGCGAATGCTTACGCCATAATTGGCGACGACGCTCGTTACGCACAAAGCGGTTTGCAGTTCCTCGTCTGACTACACCCATATTGGATCCTTATGCTGCTAGCAACAGCAAATCTGTCGTTAGTTGGCTGGCAACCGACCTTGCTCGTCCAGCCAAATTAAGGTGTCGTAATACCGGCGAATATTTTCTACATAGCGTACAGGTTCATCGCCGCGAGCGAAACCAAAACGTGTATTTCGATAAAATTGACGCTGGCGCAACAATGGCAAGCGCTCACGAACATGAATCCAATAGTCCGGATCCGCGCCTTGGCGTTGCGTAATCACCCGCGCGTCTTCCAAATGCCCAAGGCCGACATTATAAGCTGCTAAAGCAAACCATGTACGATCAGGCTCGGTCATACGATCGGGCAAACGCTGGTGTAATTGGCGCAAGTACTCTGCGCCGCCACGAATGCTTTGTTCCGGGTCAATGCGGTTATAGACGTTTAGTTGTTCGGCGGTGGGTAAGGTCAACATCATCAATCCGCGAACACCGGTTGCTGAGCGTGCCCATGGGTTCCAATGTGATTCTTGGTAGCTAATCGCTGCCAACAAGCGCCAATCAAAATCGCCGGCATACTGACGAAAGAGGTCAATATATTCCGGCAATACGCTTTCTGTCGCGGCAATAAATGCTTGGGTATCGACATAGTTAAATTGCGAGACATGGCCAAAATGGCGGTCGATTAAGGTTAATAGCTCGCCACTTTCATGATGCTTACCAATGTATTCAATCGCTGCAGCATAGAGTGAGTCGTCACCATTGTCGGCAAACGCCCAAGCTAATTGAGCCGGGTCGCGCACGGTGAAAGCGATACTTAAGTCCGGCCACGTGCGGCGTTTAATGTCTAAATGATGTGAATCAACAATCGTGAAATCGATCGTTTCGTTAATCACATGATCGAGTAACTCGTCGGCATCATAAAGGTGGCTGCTCGTCCACGTAAGATGCGGGTGTTCTTGTTCTAATTCGGCGAGTAATTCCGCATGACTGCTACTGGTAACCACGCGAATCATGCCTTCCACTTGACTCCAATCGCGCGGACGGTTGCGAGTGCCTTGTTTGTACACGAGCTTTTGATCAACAGCGTGATAAGCAGGCGTAAAACGATAGCGTTGCAGGCGCGGCTCAGTGACATCGAGCCCAGCGGCGACAAAATCGATGTCTTGGGAGTCGAGCAGATCCCATAGTTCACGGAGCTCGTAGCGATTAATGACTTCAAGACGGACACCGAGTTTGTCAGCTAAACCACGGGCAAGCTCAAACTCAAAACCGGCTTCTTGTTCAAAACTGTCAAGGTAATAATTGGTCGGCCCCATCATGGTGCCAACGTATAAAACTCCACGATTCTCGATCCGTTGCAGCTGGTTTTGTTCAAGACTGTCAAAGTTACACGCTGCCAAAATCACGGCAAAAAACAGCACCATAAGTGCTCGTAATGCGCGGTGCATTTCACCGAAGCGCTCGTCCGTGCTGCGCAAGTGCTGGCTTTTTTTATTTGAAAAACATTTCAGCATGTAGGGATTAACCACTTTCCTTCGTAAGACAGTATCCGTTATAGCAAAACTTGCGTGTTAACGCATTGCATTTACGGTCGCAAATTCACACAGTTTTCATTATAATGCTGAGCCATCCTAATCCCTTCAAGTTAATCCGGAGCTTAACCAGTGGATATCCTGCGCGGTTCGCCTGCTTTGTCTGATTTTCGTCGTGAAAAGTTACTTCAACGTCTGCAAGCTGCAGGCCTTCCCGTTCAACAGATCTATGCAGAGTTTGTCCATTTTGTGAACGCGTCAGCAGCGCTCACAAATGAGCAGCGCCACGTCTTAGACCGTTTACTTCAATACGGACCATCACGCGAGTCTCATGCTCCAGAAGGACAACTTGTGGTGGTCACACCGCGCGTCGGCACCATTTCGCCGTGGGCGTCGAAGGCGACCGATATTGCACATAATTGCGGCCTACAGCAAGTACGCAGGATTGAACGTGGGATTGCCTATTATCTTGAAGGTGAATTGAGCGCAGAGCAGCAGAGCGAAGCAGCCGTTTTACTACACGATCGCATGACAGAAAGTACATTTAGCGAGCTTTCTGCTGCACAAGCGTTGTTCAACGAGCAACAACCGGCGCCGTTTACCACCGTCGATATTCTCGGCCAAGGTCGTGTCGCGCTTGAGTCGGCCAACCAGAGTTTAGGTTTGGCATTAGCTGACGACGAAATCGATTATCTCACCGAGAACTTTATTAAGCTGCAACGCAACCCGGTTGATGCCGAACTCTATATGTTCGCTCAAGCGAATTCGGAGCATTGCCGCCACAAAATTTTTAACGCGTCGTGGACGATTGACGGCGTTGATCAAGAGAAATCCTTATTTAAAATGATCAAGCGCACCTTCGAAGTGACGCCTGATTATGTGTTGTCAGCTTACAAAGACAACGCGGCAGTCATGGTCGGTAGTGAAGCAGGACGGTTCTTCCCAGACCCAGCAAGCTGCGAGTACCGCTACCATGGCGAACCTATTCATATATTAATGAAAGTCGAAACCCACAACCATCCAACTGCAATTTCCCCATACCCAGGTGCCGCAACTGGTTCGGGCGGTGAAATTCGTGATGAAGGCGCGACGGGGATTGGTGCGAAACCGAAAGCGGGTTTAGTGGGCTTTTCGGTGTCGAACTTACGGATTCCGGGCTTTGAACAGCCGTGGGAGCAAGACTTTGGTCGCCCAAGTCGGATTGTTAGCGCACTCGATATTATGATCGAAGGTCCACTTGGCGGTGCCGCATTCAATAACGAATTTGGCCGACCAAACATTTTAGGCTATTTCCGTACCTACGAAGAGCAAGTCGTTAGCTTTAACGGCGAAGAAGTTCGTGGTTACCATAAGCCGATTATGATTGCCGGTGGACTGGGTAATATCCGTGAAAGTCACGTTGAAAAGGGTGACATCCTCGTTGGTGCGCCGTTAGTTGTACTCGGTGGCCCAGCCATGAATATCGGCCTTGGTGGCGGTGCTGCATCGTCGATGGCGTCGGGTGACTCGTCAGAAGATCTCGATTTTGCCTCGGTGCAGCGGGAAAACCCAGAAATGGAGCGCCGCTGTCAGGAAGTTATTGACCGCTGTTGGCAGCTCGGCGACGACAACCCGATTGCCTTTATTCACGATGTCGGCGCAGGCGGCTTGTCGAATGCGCTCCCAGAGTTAGTCAACGACGGCGGCCGTGGTGGCGAATTCAAACTGCGCGCCATTCCAAATGACGAGCCGGGCATGTCACCATTAGCGGTGTGGAGTAACGAATCGCAAGAGCGTTATGTCATGGCTTTGGTACCTGAGCGCCGCGAAGTCTTTGAAGAAATTTGTCGCCGTGAGCGGGCGCCGTTTGCGATTGTCGGCGAAGCAACCTCCGACACAACCCTGCGCTTATATGACGAAGTCTTTGATAATTATCCAGTCGACATGCCTTTGAATGTGTTGCTGGGTAAACCACCGAAAATGCATCGCGAAGCCACCAGCAGCAAGGTTGCGGGCACGCCATTGGCAACAGCCAAAATTGACGTTGCCGATGCGGTTGGGCGTTTGCTCCGGTTGCCAGCGATTGCTGAAAAAACTTTCTTGATTACCATTGGTGACCGTTCGGTGACGGGCCTTGTAGCGCGCGATCAAATGGTCGGCCCATGGCAGATTCCAGTGGCGAACTGTGGTGTAACCGCGGCCTCGTTTGACACCTACGCGGGTGAAGCCATGTCGATGGGTGAGCGCACACCGGTGGCTTTGTTAAATCATGCGGCGTCAGCACGTTTGGCTGTGGCAGAAGCAATTACCAATATTGCCGCCACTGCGATTGGTGATTTGAAACGGATTAAATTATCAGCGAACTGGATGGCCCCAGCCGGTCATCCGGGTGAAGATGCTGGCTTGTACGCTGCGGTAAAAGCCGTTGGTGAAGAGCTTTGCCCGGCACTGGGTTTAACTATTCCGGTGGGTAAAGACTCAATGTCGATGCAAACCCGCTGGCAGGAAGATGGCCAAGATAAAGCGGTGATTTCGCCATTGTCGCTGGTGATTACTGCCTTTGCACCAGTCCAAGATGTGCGCAAGACCGTTACGCCTATGTTGCGTGCTGAGCGTGACGACGCGCGCCTGCTATTGATTGACTTAGGCCGCGGTCAAAACCGTTTAGGCGCTTCGTCGCTGGCGCAAGTCTATCGCGAACTAGGTGCGGTACCGGCTGACCTCGACTCACCGGAAGATTTACGCTTCTTCTTCAATACCATTCAGACACTGGTCGCAAACGACGAGCTGCTGGCTTACCACGACCGGTCTGACGGGGGGGTGTTGGTGGCACTTGCCGAGATGGCGTTTGCGGGCAACTGCGGTGTGGAAATTGATTTACCAGCCCAACAAGACACGGTCGCTGCATTATTCAATGAAGAACTTGGCGCAATCATTCAAGTGTCGCAAGCAGTCGCTGCACGTTTAGCGGACGAATTCGCAGCTGCCGGTAATAGCGATATGTTAATTGACCTTGGCCATGCGGTGAGTGAAGACTCACTTGTGATTCGTCAGAATGAGCAAGTGGTGTACCAAGCGGCACGTTCTGAGTTACGTGCGATTTGGGCAGAGACGACGCACCAGATGCAGCGTTTGCGTGACAACCCTGCCTGCGCGGATGAAGAATTTGCGTTGAAGCAAGACACGAATAACCCAGGTTTGCACGCGCAGTTGACCTACGATCCAGCGGAAGATATCTCTGCGCCGTTTATTCTTAAAGGCGTGGCACCGAAAATTGCCATACTGCGCGAGCAAGGCGTTAATTCACACTACGAAATGGCAGCGGCGTTTGACCGCGCTGGTTTCAGTGCCATCGACGTACACATGAGTGACATTCTTGCCGGTCGCGTCAGCTTAGACGAGTTCCAAGCCTTAGCGGCCTGTGGTGGTTTCTCGTACGGTGACGTTTTGGGTGCGGGTGAAGGTTGGGCGAAATCAGTTCTGTTTAATGCCAATGCCCGTGAACAGTTTAGCAACTTCTTTGCTCGCCAAGATACGCTGGCGCTGGGTGTGTGTAATGGCTGTCAGATGCTGTCGAACTTACATGAACTGATTCCAGGCACAGAGCATTGGCCTCATTTCGTCACGAACCGCTCTGAGCGTTTTGAGGCGCGTGTGGCGATGGTGGAAGTACAAGACAATAAATCACCATGGTTTGCTGGCATGGCCGGCTCGCGTATGCCGATTGCGGTGTCTCATGGCGAAGGTCGTGTTGAGTTCAGTCGTAACGAAGCCACCCAAGCACTGTCTGCGCTGAACGCAGACCAATTGATTGCGCTGCGTTACGTCGACAACTATGGCAAGGTCACTGAGAGCTACCCAGCGAACCCAAATGGTTCGGCACAAGGCATCACCGGCCTCACCAACGCCGACGGCCGCGTCGCCATCATGATGCCACACCCCGAGCGCGTCTTCCGCGCCGTGGCCAACTCATGGTACCCCTCCTCTTGGGGCGAAGACGGCGCCTGGCTACGCCTCTTCCGCAACGCCCGCCGCAGCTTAGGCTAGCGGCTATTTAGTTTGCTTCCGAGGGGTGGGCTACACGATGTCAGAGACGCTAGTTGTGCGCTTCGAAGCTGCTTTCGCGGCGCACGGCAGGCTCTGTCAGAGACGCCGTGAACCCATCCATGGGGGCTTATATTCGGCATCCATGCCTCATATACTCTGACAGAGCCTGCCGCACACCGCTTGCGCTGGCTTCGAGCGCTTGGCGGGCAACGCTGACATCGAGCAGCCCGCCTCCCTCACGCAAACTAAGCAGCAGCGCCGTGCTTAAACTAAGCGAACACCGTAATTGTTTGGCGGCTGATGGCGACGAGCTTGCCTTCGTCGTCCCAGATATGGGAATGGGTATGGCCGTAACCGTCGGCGGCGTAGTCGATGTAGGCGACATACTGCCACCAATCACTCGCTTTTTTATTGCTCGGTAACAGCTCTGGAAACTCGATCGTCCACGTTAGTGAGCTAGCAGGGGCGGGTTGATTGAGCATTGGCAACACCGCCGGAGGCCAAGCGTCAACGAGACCGAGGAAGAGGCCGACATCGATCGGAGCGTCTTCGGTGCAGAAACGAACCCAACCGCCGAACTTACGCGATTGCGTGTCACTAAAGGGTAAGCCGCCAACGGTGACGCTGTAATCAAATTGGTGGGCAAACTCAGGAAGAATCGGTGTTTTTGGGAAAGGCAAACCATGCTCACGACCGGGAACCTCGGCAGGCAAGGTGTCGGTAATACTGACTTGTGATGGCCGTGAACGTCCGAACGTAAACAAGCCGCTTAACTGTACATTCCCTTGTTGCAGTATATCCACGCGAACCTGAGTAACGCTTTTGCCTTCGCGCAAAATGGTTCGTTGTAAAGTGGCCGGGCCCGGCTCAAGTGGCCCAACAAATGAAATGGTCAACGCCCGCACTGGTTGCTCAGTATCGACGCCAAGCTTGGCATGTTGAAACGCAATGGCCGCCGAAAACCCACCAAAAAATGCCCGCCCCTGCGCCCAACCTTCTGGCAACACTAACTTTTGCTCTGCACTTGCATGAATGCTTGCTAAAACCTCAGAAAACTTTACCACATGACTCATTTCTTGCTCTCACAGAAAAATTAAAACATGCGTTTGATTCTAGCGATGGAGTTAACAAGTTGCTAGTGAAGATTGCTCGATAGTTAACGAGCAAGGTCAGAGATCTATCGGCAGAGCAACGAAGCCAGCGCAAGCGATATACGGCGGGTTAGGTCAGAGAACTACCGACAGAGCAACGAAGCTAGCGCAAGCGGTGTGCGACTGGGGTTGGCAGAGTGTATGCCGCATGGATGCGGCATCCAAGCCCCCATGGATGGGTTCACGGCGTCTCTGCCAACCCCAGTCGTGCACCGCGAAAGCAGCTTCGCGGCGCAAGGCTGCGTCTCTGAACTAGCCCGTCGTGCACCGCGAAAGCGGCTTCGCGGCGCAGGGCTGGTTATTGGAGCCAGTTGATGATGGTGTCGGCGATGTCGGTTTGATCTTGGAAGCCGCGGAAGTGGTCGCTCCAAGGACCGATGGCGATGACGGGGACATCTTCACCAGTATGACCGCCCGTGGTCCAGCCGGTGCTGGTGTGGTAGCGGACGATGTCGATTAAGACATCTTGAATGCGCTGACGATGGCGTGAACCGGTGTCTTGGGCAACGGTTTGCAGCGCATTTTGCTGATCGACCGTCAGTGGAAACGGCAAGTATTGCTCAATGTACGCCTCCCAGTCGATGAAGGGCATGCTGGTCATATCGTCCGCCATAGTACGCAATCCACGGCCAATGCGAGCGACGTCGGCAGCGCGCCATTGGTAGTTGCCGTCTGCGCCGAGCGTTAAACCACCGGTCGAGTGATCGGCAGTGAGTAATACTTGCGTGCCCGGATTTTCATTGGCATACGTCTCTAAAAACTGCATCAGGTGGTCGAGCTCTTCCATTTCGCGCATTGCGCAGGCAATGTCATTAGCATGACCACACCAATCAACCATAGATGCCTCGATCATGACTACATAAGGCTGCTCAGCGTTGTCGAGTAAGCGCAAACCATGGCGTGATAACTGTTCTAAGCGCATTTCATCATCAATCACATAAGGAAACGCATCGTCGAAGAACAAACCGAGTACCGGTAAACGTTGTTGCGCATGCAGCTCTTCATAGGTAGAAACGACACGAACACCCGCATCGGTGAGCGCGGTTAAATGGTCGACTTCAGTGCCATCTTCGTCGGTACGCACAAAGTGCTTGCGACCGCTACCGAGCAGCAAATCGAAAATGGGTTGGCCGTTGTCGTCAAGCGTCGCGTACTGATCGGCGATTTCGTCTTCCATACGCCGTGACGGCACATGCGTATAAAATGCGGCTGGCGTGGCATGCGTAACGCGCGTGGTAGCAATCGCACCGGTTAACCAACCGTGTTCACGACCAATTTGCATCATGGTTTTTAACGGATTACCGTCAGCGTCCACCGAAATGGCACCGTTATAGGTTTTAATGCCAGTAGCTAGCGCAGTGGCGCTTGCCGCCGAGTCAGTCACCAAGGTATCGTCCGCAGGGTAGGTGCTGGCCGCACCGATTAAATAGTTATCGAAAATGGTCGGCTTGATATCACTAGCATGGGTGTAATTACGCCCGTCTTTGAAGTAACGGTAAGCGGTTAAATAGGGAAATCCCATGCCATCCGCAATGACCAAAATAATCCGTTGAGGACGCTCGGTCTCGCCCGTTTCTGCTGCGGTTTGCGGCGCCCAAACGATGGCCGCAAGAAGTATAACGCTGGTTAATTTTTGCCAAATACGCATCTAATTCCTGCCTCTTTTAACGTTTGCGATTCTGTTCCTTGGTCGCAAGTTTAACATTCTGATTTTTCCGAATCATGACATAGGTCGCGCCCATGCCACCGTGAAACTTTTGCGCGCTGTGGAATGCCAAGACATGCTCAATATCCGGTAGCCATTGATTGACTAAGCTCTTCAATAAGCCCGGACGGGGTTGGCTTTTCAGACCAAGACCATGAATGATGAGGGCGGTGCGAACACCGGTCCGATAGCACTCTTTGAGGAATCGAGTAATTTCAATCCGTGCTTCGGTCACCCGCATGTTATGCATATTTAAGGTGGCTTGTGGCTCGTAATGCCCACGTTTAAGTTGTCGAAAGACACCGTCTTGGATGCCATCAAGGCGCCACTCAATCGGATCATTCGGCTCGATCCAGTCACGCACCTGTTCACTGAGCGCTGCGGCTTCTTCTGCTTCGGCAGCTGCCATGGCGGCTTCGCGGCGAGCGGCTTGCTGCTCGGGCGTCAGACTACTGCGCTCGAGCGCAACGGTATCGGGCTTGGTCAGCGGCTTGACGTCTTGCATCAGCTCTTGAAACAGCGCGATTTCGTCGTCGTTGTCGGGGGACTTGCTTTCAGACATAAAAAAACTCCGACGCTCATTAACTGCAAACTGAACGTCGGAGTGTAACAAATTTTCCTTGGGGGGGGCAGCACAGCTGCTGCTTTTCACAACGACTTGCTGGAATTTGCGATGAACGGTTTAAAACGAGTACTGCACGCTCACTTGTACACGGTCGAGGTTGCCATCAGCACCGGAGAGCAATTCACGGGTTGCGCGACTATATTCAAAGCCCACGACCATGCGTTCATTGGCTTGATACATCAGGTTGGCGGCGATGCGTTGGGTATGATCGTTGGCATTCAAGCCGGTCAGTTCGCGTTTGTCTTCGAATTTACCGCGGGTGAAAATTAAGTTGGTCCGGTATTCGGCGCTCCAGACATGGCGATACGCCAATGAAAAGCCGGTATAGCCTAATGCATCAAGATTAAGAGCTTGATTCACCACCGCATCGTTGACTGAGTTGACGCCGACATAGCGACCAATACCTTCACCGTGAACGACACCGGCGCGAAGATCGTGTGGGCCGAAGTTGATTTTCGTGGTTAAGTTCACACCCCAGCCCGCCTCGGTCGCATCAACGCCGTTTTGACGGTACTCTAAACGACGGAAAATGCCGGCGATGCTGTAATGGATATTATCGACTTGTTGCTGATAGCGCGCTGTGAGATCGGGCATCGCCGTGTCGCCAGTAGTAACCCGCGCAGTGCCACCGAGGTTTGGTGTGACGGTTGTTTCGGGTTGCTCAACGGATACCGAAAAGCCATTATTACTGTAGCGAATTTGTGGTTGACGGTTAAACACGATGCCATCTGGCGAGCCAATAAAGTCAACCGACTCTGGAATGATCGCGGTGTCTTGGAAGTTGCTCCAGAATTGCCCAGCTAGCCAATTCTTATATTGAATATAAGCATGGCGGACGCGCGGTGAATAGGAATTCGTGACGCGTTTGTCGCCGCCGGCGGTGCCGAGAAAATCAAACTCCACATAGCCGGAAATGGTCTCACCATTGGCTAAGGTTTGATTGGCGCGGAAGAAAAATCGGGTCTCTCTGGCGTGGAAATCGGTATAGGTATTACTTTCGCCCCCAATCGGGGTCAAACCGGGAATGTAGAAGTCACGGCCAATGCTTCCGGACGGCAGTGAACCGCTGTCGGTGCGAGTAACCATAGCGTCGAGTTTGATGTAACCGCCATAGCTGAATTCGGTTTCTGCGTTGGCGCTTGCAATGCTGATTAGTCCGCCTGCGGTTAACGCAGCGGCAACAGCGGTAGCGGTCATCGCGGTGTGTAAACGTTGCATGTATGCTTCCTCATGTTGTCTTTTATGGCATTGTTGGCATGCCTTGAGTGCACAGCTACTGCATGTTTGTGCGTGCTTTTAAGCATTCGGGAAGATGCGCAATGGGTCAATCTAGACTATGGTCTAATAGGTTTCAGTCGGCGAAATCAGTACAAATGAGGCTATAGAATTTAGGAGGAATGAAATATGTCAGCACTGAGTTATCCAATGCCTGAAGCAGTGAAAGCATCTGCACGGCTGAATCCGCAAACGTATGCGGAGAAGTATCAACAGTCGATCGCTGATCCGGAAGCGTTTTGGGCAGAAGAAGGCAAGCGGATTAGCTGGTTCAGCCCTTACAGCCAAGTGAAAAAAGCCAATTTCGCACCGGGCGAACTGGACATTCAATGGTACGCCGACGGTACCTTAAACGCTTGCTACAACTGTGTTGATCGTCATTTGAGTGAGCGCGGCGACAAAACCGCAATCATTTGGGAAGGTGACGAAGTTGATGTGCAGAAGCACATTACCTTCCGTGAGTTGCACGAAGAAGTCGCGCGATTTGCCAATGGGTTGAAGAAGCTTGGTGTGAAAAAGGGCGATCGCGTTGCGATTTATATGCCGATGGTCCCGGAAGCAGCCTATGCCATGCTTGCTTGTGCGCGTCTAGGTGCCGTGCATTCGGTTATTTTTGCAGGTTTCTCGCCGCATGCGATTGCCGATCGTGTCAATGATTGTGGTGCGAAAGTGGTCATTACTTCGAACGAAGGCCGTCGCGGTGGTAAAGGCGTTGCGCTCAAGCCGAATGTTGACGAAGCCTTAAGCAACGACGCTTGCCCAAGCATTGAGCATGTGGTGGTGTTAAAGCACACTGACGTTGATTTTGATATGCAAGCTGGGCGCGACGTTTGGTGGCATGAGCTGATTGGCGATTGTGACGCCGACTGTCCACCGGAAGTGATGCAAGCCGAAGATCCACTATTTATTCTTTACACCTCGGGGTCAACCGGCAAGCCAAAAGGCGTCGTGCATACCACCGGTGGTTACATGGTGTATGCGTCGATGACGCACGAATATGTCTTCGATATTAAAGAAGACGACGTTTACTGGTGTGCGGCCGATGTGGGTTGGATTACCGGTCACAGCTATATTGTTTACGGCCCGCTCGCAAACGGCACCACCACGCTTATGTTTGAAGGTGTGCCAACTTATCCGGACGTGTCGCGCATTGGTAAGGTGGTCGACAAGCATCAAGTGAATATCCTGTATACCGCACCGACTGCGATTCGTGCCTTGATGGCCAAAGGCGATGCAGCGGCGAAAGGCAGTAAGCGCGATTCCTTGCGGATCATGGGTTCGGTCGGTGAACCGATTAACCCAGAAGCGTGGGAGTGGTATTACAAAGTTATTGGTAACAGCAAGTGCCCGATCGTTGATACGTGGTGGCAAACCGAAACCGGCGGTATTCTGATTGCGCCGTTCCCAGCTGCAACCGATATGAAACCGGGCTCAGCCATGTTGCCATTCTTCGGTGTGAAACCAGCCTTGGTCGACAATGAAGGCAAAAAGCTGACCGGCGCGACCGAAGGCAACTTGATTATTGAAGACTCATGGCCGGGACAAGCACGGACTTTGTGGAATGATCATGAGCGCTTTGAGCAGACGTATTTTAGTACTTACAAAAACGTATATTTCACCGGCGACGGTGCGCGTGTAGACGAAGACGGACATTTCTGGATTACCGGCCGCGTCGATGACGTACTCAACGTCTCGGGCCATCGTTTGGGTACCGCTGAAATCGAAAGCGCTTTAGTGGCTCACGAAGCGGTTGCTGAAGCTGCGGTGGTGGGGTATCCGCACGACCTCAAAGGCCAAGGGATCTATGTCTACGTGACTGTCGTTGATGGTGTTGAAGCCGACGATGAGTTGCGGAAAACCTTGGTGCAGTGGGTGCGTAAAGAGCTTAGCCCAATTGCCACGCCAGACCATATTCAGTGGGCACCGGGTCTACCGAAAACCCGCTCGGGTAAGATTATGCGGCGCATTTTGCGCAAAATCGCCAGCAATGAGTACAGTAATTTGGGTGATACCTCTACGCTCGCCGATCCGAGTGTGGTAGATTCGTTAATTGAGAATCGACTAAACCGCTAAGGATAGGAAGCGACCACGTAGCGCTTCCACAAAAAGTGCTATGACCCGATTACTAATTGCTGATGATCATCCGTTATTTCGCGAGGCCCTGCAGGGGGCCCTCGCGAATCATTTTGCCGACCTCACGATTCGTGAGGCCGACACCCTCGACTCGACCCTCGACGCGTTAAGCCAAGACGACGACATTGATTTGTTGTTGCTCGACCTGCATATGCCGGGCGCCGGCGACTTGTATGGCCTAATTCGCATTCGCAACGACTACCCATTATTGCCTGTAGCTGTAATTTCTGGCTCGGAAGACTTGCAGGTGATTTCGCGCTGTATGGGCTTTGGTGCGCTTGGTTTTATTCCGAAGTCACTGTCGTCGGCCGACATTGCCAATGCAATTGCCTCGATTCTTGACGGTGACGAATGGCTACCGGATGGTATTGCCGAGCAAATTGTTGATGTCAGCCAAGAAGACAAAGAACTCGCCGAGAAAGTTGCGGATTTAACGCCGCAACAATATCGGGTGCTGTATTACGTTCACGAAGGTCTCTTAAACAAGCAGATTGCTTACCAGCTAGGTATTACCGAAGCCACGGTGAAAGCGCACATGACTGCGATTTTCCGCAAGCTCGACGTGTACAGCCGCACACAAGCCGTATTGCTTGCGGAGCGTTTGCAGCTGTCGCCACCGGAAACTGAAAGTTAAGTGCCGCAAAAAGTTCGCTGCACTTCCTCTTCTTTTGATGGCGCCTGATACAGTTCAATTGCTAGCTCGCTGGTTGGCATGGCATAGGGTGTTTTCCAAGCATTGAGCAGGGTGTAGAAGCGCTGCAAGCTGCCGCCTTCTTCAACCTCCGTAATGGCTTCGGCAATGCGATGATTGCGCGGTATCAGGGCGGGGTTCACGCTGCGCATGGCGCTGATCGTGTTTGCAACTGGACGCTGATTTTGCTCTAGTCGCTGCAACCAACGCTGGCGCCATGCCAGATACTCTTCCGGTTCAGCAAAGAGGTTGACTGCTGGCGCTTCTGGGCCACCGGCTGCTGAGCTGTCAGTAAGTTCATTCGCTAACTGCCAAAACGCTTGGGTATAGTCGATTTCATGACTTTGCAACAACACCAGAAAATCTTGAATCAGGCTGTCGTCCTCACTGTGAGGCTGCTCAATGCCGAGTTTCGCGCCCATGGTCGAAATCCACAGCGCTTGTGCGCGTTCTGAATAGTCATCTAAGACCCGTGTCGCTATAGCAATGGCGTCTTCCCGAGCAGACTTTGCACTGTTTTCGTCCTCTTGCTCATGTTCTGCTATGAGCAGAGGCAATAGGCATTCGGCTAAGCGGGCGAGGTTCCATTGTGCGATCGCCGGTTGACTGTTGAAGGCGTAACGGCCGCGACGGTCAATCGAGCTAAAGACTTTCTGCGGGTGATAAACATCCAGAAACGCAGCTGGACCATAGTCGATAGTTTCACCGCAAATCGACGTGTTGTCGGTATTCATCACCCCATGAATAAAACCAACCCGCAGCCACTGGCTAACGAGCTCGGCTTGGCGCATGGCTACCGCGTGCAAAAAGGCCAGATAGCGGTTGCTCTCAGCAGTTTTAGTCAATTCAGGATAGTGACGAGCAATCGCATAGTCAGCCAGCTGCTTCACTTTCTCTGCGCCGCCATGCAATGAGGCGAATTGAAAGCTACCAATGCGCAAATGGCTGCTAGCAACGCGGGTAAATACTGCGCCGGGTACGCCGCCTTGGTCACGAAACACCAGTTCGCCACTGGCAACGGCGGCCAGCGCACGGGTGGTCGGTACCCCAAGTACAAACATAGTTTCACTAAGTAGATATTCGCGTAATACGGGCCCAATCGCCGAGCGGCCATCACCGCCCCGCGAAAATGCTGTCGGCCCCGCGCCTTTAAGCTGAATGTCCCAGCGCTTACCGTCACGATCAATCAGCTCAGCTAACAGCAGCGCGCGGCCATCGCCAAGCTGCGGCACGAGATTACCGAATTGATGCCCTGCATAGGCATGCGCCCGCGGTTGTGCCCAATCCGGAACTTGATTGCCTGACCACACGCCGAGTCCAGTTTCGGTGGCATGCAAGTCGGCGGGCAGCTGCAATTGTTCAGCTAAGGTTTGGTTAAACGCAATCCACTGCGGTGCTTGCACAGCTTTCGGTGAGGCGGGTTGAGAAAAGAACGAACCCAATGCAAAAAGTGTGTGTTGCACGGTGAAAGTGGTCATGAAATCTCCGACTAAAGTATGAATTTTTTCATGCTGATGAGGAATAGCCGTTGTCGTCAGTCGCGGCGTAGCATGGACAGGTACTAGATTATCATACAATGAAATCACAAAGGTGAACCCCATGATTTACGCAAATCCCGGTCATCCGGATTCGAAAGTAACTGTCAAAGATCAGTATGAAAATTATATCGGTGGCAAGTGGGTTGCCCCAGTTAAAGGCCAGTATTTCGATAACGTATCGCCAGTTACCGGCAAACCATTTTGTAAAATCGCCCGCTCCACAGCGGAAGATATCGATTTAGCATTAGACGCTGCGCATGCAGCCAAAGACGCTTGGGCAACAACATCGGTCACTGCTCGTTCCAATATCTTGTTGAAAATCGCTGACCGTCTCGAAGCAAACCTCGAGTCAATCGCTGTTGCAGAAACCTGGGACAACGGTAAGGCGGTTCGTGAAACCTTGAATGCTGACGTGCCACTGGCCATTGACCACTTCCGTTATTTTGCTGGAACGATTCGTGCTCAAGAGGGCTCTATTGGTGAAATCGACCAAAATACCGTGGCGTATCACTACCATGAACCGCTCGGTGTAGTCGGTCAAATTATCCCATGGAACTTTCCTTTACTCATGGCCGCTTGGAAACTGGCACCGGCTCTTGCAACGGGTAACTGTGTTGTCTTGAAGCCTGCGGAACAAACGCCTTGGTCTATTCTCAAGTTCATTGAATTAGTCGGTGATTTGCTCCCAGATGGCGTGCTGAACATCGTCAATGGCTTTGGTAAAGAAGCTGGTGAAGCCTTAGCCACGAGCAAGCGTATTCAGAAAATCGCCTTCACTGGCTCAACGCCAACGGGTTCGCATATTCTTAAATGTGCAGCAGAAAATATTATTCCGTCAACAGTGGAGCTCGGTGGTAAGTCACCGAATATTTACTTTGAAGACGTCTTTAACTATGAAGACAGCTATTTAGAGAAGTGTATTGAAGGGGTCGTCTTGGCGTTCTTTAACCAAGGTGAAGTCTGTACTTGTCCGTCACGCTTGTTAGTCCACGAAAGTATCTACGACAAGTTTATTGAATTAGTCATTGAACGCACGAAGAAAATCAAACGCGGTAACCCGCTCGACACTGAAGTGATGGTGGGTGCGCAAGCATCGCAACAACAGTTTGATAAGATAATGAGCTACTTTGATATCGGCCGCGGTGAAGGTGCAGAGATTCTTATGGGTGGTGACAAGGAACAGCTCGACAACGACCTCGCGAATGGGTACTACATTCAGCCAACCTTGATTAAAGGCAACAACAGTATGCGTGTATTCCAAGAAGAAATTTTTGGACCGGTCATTTCTGTGACGACTTTTAAGGATGAAGCAGACGCATTGGCGATCGCGAACGACTCTGAGTTCGGCTTAGGTTCAGGTTTGTGGACCCGTGACATGAACCGTGCTTATCGCATGGGCCGGGGCATTCAAGCGGGTCGAGTGTGGACCAACTGCTATCACCACTATCCAGCACATGCGGCCTTTGGTGGTTACAAGAAGTCCGGTGTTGGTCGCGAAAACCACAAGATGATGTTGTCGCATTACCAACAAACCAAAAACATGTTGGTGAGTTACGACACCAACCCGATGGGCTTTCTCTAAGCGGATTGATGAAACATAAAGATAGTCCAAAACGGGAGCTCTAAGCTCCCGTTTTTTTCATCGGACGTTCACGGTAGTATGGCAGTTAAGGTCAATTTGTTTTGGAAAAATACACGATGGACACACCGATTGTCAGTGCCATGTCGGCAGCAAAAGATGCGGCAACCGCTGCCGAGGAATTAGCCGCTCAGTTAGGCCATACTGAACTTGGCTTTATCCTGTTTTTTTGTTCGGCAGAATATGATCTCCCAGCGCTGGCAGCAGCATTGGAGCAGCAATTTCCAGAGGTGCCGAAAAGTGGTTGTACGACCGCCGGTGAACTGACTCCAGTTGGCTATGCGCGCGGCCACATTGTTGCGCTTGGCTTTCATGCGAGTGATTTTCGCGTTGCAGTGGGTCCAATTCAAAACCTCACAGAGTTTGATTTACTCCGCGCGCAGGAGCTGATCGACGATTTATTGTTATCCGAGCCCGTGTACAGCGCGCAGCGTCGGCAAAGTTTTGCCTTTACGCTGTTCGATGGCTTATCGGCACAAGAAGAACTGGCACTTTTTTCGTTGCAAACCGCGTTGGGTAAGATACCTCATTTTGGTGGCTCAGCGGGTGATGATAACCAATTGACCGATACTTATATTTATTTCAACGGTGGCTTCTACACCAACGCAGCTGTGTTGTTGATTTTTACTGCGGAACTGCCATTTGAGGTATTTAGTACGCACCATATGGAGTCGCGTGAGGAAAAATTCGTTGTCACTGCGGCAAGTGATGACACGCGCACGGTTTATGAACTGAACGCTGAGCCTGCGGCAGAAGCCTATGCAGAGTATGTGGGTGTCGCGGTGGCGGAACTCAACGCGACTGTTTTTGCGATGCACCCTTTAGCAGTGCGTATGGGCAATGAATATTTCGTCCGTTCGATTCAGCGGGTTAACCCGGACGGAAGCTTAACCTTCTATTGTGCGGTGGGTGAAGGTGCAGTGTTAACGGCGATGGCAACGCAACCGATTTTGCCTGACTTAGAACAGCGGTTTGCTGAGATTGAACAACGCATCGGTGAGCCTTTAGTGACGATCGGCTGTGATTGTGTGTTACGCCGTTTGGAATGTGAGCAGCGAAATGAGGTTGCAGATGCCTCGGCCTTCTATCAGCGCCATCAAGTTCTCGGTTTTAATACCTACGGCGAGCATTTTAATGGCATTCACATTAACCAGACCTTTACCGGGGTAGTGATTGGGCGAGGTGAGGATGGCGTCTGAAGCAGAACTGCGACAACAACTCGCGGACCAAGCCGCAAAAATTGCCCGGCTCGAACGGATTAACCAAGCCTTAATGCAGCGTATTGAGCAAGGCGGTTCGTCGCAATTAAATGGTCTGCATTCACCTTTTACTGCCTTTCAACATGCCGCTGTGTTGGCGGAACAAGTGCGCGAACGTACACGCGAATTGAAGCATAGTGCTGATGTTAGCAAGCAGAAAGCACTTGCCGAAAAAATGTTGCTGTTGCAGAACACGATCGACAACCTGTCGCAGGGGGTTGCCTTGGTCAATGGTCAGGGGCAACTAGAGGTCTGGAATGCTAAGTTGCTCGAGCTGACTGGACTTCGTCGCCGACAACTAACACCCACAGTCGACTTTCAAGCGAGCTTAATGCACAGCGATTTGTCGCATCCCCAAGAGATTTTCACGCAAACCCGCAGTGAACAGCGGTTGAACGATGGCCGAACGGTGACCGCTGAACGCCATTCATTGCCTGACGGCGGCTACGTGCTCGCGGTAACCGACATCTCTACCCATGTCGCTTATGCGGCAACATTGGCGGAAAGTGAGCGCTGGCTGCGGGCAATTACCGATAATGTGCCGGCGATGATTGCCTACCTCTCAGCCAACGGTGTGTATGAATTCGTTAATCGTGGCTACGCCGAGTTCTACCTGCAGCCGGGACAACAAATTCTTCAGCGCCACATTACCGAGATTCACGGTGAAGACGGTTATCAGCGACTACAACCCTATATTATCGACGTCTTGCGCGGCGAGAATGTCGTCTTTGAAATTACCGAAAGCAATATTCAAGGGACTGCTCGACATTTGCTTAAGTCATATGTACCGAATCGCAATGGCGCGGGGGAAGTCTTGGGGTTTTTTGTGCTAAACCGCGATATCACCGAACGCAAGCGCACATCAGAGGCGTTGCGCCAAGCCAATATTTTGCTAGAAAAACGCGTTCAAGAGCGGACAGCGGCGCTCAGCCAAGCCAAGAATGAAGCCGAACGCGCGAATGCATCGAAGTCACAGTTCCTTGCCGCCGTGAGTCATGATGTTTTGCAGCCACTTAACGCTGCGCGACTGTTTAATGGGGCGATGCTTGATCAACCATTAACGCCTGAGTTGCAGGGACTGGCTCAAAAGGCAGCGCGCTCGCTCGATGACGTTGGCGATTTACTGCGAACGCTTGTTGACCTTTCGAAGCTAGATGCTGGCGCACTTGTAGCCCAAGTGGAACACGTTGCTGTGGATGCGGTTTTAACACCGCTCGCCGATGAAGCCGAGGCGATGCTGGCAAGCAAAGGGATTCGCTTGCGCTTGCAATCGAGTCGTGACTGGATTGTCACAGACAGTTCCTTGCTAACGCGAATTTTGCGTAACTTTATTAGTAATGCTTATCGCTACACGCCAACAGGCGGCGAGGTGTTGTTGGGTTGTCGGCGGCGTGGTGATCAGATTGAAATTCAAGTGATCGATACTGGGCCGGGCATCGCCGCCGATCAGCGCCAAGCAATTTTTCGTGAGTTTCATCGACTACCCGCAGCGGAGCAGGATCATGCCGGTGGCTTAGGATTAGGACTAGCAATTGTCGAACGGCTAGCACACCTGCTTGATCATGCCATTGGCGTTGAATCGACGCTTGGGCGAGGGTCGATGTTTTCGATCAAGGTGCCACGTCACTTGGAACAGCATTCGGAACGTCAGTCAGAACGGAATCTAGAAAATCGGCGCGCGGACTTCCCAGAACGCGAATCAGCGGAGCTACAATCTGGGGCGCGAGTGGCGTCAGCCCAACCGTTTGCGAAGGCAACACCGTTGCGTGAAAGCGGCTTGATTGGGGTAATCGACAATGATCCGGCGATTTGTCAGGCACTGGAAAGTATTCTTCCTGGATGGGGTTACACAGTGGTGTCGGTGCAAAGTCATGAGCAACTGAAAGCACAGCAGTACTGGCGCGATCGTGAGTTATACGCGATCATTGTCGACTATCACTTAGGCGCCGATCTGGGCACGGACGTGATAGAAAAATTGCTGCAAACCCGAAAGCCATCGTCTAATCCCGGTGTGCTTTTATTAACTGCGAATCACAGCCAAGCGCTGCAAGAGCAAGCGCGAGAACTCGGCGTTGACTTGTTGCATAAGCCGGTACGGCCACTGAAATTACGCATGACGTTGCGGGCTTACTTAAATCGTCGTTCACCCGCTTAACTCGTTAAATAGGCGGAAAAGTCTGCAGACTTGGCTTTCAAAATCGCTTGCACGCGGTTGCTGACTTCGAGTTTTCGGAAAATGGCGGATACATGAGACTTTACGGTTGCTTCGCTAATGTGCAGGTTAAAGGCAATTTGCTTATTCGATGCACCATTCACCATTTCACGTAAAACACGAATTTGTTGTTTGGTAAGGTCCGCAAGTGAAACGTTTGTTGACTCGGCTGCTGATTGCTTGACTGTCAGCGACGGTGCCTTGGTGTTGGTGGTGCGGAAGCTCTCGGCGGGCAAATAGATATTTCCCGCAAGAATTTGTTCGATGGCGTGGGCTAAATCAGCGCGCTCACTAGCTTTGGAAATGTAGCCAATGCATCCTAAGGCCATGGCTTCGAGGACAACGTGTTTATCGTCTTCGGCCGAGAGCATCGCCACCGCCAAAGTGGGGTATTGATTGAGCAGCTGTGAAACGCCATCTAAACCGTTCATGCCCGGCATATTCAGATCAAGAAGGACTAAATCGATATTCACGCGGCTGTCGACACTCGCTACGTTGTCGACAGCTGCCTCGTTTGCTAAGAGCGTAAAGACCTCATTCAAGTTCGCCGCACTGAGTAAGGTCGTTTCAGGCAAATACTGCTGAACAACATCGACGAGGGCATCGCGATACAGCGGATGATCGTCAGCGATCAGGAGCCGGAACATGATTGGGTTTCCTTGTGTCGCTGCATGTGCTGCATGAGTGCTTTGAGTTGCGCGGGCTTCACCGGCTTGGCTAAAAACTGCAACCCAAGTTTACGGGTTTCGGCTTTTAAGTCAGGATCACGCACCGCGGTCACCAGCGCGCCTGGCACGCGGCTCGGCCATATTTTGCATAAATCTTGCCACAGGGTCAGACCGTCGCCATGTTCGGCCAGTTGATAATCGAGCAAGACACCGTCGGGTGCTGGGTTTTGCTGGGCCCATGCCAATGCGTCTTGCGGTGTAGTGAACTGAATTGGATGGCAGTCCCACTTATGTAACAGCGCTTCAAGTGCTTCAAGGTTCTCGGGATCGTCATCAACGCATAAGATCTTCAAGCCACCGTAGGCCTGATTCGAGCGCTCTGGGCGCACCCGCGGAATCACCATGGCGGCAGAGCCAAGTGGTACGAGTACGGAAAAGCGGCTACCTTGGCCGAGAGCTGATTTAATCTCCAATGGGCAATTTAGCTGCTCGGCCATGCGTTTGGCTACGCTGAGCCCCAAACCGACGCCACTAATCGAGCCTTGATGTAGACGAATAAAGGCCTCAAACACTTCCTCATGTTTCTGTTCAGGAATACCTGGACCGGTGTCCCAGACGGCGAGTTCGGCATGTTCACCGCGCTTGCGCACAGTCAGCAAGACTCTCCCACATTCGGTGTATTTCACTGCATTTGACAGAAAATTCTGCACAATTCGCCGCAAGTAAGTGGGATCGGTATACACGGTTAGGTTGCGCAATCGCGCTTTAAATTGTAGGTCGCGTTGTTCAGCCAAAACCGCATATTCAGGCACTAACGGCCCCAAAATCGTATTCAGGTCGATATGCTTGAGTTGTGGTTGCATGGCGCCTTGTTCCATTTTGGCAATGGATAACAAGGCCGACAGCAGGTGCTCGGTGGAATCAAGCGCATTGTCGACTTTGTGAATCAAGCCTTGATTCTTGCCGTCGAGGCGTTCGTGGTCGACCGCCGATAAATACAAGCGAGCAGCGTTGAGCGGCTGCAAGATGTCGTGGCTGGCCAGCGCTAAAAACCGCGTTTTACTGGCGTTGGCATTTTCTGCTTCGGCTTTAGCAGCTTGCAGCGCGACTTCAATTTCGCGCCGGCGATCGATCTCTTCGGTCAACTCGCGGTTAATTTCGCGCACTTCATCGGTGCGACTGCGAATCCGGGCTTCGAGGTCGATATTGGCATCCTCAAGCGCTTGTTGGGTTTCAATATGTTCGGTGACGTCAGTAAAACTGGTAACAAAGCCGCCATTGGGCAAGGGGTTACCGACCATTTCAATTACCCGGCCGTCGGAACGGCGGCGAATAAAGCGGTGTGGTGAACCAATTTGCATGTAATGCAGCCGCTTATTGACCAGCTCTTCAACTTCACCGACGCCGCACTCACCGCGCTCGGCGTTATACCGAATCAGGTCGGCAATCGGGCGACCTGGCTGCACCATACCATCCGGATAGTCGAACAAGTCTAAATAGCGGCGGTTCCAAACAACCAGACGGAGGTCTTTATCCACGACCGAGATGCCTTGGGCGAGGTTCTCCAGCGAGCTGTACATAATCGATTGCTGGGTTTGCAGCGCTTGAGTGGTATCGTCAAAGAAATGCACCACTTCTTCAAGGTTTAATTGGCGGTTTTCAATGGCTGCATTGACCAGCGATCGTGCCGTTGCTGCGCCGAGTACACCGCTTATGGCGCGCTCGGCAAAATCGGTGAACTTGGCATCGGCAATACCGGTGCGGTCAAGCTCGCGGTGACGCTGATAGCTTTTCAAGAGTTCTTCGCAGCGCTGTTGGCCTAAGAACGTTTCCATTAACAGAACCAAATCAGCAACGCGGGTTTGTTGCGGAGGCTGCGGGCCAATATTGGTATAACTGCTGCGCGGTTGAACAAAGGCCGTGGCCTGAATTTTGTCGACTAACGCCGGTACAGCTAAATAGCTAAATATCACATAGCCGATGACATTGGCGGCCATCGCAATCAAGGTTCCGTGGGTGATGATGGTATCGGCCTGCTCAGGCGGAGACTGGGTCAATGGTAAGAGAATGGCAATCAGCCAAGCGACCATACCGGCAATTAACCCCCAATAAACGCCTTGGGCATGACCACGGCGCCAATACATCCCGCCGATGATCGCTGGCAATAATTGCAAAACCACAGAAAACGCCAACAAGCCGATACTGACCAAATTGAGGCGGGCAAACCAGAGGTGGTAACAGGCCCATCCGAGCACCAAGACACTGACAATGGCGTACCGCCGAACCCGAATGAGGCGTCGTGAAAAACGATGTGGCTGGGGAATTTTTTGCCCTTCGCGGGTCAGCCACACGGGCATCACCACGTCGTTACTGATCATGGTGCTGAGCGTTAAAGTGGCGACAATGACCATGGCGGTGGCCGCGGATATACCACCGATGTAGACCACAATCGCGAGCCAAGTTTGGCCGTTGACGTACGGAATTAATAATGGAAAAACCGAACGCTCGTCCGGCAAGCCATTGTAGCTGCCGAGCAGTTGGGTGCTGGTAATGGCTAGGATGGCTATCGCTGCTGACGTTAACAGTAGGTAGACGGGAAACAGCCAGCGCGCGGTTTTTAGGTGCGACAAGTGGACGTTGTCGACGACGGTCACGTGGAACTGGCGTGGCAAACAGAGGATGGCACCGGCGGCCATCGCCAGTTGGATAAAGAATTCGGCATTCAATGCCTGCCAACCCCAGCTGCTACTGAGTTGCAGGCTTTCAAGTTGGGCGGTGATCGTGAGCACACTGTCACCGCGAAAGGCAATCCAAGCAAAAACGGCAACGCCGAGCAGGGCGACCAATTTCACCGTCGATTCAAAGGCGATGGCAAGCATCATCCCGCTGCGATATTCAGTGACATCCAGTCGCCGGGTACCAAAAACAATCGCAAATGCGGCCATAAGTAGGGCAACAATAAGCTCTTTTAAGGAGCCACCGGTGACTTCGGGTGGCATACCACTGAGCACGTTAAAACTGATACCGACCGCCTTGAGCTGCAAAGCGATATAGGGAATGACTGCCGCAGCAGCAATCATGGTGACGACCAGCGCCATCTTGTGGTTTTTGCCGTAGCGCGAAGCGATAAAGTCAGCGATCGAGGTGATATTTTGGCGCTTACTCACAGCAACCAGTTTAGTCACAATCGGCAGTCCAAAGACGTACAACAGCACCGGTCCGAGTAGGATCGGCAAAAAGCTCCAACCACCGTCGATGGCATTGCCCACTGCGCCGTAATAGGTCCAGGTGGTACAATAAATCGCCAAAGACAGCCCATACACCCACGGATGCAAGCTAATTTTGTAACCGAGCGAATGCTTACGCTCACCCCACAGGGCAATCAAGAATAACAGCGCGATATAGCCGAGCGCGGATGCAATTAGAATCCAGATCATTGTGTTTGTTGTGTTATCGATGGAATACTCAAGGTTCACTGTGGCGCATTACCAGACGCAGGTCAATCCGCTACTCATACTTCTTAATTCGGTCGTGACGGTAGGCTGTCGTTCCTTTTACAGGAATCATCACGTGTGCAACCGAGCGTTCAATGGATTCACGCAGACCTTTAAGAAGCTGCACTTCATTGGATTGTTGGAGGTAGTCCATAATTTCATCACTGAGTTGTTCAATGATTTCTCTGGCTTTACGAATGCGATATCCTTTCCCTTCGGCTAAACGCAGCAAGGTTTTCATATCAGGAAATGATTTACTATTCGCGACTTTAAGGGCCAGTTTGTCATCGATGGTGTCATAAATCAGTGTATGTGTGATATCGAACGGCGGGGAAACGTAGATCTCGCTCATGTCGGGTAAGTACTGTAATGCAAAGTTCTTGAGGTGAGCGTCACCGTTACCAATGAGACAATTAAAAACAATATACCGATACATTTTCTCCACCTCAGCTTGGCTGTTGGTGTACAGGTATGTTGCGTTTAGAAGTGATTCATAGCTTCCTGAATATTTGGCGTCTGGATCATTTGGTTTTTTCATGAGTGTGGTGAAATCTTCGTAGCCTAGACGAATTCCCGTATCTGCAGTATCGAATCGTTCAACGACGTAAGTCTCCAAATTCTCGGACAAATAGGTTTTCGGTGGGTTAAGCCCGCACCAACGTGCCGCTTCCATGCACACAAACTCATTCACTGTAAGTAATGGAAACTCCGTATCGAAGGTTTTAACGATTAAATCACGTTGCTCTACGGTTCGTTCTGTCGATAAACCTTTTTGGTGAGGAACGCTTACCTTGGGTTGGACGCCTGCTAAGGAATTGCCTAAGTAGTATTTTTCAAGTAATTGTGGGAATAAAGGCTCGGCACTTCGGTAGGACAAAATATCTTGAAGTGCAACGGGCTCAGCTTCAGGTAACCGGATCTCACTTTGATAAGACAGCATGCCAATGCCTTGATCACGCTGCAGCGCGAGCAAATACATGTCGTTCACTTTGGCATATCGAGCTAATTTTTCAGCAATGAAGCGACGGTTAAATCCTTCAGGCAAATTTTGCGCGAAGATGGGATGCAAGCTCCCTGAAGAGTAGCCATCTAACCCTTTCAAAGTCATGGTCAGTGACACATGTTGGGTTTCTTGTGTGGGTTGAAAATGATGAACAGAACCATGCGTTAGTAACCCGACTTCGGAGTCGCCAACATAGACTTTAATGGTTGTAATTTTCGCAGGTAACTCCCGTATTTTACGCAATTCTGGCGCTGCATGTTCAGAGCGACTCATGCGTCATCCTCCGCGAACAGAGAGTCGATTTCGTCCCAATGAGGTAACCTGTGTGTCTTGGTTGTCACTTCAAACTGCAGGTTAACGCCATCAAGCAGCCGCTCAAAAATATCGAATGATCCGCTAAAGCGTCCGTTTTCTATTTCTGAAATTGTTGATTTATGAACACCAGTGAGCTCTGACAAAGCCTGTTGAGTGTACCCAAATGCTTTTCTGCGCTCTCGGACAGCATTGCCGATATCGATTCGTGATGCCATGTTGCCACCTATAATATTCGCCTATTCGTGAACATTATAGACAATGAATAATTAATTTGCCATATAGCGAACAATTTTTAAGGTTTTACTCGTATTGAGTCGCCTTTTTCATCGGACAATCTAGGCTCCTCGTTAACAAAGAATTCACTTATTAGACTAACGTCCAATTTCCTCATTGCCATTTCTCTACGATGCTTGTTATCGACAAAAAGGTAGAACTACTCAAAAAAGAGTAGCGCCAACAAACATACGTGGAGGAAATCACATGGCATTTGAATCGCAAGATCATGCCAAAGCCTACTGGAAAGAGAACCTGTCATTGATGGTCAAGCTATTGGCTGTCTGGTTCACGGTCTCCTTTGGGTTCGGTATTATTTTGGTGGACTGGTTAAATCAGTTCTCTTTCTTCGGCTTTAAGTTGGGCTTTTGGTTTGCTCAACAAGGCGCAATTTACACCTTTATCGTGCTGATCTTTGTGTATATAGCACAAATGAACAAGCTCGATAAAAAATATAAAGTCGACGAGGAGTAAACCATGGATATCAAAACACTGACGTTTATCGTCGTCGGCGCGACGTTCGCCCTGTATATCGGGATTGCGATTTGGGCTCGAGCCGGTTCAACTACTGATTTCTATGTGGCCGGTGGTGGTGTTCCACCTGTCGCGAACGGCATGGCGACCGCAGCGGACTGGATGTCAGCGGCTTCGTTTATTTCCATGGCGGGTCTCATCTCCATGCTCGGTTATGACGGTAGTGTCTACCTGATGGGCTGGACCGGTGGTTATGTACTGCTGGCGCTGTGTTTGGCACCGTACTTACGTAAATTCGGTAAATTTACCGTGCCAGACTTCATTGGCGATCGCTATTACTCGCAAACCGCACGAACGGTTGCGGTCATTTGTGCGATTCTCGTCTCGTTCACTTACATTGCTGGCCAAATGCGTGGCGTTGGTGTGGTCTTCAGTCGCTTCTTGGAAGTCGACATCACCACCGGCGTTCTCATTGGTATGGCATTGGTTTATTTCTACACCTTACTCGGTGGTATGAAAGGAATTACCTATACCCAGGTAGCGCAATACTGTGTGTTAGCGTTTGCTTACACCGTCCCTGCGGTGTTTATCTCAATGCAAATGACCGGCCACTTCTTACCGCAGACCGGTTTTGGTGCGACCTTAGCCGACGGCTCGGGTATGTATATGCTTGAGCGACTCGATGGCTTGTCTCAAGAACTCGGTTTTGCTGCCTATACCGAAGGGACCAAGTCCGGTATCGATGTCTTCGCTATTACTATGGCACTGATGGTCGGTACAGCCGGTTTACCACACGTGATTATTCGCTTCTTTACCGTACCAAAAGTCAGTGACGCGCGGAAATCAGGTGGTTGGGCATTGGTCTTCATTGCTGTGGTTTACACCACTGCACCGGCGATTGCGTCGATTACCAAAGTGAACATTTTGAACACGCTAAATGGTCCCGAGCAACAGGGCGTTCTCTATGAAAACGCGCCAAGTTGGGTGACCAACTGGGAACGTACCGGTCTGATTGAATGGAACGACCACAATGAAGACGGTCGCATGTTCTACTCAGCTGACGAGCGCAATGAAATGCGCGTGGACGCCGACATTATCGTTCTTGCGAGCCCGGAAATCGCGAACTTACCAAACTGGGTGATTGCCTTGGTTGCCGCTGGTGGTGTTGCCGCTGCGTTGTCGACCTCAGCTGGGTTGCTCTTGGTTATTTCCAGTTCCGTGTCTCACGACTTAATGAAACGAACCTTGGCACCGAACATTACCGACCGGCAAGAGCTACTCTACGCGCGAATTGCAGCGGGTGTGGCGGTTGTTATCGGTGCTTGGTTCGGTATTAATCCACCCGGATTCGTGGCGCAGGTGGTCGCCTTCGCGTTCGGTCTGGCAGCTGCCTCGTTCTTCCCTGCGATTATTATGGGTATCTTCCATAAACGCATGAATAGCGCGGGTGCAATTGCCGGTATGGTTGTCGGTGTCGTCTTTACCTTGTCGTACATCATTTACTTCCGCTTTATCAACCCAGCGGCAGATACCCCAGAGAACTGGCTGTTCGGTATCTCGCCAGAAGGGATTGGTACTGTGGGTATGATTCTGAACTTCATTGTCGCGCTCACCGTGCTGAAGTTCACCAAAGATGCACCAGAAGAGATTCAAGAGTTAGTCGAATCGATCCGTTATCCGAAAGGTGCGGGTGAAGCCACTCACCACTAAGGTTGAGTTGGCAGACGCCTGAGTAATGGAAGCCCCGTGGAGTGAGTGCCATGGGGCTTTCTTTTGGCAGGTAACCTATTGTTTTTAAGCAGGAACAGGCTAGACTGAAACTGATGTCGGTAGCGCCGACCTAAGGACTTAATGATGACCGCAGACAGTGTCGACATTCGCAGCTTTCTTAAACAAACACCGCCTTTTGACGGCTTAGCGGCGGACGAGTTGCAACTCGCCATAGATAAGTTACAAGCGGTGTACGTCTGTCATGATAATCGCAAGGAGATCATGCAACCGGACGTACACCAGTTGTATCTCGTGCGCTCAGGTGCTTATGACTTAGTCGATAAAGACGGCCAGCATCTTGATCGGTTAGAACCTGGTGATCTGTTCGGTTTTCCCTCGCTGCTTACCGGCCGCAAGATTACCAATCAGCTGCAAGTCATTGCCGATGGCATTATTTGGCAGTGGCCAGAGCCGGTGTTCGAACAGTTGCGGCGGAAAAACCAAGGCTTTGAACGTTACTTTGTCAATGCGCACGGGCAACGCCTACTTGCTGAACAAGGACAAAAGCGTGGTGCGGATTGGAGTGAGATGCGCATTGCTGAAGTCATTGAACGCGCGCCGATTCAAATTCATAGCCACGCTACAATTCGACAAGCGGCGCAGCTGATGTCGGCAGAACGGGTGTCCTGTTTGCTAGTGGTTGACGATCAGCAGCTGCGTGGCATTGTCACCGACCGTGACTTGCGTAACCGGGTGGTTGCCGCCGGCCTTAATGTTGAACTTGCCGTTGCCGCTGTCATGACACCAGCGCCGCAAGTGGTGTATGGCGATCAAAGTTTATTCGATGCGCTGACCAGCATGAGCCAAACCAATATCCACCATTTACCTGTGCTGGATCGCAACGACGTGCCGCTCGGCGTGATTACCAACACCGACCTCATGCAACAACAACGCAGTGAACCCGTGCTGTTGATTAGTGCCTTATTTAAAGCCGCAGATCGCGAGGCGTTGGTGGCGGAAGCCGCGAAAATCCCGGATTATCTGCGTAGTTTTGCCGGGCGAGTGAAAGACATTAGCATGATCGGTCGACTATTGAACTCGTTGACCGACGGCATGACCCGCAAGCTCATTCGTCTTTATGAGCAAGACCATGGTAGTGCGCCTGCGAGTTATGTGTGGCTAGCGTTCGGTTCGCAAGCACGGGGTGATCAAACCTTAGGTTCGGATCAAGACAATGCCTTGTTATTTGCCGACGAAATAAGTGATGGCCAACGTGCTTGGTTTGCCGGCATGGCAAAATATGTCAATCAAGGGCTGGCGGATTGTGGCATTCGCTTGTGTCCGGGCGACATCATGGCGATGAACCCAACGTGGCAGAAAAATCAAATTGAATGGCGCGAGCAGTTTATGAAATGGATTCGCTCGCCGACCCCGAAGGCCATTATGCATTCGATGATTTTCTTTGATAGTCGCCCGGTCGCCGGCAACAACGCCTTATATCGTCGGCACCGTGATGAAATTGCTAATCTGGCGCAACAAGACATGTTCCTTGGCAACATTGCTCGTCACATTGGTGAATTGAATGTGCCACTTGGACTGTTTAATCGTTTTCGCACCAAAAGTGAGGGCGACTTTGATTATATTGATATTAAAAAGCAGGCGATTGCAATCTTGAACGATATTGTTCGTCTGTATGCACTTGCCGCCGGGCTGGTTGAGCCATCAACGCCCGGACGTTTAGAGCAACTGAAAGGCAGTCGTTCACTGAGCAGTAAAGACAATCAGAATTTACTTGAAGCTTGGCAATTTCTGACGCAACTGCGCATGAACGCGCAAATGTATCGGCAAGAGGGCTCAAAAATTCCATCGAACTCGGTCGACCCAGAAGCATTATCGACGTTGCAGCGGCGGCAACTGAAAGCAGCTTTTAAGGTCATCAAAGATTGCCAGCAAGGCGTAGCGTTTAAATTTGGCCGGAATATGTAAGCATGGGAAAATTTGCGCTCTGGCAACACCGTCGTAAGCCTTGGCAGCAGGGCAATTGGCTAGCAGTTGATATCGAAACCAACGGCTTAGATGCAAAAAATGACGCGATGCTGACATTGGCGTGGGTGCCGATTCGACCTCCTGTCATTGCATTAGATCAGCATGGTTATAAAGTCGTCAAAAGTAGCGAAGTTTTGTCACAAGCTGCGGTGATTCACCAGCTGTCCTCAGCTGACTTAGCTGCAGGAGAGCCACTTGAAGACGTCATGCACGCGTTCAAACAGGTCGCTGAAAACGCGCTGCTCGTGGCGCACAATGTTCGTTTCGACTTCGAGGTGCTGCAGGTCGCGCTGGCTAAATTAGGTAATGAGCGCTGGCGCCCAGATGGTTTGTATTGCACCTTGCAAGCAGAGCGACGCCGTTTACTGCGCGCGCAACAAGAATTACAGCAGGGAGAGCTCACCTTAGCTGCGTGTCGAGCGCGTTATGGTTTAGCAGAGTTTAACGGCCATCATGCGCTGAATGACGCGATTGCCTGCGCAGAGCTGTTTTTGGCGCAAGCCTATCGTTTTGCGTCAGGGCATCAGCCAACAGTTGCAACGCTGCTGAAATCAGCACGCCCTTAGCAATTATGCGGTAAACCTTCGACCGGCAGCGGTGAGCAGCCACCGCGCCAGCCTCAGACGTATTCCTTCACATGCAAGAGCGCTAGAAAGTTGCTGCAATTTTATTCGAAATGGGTATACTCCCAACATAATCATAACAACAGATATTAGCTCGTGAGCCTAGCTTGAAAGTGAGCTTAAAAGCTGAGCTTAAGTCGTAAGCGCGCTGGAAATCGGCGGTAAGAGGGCGTTGTGACCATTCGAAATTATCAAGTAGAGCAACTCATCCGAGACGTTATGGATGAAGTCGCCGCAGAAACTGGCCGAGAAGAGCTTGGCGTGATCGAAGGCAATACAGTGCTAAGTGATAGTGGCTTAGACTCGCTCGGCTTTGCTATTTTAGTCGCCCGACTAGAACAAAAAACCGGCTACGACCCATTTTCCCGCTTGCCAGCGGAACAGTTTCCCCATACCTTTTCTGAACTCGTTGCGGTTTATCAACGAGAACTCTAACCTCATCCCAATCGTTTTAAGAAGGAATCTGTGCATGCGTCAATGGCTTTTAACAGTCAGTGGATTAGTGGTCGCAGTAAGTTTGATTGGTTGCAGCGCGGCGTTTATGAATTACAACGACGCCGCAACTTCGTCTAGCAGTTTGGTTAATTTTTTATATCCCGATGAAAAATCACGGGAAGTGCACGAGCCGTCAATTCCGACCTTGTCACTCCCTCTGCGTGTGGGTGTGGCCTTCGTACCGGCCCAGAGGCACCATCGGGAAATTCCTCATGCGCAACAAATAGCTTTACTGGAACAAGTGAAAGCCGAATTTGCCGAGTATGAATATATTGAGCGCATTGAAGTGATTCCAAGTACTTATTTGGCGGGAGGCCAAGGATTTACCACCCTCGACCAGGTGGCGCGGTTATATAATGTCGACGTGATGGCGCTCGTATCGCATGACCAAGTGGTGAATACTTTTGACCGTAAAAGTTCATTGCTATATTGGACCATTGCCGGTGCGTATGTGGTAAAAGGCACTGAGAACGAAGTGCAAACGTTTGTGGATACAGCGGTGTTTGATGTGCGTACGCGCAGCATGTTATTTCGGGCACCGGGCGTGGCGACAACAGCGAACCGCACCACGTTAATCGAAGCAAGTGCTGAACTGAGTGCCCAACGCAGTGAAGGCTTTAATCTGGCGGTTCAACAAATGAACGAGAATTTGAAATTTGAGCTTGGTCGTTTTGAAGACCGCGTGAAGAACGAACGGATTGCTCGGGTTGAACGTCGTAGCGGCTATTCCGGAGCAAGTTTTGGCGCCAGCTTGTGGGTGGCATGGCTGGCCTTGTTTGCTGCGTTCGCTATACGCCAGTGGCGGATACGTCAGCGGGCTTGAGCCTACCGAGACTGGACATCGTGGTGATTCGTTGACTAGGCGTGAATGCATTACTGAACGCGTTTAAAATGACAAATAACAGACACAAAAAAACCGCCATTTGGCGGTTTTTTGTTGCAGCTTTTAGCGATTAAGCAGAAAGTGCATTGATCTGAGCATTCAAACGGCTCTTATGACGAGCAGCTTTGTTTTTATGAATCAGACCTTTGGTCGCATAGCGATCGATAACCGGAGTCAGAACAGCAAATGCCTGCTGAGCCTGAGCTTGGTCACCAGCAGCGATAGCTGCTTGAACTTTTTTAAGATAAGTGCGCATCATTGAGCGGCGGCTGGCATTGTGGCGACGGTTCTTTTCCGCCGTAATCGCGCGCTTCTTCGCAGACTTGATGTTAGCCAAGGTGAAACTCCTGATAATTCGTAAACTTGTGCCGGACTTTTTAAGGCCGAGGATCATGCCTCGTTTGCGATAAAAAGTCAAACGGATTCGATGAAATATTGTGCGCGGATATTACGGATCTTAACGGTGAAAAGCAACCATTTTGTGGTAATCTGCTTAGCAATTTATTCTTCAGTGTGATTTTTACACGTTCACAACGCAGCAACAGGGACACTGTGAGCATTAATTCAACGAATAGCGAGCCTGAACAGGTCAACGAACCGGCATCGTCGGCATCACCACCGCCAGCACCGCGCTTACTGCGCTCGGGCTTAATTGTCAGTGTCATGACCTTTTTATCGCGCATTCTTGGTTTAGTGCGCGATGTTGCCATAGCTGCTTTAGTTGGCGCTGGCGCGGCAGCCGACGTGTTTCTCTTTGCCAATAAAATTCCTAACTTTCTCCGTCGACTCTTCGCTGAAGGTGCTTTTGCGCAGGCGTTCGTGCCGGTTTTGACCGAGTATCATCGTGGCAAGTCCCTTGACGAAACCCGTTTATTATTGGCTCGCGTCGCCGGCACGCTCGGCACATTGGTCGGTGTGGTGACCTTGCTTGCGGTGATTTTTTCGCCCGTGGTCGCGGCCCTATTTGGTATGGGTTGGTTCATGGACTGGCTGCAGGGTGGTGAGCAGGCGCATAAGTTTGAGCTGGCCAGCCTGTTATTAAAAATAACCTTTCCGTACTTATTCTTTATCACGCTGACGGCATTAGCCGGTGCATCGTTGAATGTATTAGGTCGTTTTGGCGTTGCTGCCTTTACGCCGGTTTTGTTAAACGTGTCGGTGATTGTCGCTGCGCTTTGGCTTGCCCCTATGCTCGAACGACCAGAGATCGGTTTGGCACTTGGTGTTTTTGTTGGTGGTATTGTGCAGTTCCTGTTTCAGTTGCCGTTTCTAAAGCAGGCCGGTTTGCTGGTGATGCCGAAATGGGGCTGGCACGATCCTGGTGTGGTTAAAATTCGCACTTTAATGATCCCGGCGCTGTTTGGTGTTTCTGTGAGCCAAATTAACTTGTTGTTAGACACCGTGATTGCCAGCTTTTTAGTCACCGGCTCGATCAGCTGGCTTTATTACGCAGACCGTTTACTCGAGTTTCCGCTCGGTTTGTTCGGCATCGCCATTGCAACCGTGATCCTGCCAGCTTTGTCCGCCCGCCACGTCGACCAGTCGCTGGAGAAGTTTCAACAAACATTGGACTGGGGCGTACGCATGGTGGTCATGCTCGGTTTACCCGCTATGGCTGGACTATTTGTATTGGCTGAACCAATGATTTTAGTTTTATTCGAGCGTGGCTCATTCACACCAAACGATGCGACATTATCGTCCTATGCACTGATGGCGTATGCGACTGGGTTGCTTAGCTTCATGCTAGTCAAAGTCTTAGCCACTGGTTTCTTCTCACGCCAAGACACCAAACGTCCAGTGAAATATGGCATCATTGCGATGGCGGCGAATATGGTGATGAACATTATTCTCGCCATCCCGTTTGGTTATGTTGGTCTGGCGTTGGCAACCGCGCTTTCTGGTACCGTGAATGCAGCATTATTGGGCATCGTCTTGTATCGCGAAGGGGTTTTACTGCTAAGCTCGCAAACCCGTCGCTTTATAGTCCAAGTCGTGTTGGCAACCTTGGTCATGGTGTTGGTGTTACTCTGGTGGTTACCGGCGAACTCGGAGTGGGTCGCCGCTCAGTTTTGGCAACGCACACGCTGGTTAACTGCCTTTATTGCTATCGGCGGTTTAACCTATGTCGTGAGTTGGTTCTTATTTGGTGGTCGATTACGGGCGATTCGTGCCCAATGAGGATGCATGCGGATAGGGTTTACAGTATAATCGCGCGCCTATGGAATTAATTCGTGGTTTACATAATATAAAGCCGAAGCATCGCGGGTGTGTCCTTACCATCGGTAATTTTGACGGCGTGCATTTGGGTCATCAAGCGGTGCTAGCGCGAGTGCGTGAGCAAGCCGCGAGTTATGGTGTGGCCTCGGCAGTGATGATTTTCGAGCCGCAGCCGTTGGAACTTTTCGCACCAGAAAAGGCACCTGCTCGCCTGTGTCGGTGGCAGGACAAGTTTCGGCTCTTAAGTGATAACGGCATTGATCGTGTGTTACTGACGCAATTTAATCAGCGTTTTGCTAACCTCACTGCAGAACAGTTTATCGAAGACGTGCTTGTGGCGAAGCTCGGTGTGAAACTGCTGGTGGTCGGTGATGACTTTCGTTTTGGTAAAGGCCGTACCGGTGACTTTAAGTTATTGCAACGTGCCGGCGAACACTTTGGCTTTACCGTGATCGACACTGCCAGTTATCGCACCGAAGAAATTCGGGTGTCGAGCACAGCCATTCGGAGTGCGTTAGCCACCGCTGACTTTGCGGCGGCGGAACGAATGCTCGGGCGGCCATTCGCTTTCACTGGACGAGTGCGACATGGCGCCAAACGTGGTCGCACAATTGGTTTTCCAACGGCGAATATTGCTTTGCAGCGCTTGCACTCACCCTTGCATGGTGTCTACATGGTGAACGTCGAAGCTGCGGGCAAGTTATACGATGGTGTCGCCAATATCGGCCGCAAGCCGACGGTCGCAGGCGAGAAAGAGCTGCTCGAAGTGCATATTTTTGACTTTGAAGCGACGCCGGAATTGCCCGACTTGTACGGACAAACTTTACACGTCACCCCTTTAGTGTGGTTACGTGACGAAAAGAAATTTGCAGACTTTGCCGCGCTGCAAGCACAGATTAATGAAGACGCAGCGACGGCACGCGCACTTTTCACAGCGATGCACGACGATTCGTCTTGCGAAACGCTTCGCGCAAAGCAATACAACAAATAACTCACTTGCAGTACAAAATAAAACGGACCTAAATGGCATGAGCGATTATAAACAGACCTTAAACCTGCCAGACACCGCGTTTCCAATGCGCGGTAACCTTGCGCAGCGCGAACCTGAGATGTTAAAGCAGTGGTACCAGGATGACCTCTACGGTCAAATTCGTCAGGCGCGAGCAGGCCGTGAGAAGTTTATTTTGCACGATGGCCCTCCCTACGCCAACGGTTCTATTCATATCGGCCATGCGGTCAATAAAATTATTAAAGACATGATTGTCAAAGCCAAAACTATGGGCGGTTTTGATTCGCCGTATGTGCCGGGCTGGGATTGTCATGGTCTGCCGATTGAACTGGTGGTCGAGAAGAAATACGGTAAGCCTGGACAAAACCTCAGCGACGCGGAATTCCGTGCTAAGTGCCGTGAGTATGCGATGACGCAAGTCGAAGGGCAGCGTGAAGATTTTAAACGTTTGGGTGTATTTGGCGATTGGGACAACCCGTACTTGACCATGAACTTCGCGCAAGAAGCCAATATCATTCGGGCGCTCGGCTCTATCATTGAGCGTGGTCATCTGCTACAAGGCTTTAAGCCGGTGCATTGGTGTACTGACTGTGGCTCAGCATTGGCGGAAGCGGAAGTTGAATATAAAGACAAGACCTCGCCGGCGATTGATGTTCGTTTCCCGGTGGTCGATGAAGTTGCGTTAGTGAGTAAATTTGAGCATCCGCAAGGTCATGCGGGTGAAGGCAGAATCAGTGTGCTGATTTGGACCACGACGCCGTGGACAATTCCAGCGAACCAAGCGGTCACCGTTGAACCGAGCCTTGAGTATGCACTGGTGCAAATCGAAGCCGACGCAGAGCAAGAAATTGCTGCCGAGCGTGTAATTCTGGCCAGTGACTTAGTGACGTCGGCGATGGAACGTTATGGCGTGCGCAAGTATCACAAACTTGGCTTCTGCAAAGGTGCTGACTTAGAGTTAGTGCAGTTGCAGCACCCACTGTACGATCGCCAAGTTCCATTAATTTTAGGCGCGCATGTCACCACTGACTCGGGTACCGGTTGCGTACATACCGCACCTGGCCATGGTGTTGACGACTTCTTGGTCGGTCAAGAATACGGCTTAGAGGTGTATAACCCGGTGAATGACAACGGTGTCTATAAAGAAGATATCGAACTGTTCGCCGGTCAGCATGTGTTCAAAGCGAATACCCCGATTGTTGACGCCTTGCGCGAAGCTGGCAATCTTATCCATCACGAAGCCTACGAGCACAGTTACCCACATTGCTGGCGACATAAAACGCCGATCATTTTCCGGGCGACGCCGCAGTGGTTCATCAGCATGGACAAACAGGGTCTGCGCGCTCAAGCGTTGAGCGAAATTAAGCAGGTACGTTGGGTACCGGAATGGGGCGAAAACCGTATTGCAGGCATGATCGACGGTCGCCCAGACTGGTGTATCTCCCGCCAGCGCACCTGGGGTGTGCCGATTACCCTGTTTATCCACACCGAAACGGCTGAGCCGCATCCACGGACGCTCGAATTACTTGAGCAAGTCGCCCAGCGAGTCGAAAAAGAAGGGATTCAAGCTTGGTTTGATCTCGATGCAAAGGAGCTTCTAGGTGACGAAGCCGCGTCTTATCGCAAGCTGACAGATACCTTAGATGTTTGGTTTGACTCGGGTGTGACGCATTATTGTGTGTTGAAACAGGACGAGAACCTACAATGGCCAGCGGACCTGTATTTGGAGGGCTCAGATCAGCATCGCGGTTGGTTCCAGTCGTCGTTGTTGACCGGTGTTGCCAGCCAAGGTGAAGCACCTTATAAGCAAGTACTTACTCACGGATTTACCGTTGATCAGCATGGTCGCAAAATGTCCAAGTCACTCGGTAATGTGGTGTCACCACAAGACGTGATGAATAAACTTGGCGGTGACATTTTACGTTTGTGGGTCGCGAGCAATGATTACACTGCAGAGATGACTGTCTCGGACGAAATTTTGAAGCGCTCTGCCGATGCCTATCGTCGCATTCGTAATACGGCTAGGTTCTTGTTAGCGAATTTAAATGGTTTTAATCCAGCCGAGCATCAAGTGGCTGCAGCCGATATGGTCGAATTGGATCGCTGGATTGTGGCCCGCGCGCAATCTCTGCAAGCGGAAATTCAAGATGCTTACGACAACTATCAATTCTTGAGTGTGGTGCAGAAACTTATGCACTTCTGCTCAATTGAGCTAGGTAGTTTCTATTTGGACATCATTAAAGATCGCCAATACACAGCGAAAGCGAACAGTAACGCGCAGCGCTCGTGTCAAACGGCGCTGTGGCATATTGCTGAAGCCTTAGTCCGTTGGATGACGCCGATTTGTAGCTTCACTGCGCAAGAAATTTGGCAGCAAATGCCACAACCGGTCAAAGGCGAGCGCAGTACCTACGTGTTCACCGCGGAGTGGTACCAAGACTGGCCGAGCGATTTAGCTGCAGGCAAAGTAAGTAACGGCCAATGGCAGCAATTGATTGAAGTTCGTGATGCGGTCAATGGTGCACTTGAAGCCGCGCGTCGTAATGAGGTCATCGGTGGCGCACTACAGGCAGAAGTCACTCTGTATGCAGCACCTGAACTTGCGCAAACTTTAGCGCTACTTGAGGATGAACTGCGCTTTGTACTGTTAACCTCAGCGGTGACCGTTGCGGATCTTGCGCAAGCGCCGGAGACCGCAGAGAACACCGAGATGAAAGAATTACAAGTTGTGGTTGCCCGCACTAGCCATACGAAATGTGGTCGTTGCTGGCACCATCGTGAAGACGTTGGTGCAGTTGCAGCGCATCCCGACCTTTGTGGCCGTTGTGTTACCAACGTCGATGGTGACGGCGAAGTACGAGTGTTTGCCTAATGAGTAAAGTGACAAAGCCAAAGCAATGGCAACGAAGTGGCTGGCACTTATGGTGGCTGATTGTTGCTTTGGTGCTTGCCGATCAGTTTACTAAGTGGCTGGTGGTTGCCAACATGGACTTGTTTCAGCGCATTAACATCTTGCCGTTTTTTGATTTGGTTCATGTCCGGAACTATGGTGCGGCTTTTAGTTTCTTAAGTGATCAAGGCGGCTGGCAACGTTGGTTCTTTACCGTGATTGCGATTGCTATTAGTACCGTGATTGCTTGGCTGCTGCGTCGCCAAACGCGAGAAATGGCAATTGCCAACTGGTCGTTCGCACTCATTCTTGGTGGTGCGGTTGGCAACTTGGTCGACCGCATTCGACTGGGCTATGTCGTTGATTTCCTTGATTTTTATGTTGGTAGTTATCATTGGCCAGCATTTAATGTGGCGGATAGTGCCATTGTCATTGGTGCAGGTTTAATGATTTATGAAGGTTTCTTCGGTAAATCGTCAGAGTCTTAGGTTAAGGTAGTTGTGAACATGAGCGAAGCTGTACAAAGTTCTCCCGTTTTAATTGGCCCCGGCAGTCATGTGGTCATGCACTTTTCCATTAAGCTAGCCGATGGCTCTGCTGCGGACAGCACGAAAGTGCATGGGAAACCTGCTCGCCTGACTATTGGCGATGGTAACCTCACGAAGAATTTTGAAGATTGCTTGTTGGGTTTGAAAACCGGTGATAATCGTGAATTCACGTTGGCACCTGAAGATGCTTTCGGACAGCCGTTGCCAGAAAATATCTACCATATTGAACGGGTACGCTTTTCTGGTGATACGCCTGCAGAAGTTGGTGCAATTATCGCTTTCGGTCAACCTGATGGTCGCGAAATACCGGGCATTATCCGGGAAGTCACCGCTGACATCGTGACCGTTGACTTTAATCACCCATTGGCCGGTCAGGAAGTCACGTTTGCGGTGGAAATACTCAGTGTGGAGGCACCATGAAAATTATCTTAGCCAATCCTCGAGGCTTTTGTGCGGGAGTTGACCGCGCGATTACGATCGTCGAGCAAGCCTTGGAATTGTTTTCGCCACCCATTTATGTGCGTCACGAAGTCGTACACAACAAGCACGTCGTTGATGGTTTACGCGAACGTGGTGCGGTGTTTGTGGAAGAACTTCATCAAGTGCCCGATGATAGTATTGTTATTTTTAGTGCTCATGGGGTATCGCAAGCGGTGCGCGAGAATGCCAAAAATCGCGGATTGAAAGTGTTCGACGCGACCTGCCCATTAGTGACCAAAGTGCACATGGAAGTAACACGTGCGAGTCGCCGTCATCACGAGTGTGTCTTAATCGGCCACGCTGGCCACCCAGAAGTAGAAGGCACCATGGGGCAATATAATAGCGATCAAGGTGGTATTTACTTGGTGGAATCTGTTGATGATGTAGGCAAGCTCAATGTTAAAGACCCGAGTAATCTTTACTACATGAGTCAAACCACGCTGTCGGTAGACGATACGGCGGATATTATCGACGCGCTGCGGGAACGTTTTCCGGAAGTTCATGGGCCTCGCAAAGACGATATTTGCTATGCCACGCAAAACCGCCAAGACGCAGTTCGCGATTTGACCAAAGACGTTGACGTCTTGCTCGTGGTGGGTGCGCGCAATAGTTCGAATTCAAATCGCTTACGTGAATTGGCCGAAAAAATGGGGACGCGGGCGCATTTAATTGATGATGCAAGCTGTATCGACCCAGCTTGGCTCGATGGTGTTGAGCGAGTCGGTGTTACCGCCGGCGCTTCAGCTCCGGAAATCCTCGTGCAAAATGTGGTCCGGTGGTTGCAGGCGCGCGGAAAGAACATCAGTGTCGAAGAGCGTTCTGGCCGAGAAGAAAACGTGACCTTCTCCATTCCACCTGAACTGCGCGTGACCGCAGTTTAGTTGTAGGTCATGACTGAGTTGTCTTGAGTAAAGCTGCGAACCGACCTATGTTCCTACTCTAAGGGAACACAGGGGGGCGCTCATGGACCGAGGATTCACATTACATGAGGTACTGCTGGTCAGCGGTATTCTCTGTTTTCTTTTATTGCTGAGTTTACCTTCATTACAAACTTATCGGCATCGATTTCAACTGCAACAAGCAGCCGATGACTTAACCCAATTGGTTCGCACTGCTCGGTTACATGCCATCGCCAACGACCATGTGGTTTGGGTCGGAGCAGCGCAGAATGGTGATGTATGCATGTGGTTTGATGAACAACGTCCGGCCAACTGTGTAACGAGCGCGGGTTCAGCAGGCCCACTCGCGAGCCAAGTCCGAGTTAATGCGGTTTTCGGTAATTTTACAGCGACGCGCTTTTTTCCGGGGTCGGGGATGGCCGGCTTCGCCCAAGGGCGTTTTGAACTGTTCCACGACTCATTACCCGAAGAAAGCTTGCGTATTATCGTCTCTTCCTTGGGGCGCATTCGTACTTGTGCCGTTGGCCCCCGACAACTTCGCACCGCGCCATGTTAAAGTCTCTGCGCCTAGGTGCTGGCTTCACCTTGATTGAATTGCTCGTTGCGCTCACCATCGCCGCCGTGTCTACCTTGGCGGCTCTAACGCTGCATAGTCAACTGTGGCGAAGCGCATGGCAGCAACAAGCTCAAGGCGAGTCTCAACAAGGATTTTACGCTTTAGGGCATTGGCTCTATCGGGAGTTACGGCATCACAGTGGTGGCCGCTTGTGGCACTTCGATCCAAGCTTAAATTGCTTGTTGTTTAACGACAAGGGTGTGCGACTGCGCAATGGTGCATTGCAATGGAAACCGGAACAGGGAGATTGTAGCAGCTCTGGCTGGCTAAATTTACACGACCCAGCGCTTTTCAACATCAGCCATTTTTCGATACACGAGCTAACACCGGGCACACGAAAACTCTGCCTCGAACTAACGCATTCGGGGGGTTCGCCGACATTATGGTGTTACTCCTGGAGGAGTAATGCCTGATGCTTATCTTCATTTTGGTATTGATTCAACTCTCGTCCGTTCAGTTGATTGCAAGCCTGAATTACTCACAGCAAAGCGTCGTACTCCTATTTCATGACCTTCGTTTAGCCCGAATTGAGCGACAGCTCGACAGCTATGGCGCTTGGTTTGCTTGGCAGCTCGGTCAGAACGATATTCTTTATGCTCCAATACATTTCGACTATCACGTCGATGCGCAATGGTTGGACGTCGACTGCACTGATGCCGAACACAGTTGCTGGCAGCTCGATCTAAGGCTTCGGCATAAAGTCATTGCATTACAACGGTCAGCGCGTTTCCGCTATCACGCCAATGAAACAGACAGAGCTGTTGTGTGGCAAAGGCTCAGCGAATGAAAGCGAATGGTTTTACCTTACCCGAAGTTATGCTTGCAAGTGCGTTGTTGGCGACGACGGTCGTGTTTCTGGTGACAGTTTTACTTGAATCGCAACGCGTCTGGCAGTTTATTCAAACTCAGTATAAGTTTGATATGGAGACCCAGTTGTGGCTGAACAATTGGCAAGAGAACCCGCCCCAGCGTCACTGGAGCGGCACATTAAGCGGCGGCCAGCGTTGGCAAATCACACCCAACGATGGGCTCTGGTCATGGCAGGTTGAAGATGCCGACGGAAGCCTCATTGAGCAGGGGTGGTATACCCCTTCTGGGACGGTGCATGAAGTTCCTTGATGTTGCGCAAATCGACGCCACTTATTCAACCGATTGTGCAGCGGAAAAGGTCGCAGAACAGGCAGTTCTTGTGGTAGGATGAGGCCAATTTATCCTTTCAGACCAAGGTTGTTAGAGCGGTGCTATTGCAAGGTAGAGAACTGCAATCTGTGCGCGGAGAGCGTGTATTGTTTAGCAACATAAACCTTGACGTTGCCAGTGGCCAATTGTGGCAAATTGAAGGCCCGAACGGTGCTGGTAAATCAAGCTTACTGCGGATTCTTGCGGGTTTATTACCAGCCCAGCAGGGCGATGTGCTGTTCCAAGGCGAAGTGATTCAGCAATGTCGGGAAGTCTACTACCATGACTTGCTCTTTATCGGCCATAAATCTGGGATTAAACCCGAACTCACCGCAATTGAAAATCTTGAATTTTATGCCGCGGTTGAAGGGCATGAATTTTCCACGCCACCTTATGAATTGCTGGCACAAGTCGGCTTAGTGGGTCTCGAAGACATTCCGGCGCAGCGACTTTCAGCGGGCCAGCAGCGACGAATTGCTTTAGCCCGACTGTGGTTTTCGCAAACGCGTTTATGGATTCTGGATGAGCCATTCACTGCGCTTGATGTTGACGGTATCGCCATGCTGCATGATCGTTTTCAAGCGCATTTGGCCCAAGGTGGGGCGATTATCCTCACTTCGCATCAAGACTTACACAGTATGAGCTATCCGGTGCATCGCTTGCAGTTGAGGTATCAACACTGATGAGCAAGCCAACGCAAAGCACACGCAAACCGGTCGCTAGTGGCCAAATTTTCCGCCAGATCATCCGCCGTGATTTGCGCGTGGCCATGCGCCAACGCAGCGATTTGTTAAACCCGCTGATTTTTTTATTGATTGTCATCACGCTGTTTCCACTCGGCGTTGGACCGGGGCCGGATATCTTGGGGCGCATTGCCGCCGGCGTAATTTGGGTGTCGGCCTTGTTGTCCGCCATGCTCGGATTAGAACGAATTTTCCGCGATGACTTTCGTGATGGCGCGTTGGAACAACTGATGTTATTGCCGGTCGCAGTAGAATTCAGTGTGTTGGCAAAAATTATCGTCCATTGGCTGCTAACCGCCGTACCTGTATTGATCATTACGCCACTATTGGCGTTATTACTGAACCTACCGATTCAAGCATGGGGTGTATTGTGGTTGACGCTCCTGATCGGCACACCGATATTGAGCGCAGCTGGCGCGATCGGCGTGGCCTTGACGGTGAGTTTAAACAAGGGCGGGGCGCTGCTCAGTTTGTTATTATTACCTTTATTGGTGCCGCTACTGATTTTTGCGACAGCGGCGGTCGAGGCCACCCTAGCAGGCGTATCGCCTGCCGGCCCGTTGGCATTAATTGGCGCGTTTAGTGTACTGAGTGTGACACTCGCGCCGTTCGCGGTGAAAGCCGGTTTACGAGTGAGTGTGAATTAATATGTGGCAATGGTTACATCCGTATGCAAAGCCAGAAGCAACCTTTCACTTGGTGCAAAAACTGCTGCCTTGGTTCCTGATTCCCGGTCTGATTTTGTCAGCCGTCGCTTTGATCTGGGGGCTGGCGATCGCGCCGCCGGATTATCAACAAGGTGAGAGTTACCGGATTATCTTTGTCCATGTACCCGCAGCGATGTGGTCGATGGGTTTTTATGTGGCGATGGCGATTGCCGGCTTGCTGGCTTTAGTCTGGCAAATCCGTACCGCAGAGTTAGCTTTGCTCGCCATTGCGCCCGTGGGTGCAGTACTGACCTTTATTTCCCTGTTTACTGGTGCCTTATGGGGCCAACCCATGTGGGGCACATGGTGGGTGTGGGACGCGCGGTTAACCGCCCAATTGATTCTGCTGTTCCTCTATATGGGTGTGATGGCACTGTATATTGCGTTTGAAGATGAGCGCGCCGGGGCAAAAGCAGCCAGTATTTTGGCCCTTGTTGGGGTGATTAATATTCCGATTATTCATTATTCGGTGTATTGGTGGAACACTTTGCATCAACAGTCGACCGTGACCCGCGCGATAACCCGGTTAGAAGCGCCAAGTATCGCGCCGGAAATGCTCTATCCGCTGCTTGTTAGTATTGTTGCCATGATGCTCGTCAGTGCGGTGCTCGTGATGAAACGGTTGAATAATGAAATTTTACGTCGTGAAATTCACCGGCCGTGGGCGCTGACCTATTTAGGTATTCCTGTCGTGCAACGGAACGAGGAGTAAGCCGATGCAATTTGATAGCTTACAAGAATTTTTCCACATGGGCGGATACGCCGTGTGGGTGTGGTGGTCGTTTTTAGGCACCTTATTATGCTTTGCTTTACTTGCCGTTGAAGCGAGTTGGCGCCGGCGTAAGCTGGTCAGCGAAGCGCGCAAACATGCAGCTCGTGCGGAGCGTATTTTGCAAGCTCGCGAGGCGCGGCGACAGGCCAAACAAACGAACCAGAACTAGCCAAGTTGCGTAGTAGACTTGCACGTTGCCAAGCGAAACCAACAGGCGAACCGATTTTAAATTGACGAAACGAGAACGATCATGAACCCAAGACGTAAAAAACGATTCATTATGACGAGCGGTATTCTCGGTGGCGTAGCCATCGCGACTGCATTGGTGCTGTACGCTTTGTCGCAAAATATCGATTTGTTCTATACCCCGACGGAAATTATTGAGGGGAAGGGGAGCGAGCAAGTTCACCCCGAAGTCGGCCAACGGATTCGTATCGGTGGCCTTGTGGTACCAGGGTCGGTGCGCCGTGAAGGCTCAGGTTTAACCGTGTCATTTAATCTGATTGACTCGGGCCCGGCAGAAGTCATTGTCGATTTCGAAGGCATCCTGCCGGACTTGTTCCGTGAAGGCCAAGGGATTGTCGCGCAGGGTGTATTGATTGAGCCGAATCGTTTGTTGGCCAGTGAAGTATTGGCGCGCCACGATGAAGAGTATATGCCGCCAGCTCTCGCGGAAGCCTTGAAAGGCATCGAGCACGTGCCGCCATCACAGTGGAGTGATGACGACTATCGCAACAACAAGGATGACGACAACGAATCAGGTGGTGGTTATGATCGGTGAGTTAGGTCACTTTGCGCTGGCGCTGGCGTTTGCATTCTCAGCGTTACTCGCTTTCATTCCGCTCATCGGCGTGGCACGCGGGCATGGTGGTCAAATGGCACTTGCCCGGCCACTGACCTATGGCATGTTTATCTTTACGCTGATTTCATTTATCGCCCTTGTTTGGGGCTTTCTCGCCAATGACTTCAGTATTGCTTACGTTGCCAATAATTCGAATACTGCGTTACCCGCAATTTATCGCTTTACCGCAGTTTGGGGCTCACACGAAGGCTCGTTCCTGCTGTGGATGCTGGTGCAAGCGAGCTGGGCAGCAGCGTTAGCCTTGTTCTCGAACCGTTTGCCGTTAGTGTTTGCGGCGCGAGTTCTTGCGGTAATGGGCATGATTGGGGTCGGCTTCTATTTGTTTATGTTGCTGACGTCGAATCCATTTGAGCGGACGATTCCACTGATTCCGGTCGATGGCCGTGACTTAAACCCATTGCTGCAAGATCCCGGCATGATTATTCATCCGCCATTGCTGTATATGGGTTATGTCGGCTTCTCCGTGGCCTTTGCCTTTGCGATTGCAGCATTGCTCGGTGGCCGCTTGGATTCCGCTTGGGCGCGCTGGTCGCGGCCGTGGACGATTGCGGCGTGGGTATTCCTCACGCTCGGGATCATGGTCGGCAGCTGGTGGGCGTACTATGAACTTGGCTGGGGCGGCTGGTGGTTCTGGGACCCGGTTGAAAATGCGAGTTTCATGCCATGGCTAGCAGGAACCGCATTGATGCACTCATTAGCAGTGACTGAGAAACGCGGCACCTTTAAGTCCTGGACCGTCTTATTAGCCATCGCGGCATTTAGTTTGAGCTTATTAGGAACCTTCCTCGTGCGCTCTGGGGTATTGGTTTCAGTGCATGCATTCGCAGCCGATCCAACCCGCGGTATGTTCCTGCTCGGTTTCCTTGGTGTGGTGATCGCCGGCTCGTTGTTGCTGTATGCGATTCGCGCGGCGAAAGTCCAAAGCCATAGCCGCTATGATCTTTTCTCGCGTGAAGTGTTACTCCTCGGCAATAACGTGGTGCTTGTCACCGCGACTGTTGTCGTGATGATCGGCACCTTGTTGCCGTTATTCTTCCAGCAGTTAGGCTTGGGGAATATCTCCATTGGTGAACCCTTCTTTGACGAAATGTTCATGTGGTTAACCATTCCATTCGCCATCATCCTTGGTTTAGGCCCGTTGACGCGCTGGCGCCGCCAAGGGTTTAGCGAAATCCGCAATAGTTTAGGTCTGGCATTGCTGTTGGCGGTAATTCTCGGCTTCGCCTTACCTTGGATATTCGCTGACGTGGTGCATGGTCTTGCCGCACTCGGTCTGATCCTAGCGTTGTGGGTGGTATTTACCACGGTCGCTGAGCTACGCATGCGTGTCGCTAGTCGCGAACAAAAGCTGCCGGCCTTGGTCAAACTTGGGCGCAGCCACTGGGGTATGGTACTCGGTCACTTGGGTTTTGCGGTCATGGTGATCGGTATTGCCATGGTGCAAAATTACGAAGTTGAACGCACAGTTCGGATGGGACCGGGTGACACCTTCGAAGAACGCGGTTATGTGTTTAGTTTCGAAGAAATGTATGAATGGCAGGGGCCAAACTTTATTAGTGACACAGCAACGTTCCGTGTCACGCGCACCGATGGCAGCCGTGTTGGTATTATCAAGTCAGAAAAGCGTTTTTATACCGTGACGCGCCAGATGCAAACGCAAACGGGTCTGCAAGTGAATCCTTTCCGTGACCTTTACATCGCATTGGGTGAAGAGCTTGAGGATGGCAGTTGGGCCGTGCGGATTCATATCAAACCGTTCGTACGCTGGATCTGGGGTGGCTCAATTCTGATGGCGATTGGTGGTATATTTAGTATGACGGACAAGCGCTACCGTCTGCGCCGGCGCTTGCGCGCTGAACGTATACGTGAGCATGACGTCGCTGAACAGGAGGCGAAGGCATGAACCCGAAACTTAAACTCGCATTCTTTTTAATGCCACTGATTCTGTTTTTACTAGTGGCAGTGTTCCTGTTCAAAGGCCTGTTCTCGGACCCAACGCGGCTCGACTCGGCGTTGGTTGGACGGGAAGTGCCGCAATTTGAATTACCCGATTTGTATCAACCGGATGTCATTCACGACAATCGGATCATTGGTCAGCGCCCGCTGTTGATCAATGTATGGGCAACCTGGTGCCCCACCTGTTATGCCGAGCATACGTTCTTAAACCAATTACTCGCTGAAGAGCAGGTCTACATAATTGGTTTGAATTACAAAGACGATTCGCGCGGCGCTGCAGTGCGTTGGCTGCAGAACTTAGGCGACCCCTATGCGATCAACTTGTTTGATGCGACCGGTCTGTTAGCGCTGGATTTGGGTGTCTATGGTGCGCCAGAGACCTATGTAGTGGATCAGCATGGTGTCATTCTTTATCGCCATGTCGGTGATTTGAATGAACGCGTGTGGCGACGTGAAGTCGGGCCGATCTACTATCGCGCGATGCGTGATGCTGGTTTACCGATTCCGGAACATCGTCAGGAGCTGATCTTATGATGAAACAACTCCTCCTCGTCGTGGCCTTGGCATTTACGTTTGCCATTGGGCAAGCGGCAGCGTCGGCTGAGTTTTATGAATTCGAAACGGCGGAACAAGAACGTCGCTTTAATCAACTTGCTGGTGAATTGCGTTGTCCGAAGTGCCAAAACCAAACCATTGCTGACTCCGACGCGCCTTTGGCGCAAGATATGCGGCAGCGTGTGTATGAAATGGTGATGGCTGGCCAAAGTAACCAAGAAATTATCGAATTTATGAAAGTTCGCTACGGTGACTTTGTCCATTATCGACCACCGGTCAACCGTTCGACCTTGATCCTGTGGCTCGGGCCGTTATTGGCCTTTGTCATTGGCATCATCGTGATTGTATTGAATGTGCGGTTGCGTCGCCATGGCGACAGTGAATTAACACCTGAAGAAGAAGCGCGTATGCGCGAAGTGTTGGCGAATAGCAATGTTGACGCCGATGCCAATGAAGGTAATAAAGAGGAGCACAAACAATAATGTGGTACTTCCTTCTTGCGCTCCTGTTAGTCCTTGCCATTGTGATGATGGTGCTTGCGCGCCGTAATCAATGGGAAACTTGGACCATTGAACAGGCCAATAAAGAAATTTATGACAGCCGTCTTAGCGAACTCGAAGAAGACGTTCGTCAAGGCGTGATTTCCGAAAAAGAACGCGTTCATGCGGAAAAAGAACTGCTCAAAACTTTTGTGACGGATATTCATGATCCGGACAGTCAAGTTGAAAAGAAGCCGGCCAGTATGCTCATTCCAACCATCATTTTGGTGGTATTAGCAGTGGGTATTTATATCTATGACGGCTCTTGGAAGCAACAGCAGCAGTCGGATCGCGCGCATGAGGCATTGCCCTTGCTAAGTGCTTGGTTACAGGGTGATCAAAGTGCTGCGCCACGCTCAGAAGAGGATCTTTGGACCTACGCTCTTGGGCTGCGTCAGCGATTAATGGAAGAGCCAGAGCCAAATGCTTGGAGCCTTTACGGTCGTTTGATGATGCAAGCTCGTCAGCTGGAACAAGCGCTGGAAGCGTTCGAAGTGTCCTATAATCTCGAGCCAGAGAACTACAATAATCTGATGTCTTATAGCCAGGCGCTAATTATGTCCGGTAGTGACCATGATTTGTCGCTGGCGGCACGCAATTTACGTCAAGTGTTGCAGCAGAATAATCAGAACGTCGAAGCCTTAGGTTTACTTGGTATTGTTCATTTCGAACGTGCTGATTTCGAGCGTGCTGCGGCTTCGTGGGATCTCGCCTTAACCCTAATGGACGAAAGTGATCCACGTTACACCGCCATCGCTGATTCGCTGCAGCAAGCGCAAGACCGAATTGACGGTACGGTCACGACATTAACCGTCACGATTGATATTAGTGAAGCGTTGCGCAATGAAATGGCTTGGATTAATAATTTGTTTGTTTTCGTTCGCAACCCGGACGGTGGTCGCGAGCCGATTGCAGTGACTCGTCAACGTGTTACTGACTTCCCGGTCACGGTCACCTTAACCGACGAAGACGCTATGCTTGAAGGGGTGAATTTATCCTCGGCGGCGAGCTGGTTAGTGCAGGCACGGTTGACCACAGGTGATAGCATGGAACGACGTCGCGGCGATTTTGAGACACGACCGATGCTGATAGAGCGTGAGTCGGGTCAGCAGATTCGGATTACTTTGACGGATATGGTTGAATAATGCGTCGGGTGCGTTTTGTTGTGCCTTTGGTGGTGGCTCTGGGGGCAGCTGGTTTAGCCGGTTGCGCCCAAACGCCAGACACGGACAGTGCCACCGATGTTGATGTGGATACCACAGCAGCAATGACGGAGTCGCATGACTTCGACTTTCGTGATGAACGTGATCCTTGGGAGTCGATGAATCGCAGTTTCTACAACTTTAATCGTCATGTCCTCGACCCTTATTTAATCAGCCCTGCCGCGAGTGCTTATGCATTGATTCCGCGACCAGTACGTGATGGCCTTTACAACGCCACAGAAAACATCACTGAGCCGGCATCGACGGTGAATAATCTGCTGCAGCGTAAATTCAAATCAGCGGGTATTAGTGCCGGTCGCTTTTTGATGAACTCGACCATTGGCGTGTTTGGTCTGTTTGATGTCGCCGGTAAAATGGGCGTCGGTCAAGAACGTGAAAGTTTCGGTGAGACTCTTGCCGTTTATGGTGTTCCTGACGGCCCTTATATTATGCTGCCAGGTGCCGGACCGACCGTTATCATCGACCGCGGTGGTGACGTTATTGATGACTATGTGTGGCCGGCAACCTTGCTCAGTTGGTCGGTTAGTATCGGGCGTTATGTTATTCGGGGTTTGGAAACACGTATTGCCCTGCGCGAATTAGAGCCCATGTTGGAAAATGCAATCGACGAATATGCCTTCGTACGTGAAGCTTATTTTTCCACTTGGCGCGATAAGGTTTATGACGGCAACCCGCCGATCGATGACCTCTATGATGACTTCGATGATTGGGATGACGATTGGGACGCTTGGGATGATACCAGTGTGCGCGTGCCCATTTATCAACCGCAAATGCAACTACCCGACGATTACATTGTCATTCGCGTACGGGTCGCGCCTTAATTTACTAAATATTATCGGTTCTAGGTTTGACGCCAGCTCGTTTGTGAACGACGCTTAAGGTAGGCGAGGAAGTGGAGTCCCCAAGATGAATCGAAAAGTACTGATCATTGAAGACGATCGCGTTTATGCCTCGATTCTCGACAGTTTTTTGAGCGAACGTGGTTATAGTGCATCGCAGGCGCCGGACGGCGAAACGGCGCTGCGAATGCTGAAACAGATTGAACCCGATGTGGTGCTCTGTGATTTAAGCCTACCTGATATGTCTGGCTTGGCGATTCTTGAACGTTTAGTTAGCTCAGCCGAGCCAATTCCTGTGATTGTCATTTCTGCGTCTGACCGCATGGCTGATATTCGCGAAGCAGTGCGTTTAGGCGCAGTGGATTACTTGGTAAAACCGGTCGCGAAATTGGATGTGCTTGAGTACGCCTTAGAGAGTTGCCTTGATCGAGTGGCGCTAGAAAAGGAGCACGAGCATGACCGCTGGGAATTTGATGACCATCTCGACGTGCTCTTTCAAGACGACAGTGTGGTGCAGCGTTTAAGTCATGATTTAATCCGCCGCGATCAATTAGCGGTTGGACCTTTCCAGATTATTCACCAAGTCGGTCCGCGCGACGAACAGCGTCTGTGGCTTGATTATTACCGACTACCCAATGATCAATTGATTATGGTACTCGCTCGGGCGCAAGCGCTCAGTGGCCAAGATATTCTCGCGCTGCTGGTGCTGAAAACGTTGTTTAATCCGCTTCTGCGGGCAACGTTGGCGGAAACGACGCACTTGCTCATGCACCCACCGAAACTACTTGCGCGCTTAAACAGTGAGCTATGCCATTCGCGCATTCGTGCGGCTTTTGACATGGTCGTGGTGTGGATCGACACGCGCACGGGGGTCGCGCGTTGGAGTCAAGCTGGGGATAAAATCTTACTCAGTCACGAAGGGCAGCCGGACCTGGCTTTGGGTATTTGGGGGAATGCGACCTACCGTCAGCACCAAGTGCCGTTGGATCGTCAAGGGTTTTATATGGCCTGCGAGGAAACTTGGCTGCGGGCGCAACCCCGCAGCTAATTGGCTTATTTAATGGTTTTCAACCAAGCGCCAAAGTCATCGCCGAGTTGCGGATGCCGTAAGGCATAGGTCACAAACGTTTGCAGATAGCCCAGCTTATTACCGCAGTCATGGCTATGACCTTGCATGTAGTAAGCGTTCACTCCCTCTTGTTCGAGCAGCATGGCAATCGCGTCGGTTAACTGTATCTCGTTGCCTGCCCCAGTCGGGGTCTTCTCTAGCAATGGCCATAAGCCATTGGAAAAAACGTAACGACCAACAACAGCTAGATCTGACGGCGCTTCGTCCACGGGCGGCTTTTCAACTAAGGCTTTAATTGGTGCTTGCTCACGCGGGCGCAACTCGGCACCACCAATGTCGGCGACACCGTATTGGTCAACAAGATGCTCTGGAACTTTCTCGACCATGACCTGGCTCGCCCCAGTGTGGGCGAAATTAGCGATCATTTCCGCCATGTTTTCTGTGCGGGTGTCGTAACTGGCTTCGTCCATTAAGACGTCAGGCAAAACTACCGCAAACGGTTCGTCACCGACTAAAGGTCGTGCGCACAGGACAGCGTGGCCAAGGCCTTTGGCTGCGCCTTGACGCACATGCATAATGGTCACGCCTTTCGGGCAGATCGCCTGTACTTCATCCAATAATTGGCGCTTGACGCGCTTTTCCAAGATCGACTCAAGTTCAAAGCTGGTATCAAAGTGGTTTTCAATCGAATTCTTACTTGAGCGCGTGACCAAAATAATTTCAGTCAACCCAGTAGCCGCACATTCATTAACGATATACTGAATTAATGGCTTATCCACCAACGGCAGCATTTCTTTCGGAATCGCCTTTGTTGCAGGTAGCATCCTTGTCCCAAGGCCGGCCACGGGAATAATCACTTTGGTTACGGCTTGTCCTTTCTTACTCATAATTCACCTTTCTCGTTAAAAATACTGTCGCGACGCATACGCGCCACACCTCGACGCATACGCGCCACACCTCGACGCGTACGCGCCACACCTCGACGCGTACGCGCCACACACTGAACAGTTGTCGCAGCCACTTTCGGTGCCCAACCGACAGGTTTTCAGAGACGCCGTAAACCCGTCCATGGGGGCTCGTATGCGGCATCCATGCCGCATACGCTCTGAAAACCTGTCGCTTCGGCACCTTGCGTGGTGCTCCGCGTTCTCAGTGTGTGGCGCTACTGCGTCGCTTCGGCGCCTCGCGTGTTGCCCCGCCTAATCCGCGTGTGCTTCGTTGTAACACGAGTTTACAACATGTTGTCCGTAAACAGAATGCGGGAGTTATGCTAAACTTTTGTGAAATAGAGGAGCGCAGCGAATGATTTATTTTTCACCGAGTAAAATTAAGGCTTTAGAGGGTTATTCGACGTTGGAGCGGGCACACATTGTGTCGCTCGCGGCGAGGCAGATGCCGTTTGAGCGCAAGGCGGTGGCGAATGTGTTAAAGGTGATTTTGTTGGTCGCCATGTTTTGGGTTTTGTTAGACGTTCCCGGTATTGCTTTAAAAATTATTGCCTTGTTAGCGGTGGGTTTGTTGTATCCGTTGGTGTTGCAACCGATTACCTTGACGATGGCAGCCCCCTACATTCCTGAAGCTGCGAGTCGTTTTCAGCGCAGCAAAGCCTTTGCGCAAGACGCACCCGATGGTGATGGCGAAGACGGAGGTGCGGATTAAACTCTAGAGTATCATGAAGGTTGAGGTTAAATTACTCTGCCAGAGGGTAGTCTTGGATTAAGCAATTTAGCGGGATTCGCAAGCCAGCATGCAAGTTACGTATCATATTAAGACTAAGGCTGCGTTTGCGATTGAGTATTTCGCTCACGCGGCTTCTTGTTCCTAAAAAGGGGACGAGATCTTTGTCGATTAGACCAAGTTGCTCCATGCGAAATCGAATGGCTTCGATTGGATCTGGGGCTTCGATGGGAAACTCTTTTTCTTCATATGCGGTGACTAATGTCACCCAAACTTCTAGTTCATCCCCTTCGGAGGTGTTTGGCTCGGCATCCCACAATTCCTCGATGCGCGCGAGGGCGGCGCGATGATAATGAGGTAGGCAATCGCGGATTGCCTACTTTTATTATTTCTCGGCGACGATCACGGCGCGTTTTGGGGCGGGGTAGCCTTCGATGGTTTTGCTGTGATCGTTGGGGTCGAGGAAATCGGCGAGGGAGTGACTTTCCATCCACTCGGTGGCGCGCTGTTCCTCGACGGTGGTGACGCATTCGTCGACGACGCGAACCTTGCGCATGCCTAAGCGCTCGAGCCAGTGACAGAGGGCGGCGGAAGAAGGTAAGAACCAGACGTTAGGCATTTGTGCGTAGCGTTCACCGGGTACAAGTACGGTGTTCTCGTCACCGTCGATAACGAGGGTTTCCAAGATCAGTTCACCGCCTTTGCGCAGTTGGTCGATACACTGCTGGAGAAAATCAATCGGTGAGCGGCGATGGTAGAGGACGCCCATGGTAAAAACGGTGTCGAACGCTTGGAGCTTGGGCATGTGCTCGATACCGAGAGGTAAAAGCTCGATGCGCTGGGCGAGTTCGGCGGGTACGAATTTACGCACTGCGCGGAACTGGCTGACAAACAGCTCGCCGGGATCAATGCCGACGGCGAGTTCGGCGCCGGCGCCGAGCATGCGCCAGAGGTGATAGCCGCTACCGCATCCAATATCCAAAACGGTACGACCGGTTAAATCGCTGATATGTGGGGCTACGCGATCCCACTTCCAATCCGAGCGCCACTCGGTGTCGATGTGCACACCGAATAAATCAAATGGGCCTTTGCGCCAGGGCATGAGTTGCTTCAGTAGGCCGCGGATGCGAGCTTGTTCACCGGTATTGGCTTCTTCGGCGTGGCCGAGTTCGACTTTGGTGCGCAGGTCGATATGTGTAGCGGTGAGTGTTGGTAATTGCTGAATAACCCGCTGCCATTTATGAAATTCACCATGCGGTTGTTGTTGCCATGCACGCAATTGAGCAGGCAGGGTTTCCAGCCAATGCGCGAGTGAGCTGTCGGCGAGAACTTTGTAAAAATCATTAAACTCACTGGCTTTATTCATCAGTCTGACCTTTAATTGCAACCCAAGAGGCAAAGTTAAAACAGCGGAACCAGTTTTGCACTGTGGTGAAGCCAGCATCGCGTAAACGCTGCTCTTGTGTTTCCGGTGTATCGATGCGCATGACGTTTTCTAAAGCGGCGCGTTTTTGGCTGACTTCGAGTTCGCTGTAGCCGTTGTCGCGCTTGAACTGGTGATGTAAATCGACTAGAAGTGCTTCGGCGACGGGGTCGTCATGACGGACTTTTTCGGAAATTACTAGTAGCCCGCCGGGCAATAATTGTGCGAATATATGGTTTATGATCTGCTGGCGCAGTTTCGGATCGACGAACTGTAACGTGAAGTTGAGTATGACCATTGAGCATGGTTCAAGTTGCACTTCACTAATATCAGCACAGACAATATGTACCTGAGTATCACCGCGATAAGCATCGACGTAGGTTTGGCAACGCTCGACCATGGCTTGAGAGTTGTCGATACCAATAATTTCAACACCGGACTGTTGGCAATGCTGTTTGACGGCAAGTGTTGCTGCACCTAACGAACAACCGAGGTCGTAAACCTTGGAATGCGGTTGGATGTAGCGTTCAGCAAGGCGTCCAATGGTGTGGATAATATTGGCATAGCCGGGAATAGAGCGATTGATCATGTCAGGGAACACGTTGACGACTTGAGCGTCAAAGGCAAAGTCACTGACTTTTTCTAATGGCTGCGAGTAAACGGCATCGCGCTGTGTCGGTTGAGTTGGTTTCATGAATGTTTTGCACTAGTCACACGGGATAATCATTAAATTGTACCTGAAGCAGAGAGCACCGACCATATTTGCGTCAAAACTGCGGAACTTAGTTGCGTGGTTTAACGGGCGTGGGCTTTGGATGCTGCTATTTTTTGTGGTTAGTCTTCATGCGACCGCGTCGGCACAGTCGCCTGATGCGCAAATTTGCGTCGCCGAAGGTGTCAACGCCAACGAACAAACCTTGAGTCAATTCGTCATTGCCGTTCCGAGCGAAGCAGTGCGCTTGCGCTTACAGCGTGCTTATCCAGAATATACCTTGCGGGTCATTAGTGACCAAATTCAGCGCAATGGTCAATCAACGTCGTTTCTCAGCGCAATTCAACGCGAGCATGTGCTTGCATGGTGGTGTGGCAATGATCTTGACGACACGATGCATACCGAATTGCAGGCGATACCGCAGCAGTCCATTCCTTTGTCACGGACAGTGCAGTTAGACCAAACATTGGACATCGACTTTATTAGCGAGTCGGAGCAAGCGATTAATCTGCGGCCATCGGAAATCGAAGCGGTACTATCGGCGGGCGTACTCTACATTGGGTTGCCGGAAGATTCTTCACCGATTTCGTTTCGCGACCGAACGGGCAGGGCATTAGGCCTCGATGTCGACATCATTCAGATGTTGTCGGAACGCATTGGCTTTAGTTATGAGTGGGTGAACTGTGGAACTTGGAATCAGTGCGTACGGGCGTTAGAGCAGCGTGACATTGATGTTTTGAGCTTTATGACACCCACCAGCGAACGTCTGAATTATGCTGCGTTTAGTGTGCCTTATTGGGACGTCGCGTGGGCGACAGTCAGTTTGGAAAGTAATCCCGTGCGCGGTCAGAGCTTCCCTAGCTTGCGCAATAAAGTCATCGCGGTGGTGGAAAGCTACTCGATTTTAGAGCAGATAAAATCGATACCCGGCATGACTATTTTGCTGGTGGAAACCCCAGAAGATGGACTCAGCGCCGTGCTCAACGGTGTCGCCGATGCGTATTTAGATAGCTTGCCTTTATTGATGAACCGTGTGCGAGAGCAAGGACTGACTGGCATGGTGTTGAATATATTGCGCGACGAGCCTGGAGATCAGGTGAGCATAGGGCTCCACCGCGATTTCGCGGATCTTGTACCAATTATTGATCGCGCGATTCTTTCGATTTCGCCAGCCGAGCACCAAGCAATTCAAGAAGCTTGGTTTGACCCGAGTTTGGAAAGTGGCCTGAATCGTGAGCAGGTGCAGCGTTGGGCGATTACCATGACGGTTTTGGTGTTCGTCATTATTACGCTCATCGTTGCGCGCATGTTGGTCTTACGTAAGCACATTCGCCGCCAAAAGCAACGGGAAGCTAAGATTCGCCATCAGGCCTTGCATGATTCTTTGACGGCACTGCCGAATCGCGCGCACATTCTTGAACGTGTTAACGACATACTGCCCACGCATCTGCTCGAAGGTAAAAAGTTCGCACTGTTATTCATCGATCTTGACGGGTTCAAAGCGATTAATGATGAACGCGGCCATGAGGCGGGCGACGAGCTTTTGATTGCGGTCGCCAAGCGTTTGCAGCATTCGGTGCGCGAATCCGATTTGGTTGGGCGCTATGGTGGCGACGAGTTTGTCATTCTGCTCACCGAGTTAACCGCAGCGGAACAAGCCACAGCGGTCGCCGATAAAATTTTATCGCGCATGGGCCAACCGTTTCGGATTGATTCAGGTTTGGCTAAAATCGGCGCTAGTATCGGTGTGGCACTATTCCCTGATCATGGCGAAAACCTCGAAAGCTTACTTAGCGCGGCCGACGAAGCCATGTACAAAGTCAAAGAGTCGGGTAAACATGGCGTTTTTATGGCGAAGCCTTTGGCGCAGACCTTGACGACGCCTGAATAATTTAACGACCTGATTTCCATTGCAGTTGAGCTGGCACTTTAGGCTGTTGCACAGGGTGACTTTAACCCCTGCTGTCCTTTATACTACTCCCTTGATCAAATGAGATTATCGCTGCCGAAATTCGAACGGCAGCCTTGAGTTTTTTAACCAATATTCAAACGTGGAAGCAAAGAAACATGCGCAGTCATTATTGTGGTCAGGTCACCGAGCAGGAGCTCGGCAATCAAGTTACCGTTGCAGGTTGGATTCATAAACGTCGCGATTTAGGTGGTTTGATTTTCGCTGATGTGCGTGATCGTACTGGCTTACTGCAAGTGGTTTTTGATCCTGATTTAGCGGATATGTTTGCTGAAGCGAATAAGTTGCGCCAAGAATTCTGCGTGCAAATTAAAGGTGAAGTGCGCGCGCGTCCAGAAGGGCAAATTAATGAGCGCATGACCACGGGTAAAGTCGAGTTGCTGGCCAAAGACGTGACCATTTTGAATCGCTCAGCACCGCTGCCAATTGACTACAACCAGCAGGTGAGCGAAGAGCAACGTTTGCGCTACCGTTATTTAGATTTGCGTCGTCCGGATATGAACGAAAAAATTCAGTTCCGTGCGCGGGTGGCAAGTGCAGTGCGTCGCTTTATGGACAGCCAAGGTTTCTTAGACATTGAAACGCCGATGTTAACACGGGCGACGCCAGAAGGTGCGCGTGATTATTTGGTGCCAAGCCGGACTCACAAAGGCAAGTTTTTTGCACTGCCACAGTCACCGCAATTGTTTAAACAATTGCTCATGATGTCGGGTTTCGACCGCTATTATCAAATCGTCAAATGCTTCCGTGACGAAGATTTGCGTGCGGATCGCCAACCTGAATTTACCCAGATTGATATCGAAACCACCTTTATGAGTGCCGACGATGTGCGGGCGCTGACGGAAAGCATGGTGCGCTCGCTGTTTAATGAAATGCTCGATGTTGAATTGGGTGACTTTCCAATTATGCCGTACAGCGAAGCCATGCGTCGCTACGGTAGTGACAAGCCGGATCTGCGTAACCCGCTGGAACTGGTTGACGTTGCCGACTTGGTGAAAGACATTGATTTTAAAGTGTTCTCGGGCCCGGCGAATGACGAGAAGGGCCGAGTGGCGGTGATTAAAGTGCCAGGTGGCGCGAGCTTGAGCCGCAAGCAAATTGATGAATACACTGCGTTTGTCGGTATTTATGGCGCCAAAGGTTTGGCATGGATGAAGGTGAACGACCGTGCAGCAGGCCTTGAAGGTTTGCAGTCGCCGGTGTTGAAATTCTTCCCAGAAACCGTAGTGCAGGCATTGTTGGAGCGCGTCGACGCTGCCGACGGTGATATTTTATTGTTCGGTGCTGACCGTGGCACTGTGGTGTCGGAAGCGTTGGGTGCGTTGCGCTTGAAGCTCGGCCAAGACTTTGGTTTGGTTGAAGACAGCTGGAAACCGCTGTGGGTCGTTGACTTCCCGATGTTCGAAGAAACTGATGAGGGCTACTTTGCCTTGCATCACCCGTTCACGGCACCGATTGGCGTGACGGCGGACGAATTGAAAGCAAATCCAGGCGCAGCACTTTCGAACGCCTACGACATGGTCTTGAATGGCTGTGAAGTGGGCGGTGGCTCGGTGCGGATTCATGACAACGCCATGCAGCAAGCGGTGTTTGGTATTTTGGGCATTGACGAAGCGGAAGCACAAGAGAAATTCGGCTTCTTGTTAGAAGCCTTGAAATACGGTGCACCACCGCATGCGGGCTTGGCCTTTGGTCTTGACCGTTTGGTCATGTTGATGGTCGGCGCAAGTTCAATTCGGGACGTGATTGCGTTCCCGAAAACGACCACAGCGCAATGTCCACTAACTGACGCGCCGGGTGTCGCTAACCCTGCGGCGCTGGTTGAGTTGGGCATCGATTTACGTAAGGACTAATGCGTGACCCGCATTGTGCTTGGCATCGACCCGGGGTCGCGGATTACCGGCTACGGCGTGGTGCAAATGTCGGCGGGTAAGCTTACGTATTTAGGCAGCGGCTGCATTAAGCTGGCGCGCACCGGTGGTTCAACCGATATCGCGCTGGCAACTCGTTTGAAAATGATTCATGACGGGGTGCAGCAATTAATTGAACAGTTTCAGCCAACGGAATTCGCGGTTGAGCAAGTATTTATGGCGCGCAATCCAGACTCAGCGTTGAAACTTGGGCAAGCGCGCGGTGCGGCGATAGTGGCTGCGGCCCTGGCCGATTTACCTGTGCATGAGTACGCTGCACGGGCGGTCAAGCAAGCTGTGGTTGGTACCGGTGGGGCAGCGAAAGAGCAGGTGCAACACATGGTCAAACACATGCTCAAGTTACCGCGCATGCCGCAGGCAGACGCCGCGGATGCCTTGGCGGTGGCGATTTGTCATTTGCATACGTCAGCGCGGTTACTGCGTTGATTGCCGTTTGTGGGTGCGGATTTGAGACAATAATAACAATGGGAACACCATGATAGGACGATTGCAGGGGATACTCGCGGCGAAGCAGCCACCGGAACTGTTGATTGACGTGCAGGGCGTGGGCTACGAAGTACAGGTGCCGATGACGTGTTTTTATGACTTGCCAGAACTTGGCAAGCCGGTGACCCTGTGGACTCATTTTGTCGTGCGTGAAGACGCGCAGCTGTTGTTTGGATTCAATACGTTAGACGAACGCGCGTTGTTTCGTCAGCTCATTAAAGCGCAAGGTGTTGGGCCGAAAATGGCGCTTGGCATTATGTCGAGTTTGTCGGCTTCGCAGTTTATTAACTCAGTGCAACAAGGCGATTTGACCACGCTAGTGAAGATTCCCGGCGTCGGTAAGAAGACCGCCGAACGCTTGCTGGTGGAAATGCGTGACCGCTTGAAAGACTTCGGTGGCGCGGATATGAACACCGGTTTGCCGGGTGTTGTTGCGGCTGCGCCAGTGGCGGTTGCAGTGTCGGCGCGTGATGAAGCCTTGAGTGCGTTGGTGGCTTTGGGTTACAAAGAGTCGGTGGCGCAAACGATGCTGAAAAAAGTTTCTACCGATGGCATGAGTGCGGAAGAGCTGATTCGGGCGGCATTAAAGTCGATGCTATAGGGTTTGTGCTGTTGGCTTTCTCTGATGGCTTGATGCGGCAGCTTTCTGAAGCGGCTGAGCTGGTGACGGCGGGCATGACGACAACGAAATACGATAATAAAAAGGACGGATGATGATTGAAGCTGATTCGATGATGCCAGAACGACCGGTGCAAGCGCGCGCTACCGGCGAAGACGAGGTCATTGATCGCGCAATTCGTCCCAAGCGTTTGGCTGACTACACGGGTCAAAAACACGTAGTCGAGCAACTCGGCATTTATATTGAAGCAGCACGTGGACGTGAAGATGCACTGGACCATGTGCTGATATTCGGCCCTCCCGGTTTGGGTAAAACCACCTTGGCCAATATCGTTGCCAATGAAATGGGCGTGGGCATTAAAACTACGTCTGGGCCGGTGCTCGAAAAGGCCGGTGACCTCGCCGCGCTACTTACCAACTTAGAGCCAAATGATGTGCTCTTTATCGACGAAATTCATCGCTTAAGCCCTGTCGTGGAAGAAGTTTTGTATCCTGCTATGGAAGACTATCAGCTTGATATCATGATTGGCGAAGGGCCGGCAGCGCGCTCGATTAAATTGGACTTGCCACCGTTTACTTTGGTCGGGGCGACCACGCGAGCTGGGGCGTTGACCTCACCGCTGCGCGACCGCTTTGGTATTGTGCAACGCTTAGAGTTTTATTCGGTGGACGAGCTAACAACGATTGTCGTGCGTTCGGCCTCTTATTTGAATATGGATCTTGCTGCCGATGGCGCCCGTGAAGTTGCCGCACGTTCGCGCGGCACACCGCGCATTGCCAACCGTCTATTACGCCGTGTGCGTGACTTTGCGCAAGTGAAATCGTCCGGGCCAATTACTTCAGAAGTCGCTGCAGCGGCCTTAGACATGGTCGATGTCGACAAAGCTGGCTTTGATTACATGGATCGCAAGTTGCTCGAGGCGATTATCGAGAAGTTTACCGGTGGTCCGGTTGGTTTGGAAAACCTCGCAGCCGCGATCGGTGAAGAGCGCGACACGATTGAAGATGTACTGGAGCCGTACCTAATTCAGCAAGGCTTTATTCAACGTACCCCGCGCGGCCGTATTGCAACGCAGCGCGCCTATCAACACTTTGGGCTGCAGAAGCCGGAGTAGTGGTAAGCAAAAAAAAAGCCCACTCGGGGGGAGTGGGCGAAGTTGTAACAACAACAAGGAGGAAGTTAAAACCAGGAACTACATGAGAGCAGTTGCTCTCAAAATAAGGAACGCGACAATCGTTACCTTAAAATCTTTCGCCAGGCAGGAACCTTGTGATTGCCCCCTGAACATGCCGAGTATTATACGGCTTCTCCGACCAGTCTCAAACGAGAAAAACTGCATCTTCACATAAGATTATTTAATGTATTAATGAAATGTGAAGGTTGTTTTTTCGCCAACACAATCCTAACAAATCAAACTTAACCTATAAAAATCATCCGCTTAGTAAATCAGCTTAAATTTTGATAGATAAGAAAAAGTCTTGCGAACGAGATTCTGAAAGCCTTTCGGGGTCGGAGCCGGAATGGGGTGGCGTGTCGCAAGAAGTGAATTACGGCTCCGAGCCGGAAAGGGTTGTTGCGTGGCAGAGAGTGAATTAGGGCTCCGAGCTGGAAAGCGGTAGGCCGCATTTTTCGTAAGTTTGTCGCAAATCGAATGGCTCTTAATTTATTCTTGTAGCTAAGGTATAGTAACCTGCGATTAGCGAGTCATCGCGGTTCCGGAGACGACGCGCGAAAACAAAAAATAAATGTCGGGTAACGGAACTGAAAGCCGCGCTGCATACCTAACGCAGCAAGCTCAAACAATCGTGAGGGGAGTGAGTTTGGGGGAATTTTCCTGGCCGGTGCGAGTGTACTACGAGGACACTGACGCTGGCGGTATTGTTTACTATGCAAATTACCTAAAATTTTGTGAGCGCGCACGCACCGAATGGCTGCGTGCTTTAGGTGTTGAGCAAGACGGTTGGCTTGACGAAAAAATAGGTTTCGTAGTCCGCCATGTTTCTCTTGATCTTCGTGCGCCGGCTCGATTTAATGACTTCCTCACGGTGACCGTGGTGCCAACACGAATCCGCAAAGCGTCGATTGAGTGCATGCAGGAAGTTCGTAATGTGAATGGCCAAGTTTTGTGTGTCGCTGAAGTGAAGGCGGCATGTGTCAATTTAGCAACAATGAAGCCGGTCGCAATCCCCGGCCCAATTATAGAGGTACTCGGACGTGGAAGCTGATATGTCCTTTTTAGGCTTGTTCTTAGAAGCAAGCCTGTTAGTGCAAGCGGTTATGGTGTTATTGGTGGCAATGTCCATTTTATCTTGGGCCTTGATTTACCAACGCCGCAAAATTTTAAAGGCAGCGGAAACGGAAGCTCTGAAATTTGAAGAACGTTTTTGGTCAGGTGTTGACCTTGCAAAACTCTACAAAGAAGTGAGCGCGAAAGGCAATAAAGTGCAAGGAACCGAGCACCTGTTTCATTCTGGTTTTCGTGAATTTGCTCGGCTTCGTCAAGTTCGCAGCATGGACCCTGTTTCGGTGATGTCGGGTACTCAGCGTTCAATGCGAGTTGCTCACAGCCGTGAAATGGAACGTCTTGAAACGCACCTCAGCGTCTTGGCTACAATCGGTTCAATCAGCCCTTACATTGGTTTGTTCGGTACTGTATGGGGCATCATGAATGCGTTTATCGCCCTTGGTAGCGTACAGCAAGCGACTTTGCAAATGGTTGCACCGGGTATCGCTGAAGCATTGGTAGCGACCGCTATGGGTCTGTTTGCCGCTATTCCGGCGGTAATCGCTTATAACAAATTCTCCACGCAAGTCGCGACAATTGACGGCAATTACATCAACTTCGCGGAAGAATTTACCGGTATTTTGCAGCGCCAAACGTTTGGTAGCGTCGCTCAGGCTGAAGCACAGGGGCAGGAGGCTTAATTATGGAAGCCTTTATTCCGCGCAAACGGCGTAAAGCGATGTCCGAAATTAACGTCGTTCCCTATATCGACGTCATGCTGGTGTTGCTGATTATCTTTATGGTAACCGCGCCCTTGATTACCCAAGGGGTCGATGTCGACTTGCCGCAAGCGGACGCTCAACCGTTACCAGAAGATAGTCGTCAACCGCTGGTCGCTTCGGTTGACCGTGAAGGTAATTACTATTTGAATTTGGGTGACAATCAGGACCAACCCATGTCGGCAGTCGACGTTGCAACATTAGTTGCTGCGCACTTGCGCATGGATCCGGAAACTCCTGTGGTTGTGCGCGGGGACGGCAACGTCGCCTATGCACAAGTGGTTCAGCTCATGGTGTTATTGCAACGGGCAGGCGCACCGAAAGTGGGTCTAATGACCCAGCCGCCGGAGTAAGATGATGAGTAAGAAGCAGGACCAACCTAAGCAAAAAGGTTTGTTTGGCATCAGCTGGAAGGCCTATGGCTACTCGGCGGCATTGCATGTGGTGCTGATTTTGGTGTTGGTGCTGAGTATGGAGTTTGCCCCAGCGCATGACGCGAAAGATTCACCCATGTTATCAACACCGGATGTGGATATCGTTGAAGCAGTCGCGGTTGACGAAGCGCAAGTGCAGGCACAAGTTCAGCGTCTGCAAGAGCAACGCGATGCGCAGCGTCGCGCCGAAGAGCAGCGGGTGGCGGAGTTAGAACGCCGTGCGCGGGAAGCGGAGCAATTGCGGCAGCGTGAAGCAGAGCGGGCAGCGCAAGTGCAACGTGAACGTGAGCAGCAGGAGCGTCAGCGCCAGCAAGCGGAACAGCAAGCGCGCCAAGCGCGGGAAGAAGCGCAGCGCGCGGATCGTGAACGCGAGCAAGCGGCTGAACGGTTGCGTCAGCAGCAAGAACAAGAACGGCAAGCGGAAGCGGAACGTCAGCGCCGTGAGCAGGAGCGACAAGAAGCAGAGCGACAAGCGCGGGAACGCGCCGAGCGTGAACGCCAGTTGCAGGAACGGTTGGCCGAAGAGCAGGCAGCCCGCAATCGTGCGCGGCAGCAGCGCGTGTTGACTGAACGCGACCGCTACAGAGCGTTGATTCGGCAGACTATTCAACGCAATTGGATTGTTGACTCGTCGATGCGCGGCAAGTCGTGTACTCTCAACATTAGTTTGGCGCGCGATGGTTTTGTCACCAATGTGACTGTCGGCGAAGGTGACCGGGCGGTGTGTGAATCTGCGCGAGCCGCCGTGATGCGAGCCGGCAGTTTGCCAATGTCGGATGATCCAGATGTCGCTGAGCAATTGAGAAATATTAACTTGCGCGTTGAGCCGCAGCTATGAGTTTTAACTGGAGTAGGGTAACCATGAAGATGTTCAAGCAAGTTTCCCAAGAATTGGTACAGCGAACGGCGTTGTGGCTGGTAGCGAGTGTCGTGTTGCTGGCAGGCGCGATACAAACGGCGCAAGCACAAACTGCATTAGAAATCGTTATCACTGAAGGCCAAGACAGTGCGCGGCCAATTGCGATTGTGCCGTTCCAGTTTCGTGGCGAAGGTGAATCACCGTACGATTTCGCTGAAATTGTTGCTGCAGACTTGCGTCGCAGCGGCCGCTTCGGACCGGTCAGTCGCAACCAATTACCGGGCACGCCGGGCAAAGACGCCGATATTGAAGACTATGCGGCTTGGGGACGGCTTGGTGTGGAAGCGATGTTAGTCGGAGAAGTTTCACGTTTGTCGGACGGCCGTTATCAAGTTACTTATGAATTAATTGACCCATTACGTGGCCAGATTACCGGTGGCAGTGCCCAAGCATTGGTCGACGGCCGCTTGATTGACAGCAATGATCACATTATCGAAGGCCGCAGCTCGGTGGTGAGCGAACCGCAATTTCGCCAATATTCGCATCGGATTTCCGATGTGGTTTATGAAGCATTGACCGGTGAACGCGGCGCATTTTTAACCCGCATTGCCTATATTTATGTCGACTTTGACGCCGAAAATCCCTACCACTTAATGGTTAGCGATTATGATGGCTATAATGAGAGGGTGTTGCTAAGATCACCGGAACCATTGATGTCACCAACGTGGTCGCCGGACGGTAATAAGCTCGCTTATGTGAGTTTTGAAAACGGCCGCCCAGAAATTTTCATGCAGGATATTTACACGACTAGTCGAGAAAAGTTAACCTCTTTTCCTGGCATTAATGGTTCGCCGGCGTGGTCCCCAGATGGACGGCGTATGGCTATGGTGTTGTCGAAAGACGGCGCACCAAATATCTATGTGATGGACATTGAAAGCCGTCGCTTAGAGCAAATTACTGACCACTGGCGGATTGATACCGAACCGTCGTGGACACCAGATGGACAATCGCTCACGTTTACCTCAGAGCGGGGTGGGCGCGCGCAAGTTTATCGGGTCGATTTAAATAGTAAGCAAATTCGTCGCGTGACCTTTGAGGGGGAAGCAAACCTCGGTGGCGTGGTGACTCCTGATGGCAATGGACTGGTGGTCGTGCACCGCGCAAATGGACGCTTCCATATTGGGCGGCAGGACTTCCCCAGCGGGAATTTACAGGTGTTGACTGAGACGTCTCTGGACGAGTCGCCGAGTGTGGCACCAAACGGAAGTATGATCATTTATAGTACAACCCACCGCGATAAGCAGGTGTTGGCTCTGGTGTCGATGGACGGGCGTTTCCGCGCTCGTTTACCTTCACGGGAAGGTGAAGTGAAGGCGCCAGCGTGGTCACCGTTTTTATAATATGTTACAAATTAGGTTGTTCGGCTAAAACTTTCTGACAGGACGGCAATAATGCAGTTATCTAAATTAGTAAAAGCAATGATCGTAGCGGTTCCAGTTGTGATGTTAGCAGCGTGTTCAAGTGCACCTGATGACACCTCAACCACTTCAACCGACGGTACCACCACAACGGGTGCAGATCGTCGTGGCGTTGAGTCTGGCGCAGCTGACCGTATGTTAAGCCCGGAAGAGCAGCGTCAACAGCGTTTCGCTGAGTTGCGTCAAGAGCACATTATTTACTTCGACTTCGATACTTCAGAAGTTCGTGGAGAATTTGCTGAGCTATTAGCCGCGCATGCTGACTACTTGGTGCGTAACCCGTCAGTTCGCGTTGTTATCGAAGGTCACACCGACGAGCGCGGTACGCCTGAGTACAACATCGCGTTGGGCGAGCGTCGTGCGCAAGCCACTGCTGACTACCTGCGTAACTTAGGCGTTTCTGCATCGCAAATGACCACGGTGTCATACGGTGAAGAGAAGCCATTGGCACGCGGCAGCAATGAGCGTGCATGGGCGCAAAACCGTCGTGCGGTTTTAGTCTACTAAGTGACTGACGCCTATTCTGGCGGCAGTAACTGAAGTTAGATGAAATAGTTTAAAGAATGGCGCAACCATCGCGAGCTCGGCTCTCAGGTTGCGCCTTTTTGTTGGTCACGTCGTTGTTCTGGCAATGTCGATAAATCGAGAAACAGGTGATGAAACTGATGAAACTTTCAGGAGTGGTTCTGGCGGTAGGCTTCACGGGGCTAGTAATGGCACAATCGGGAGCACCTGTGGTCAATGTCGCGCAGGCCCAGCAAGGTAACGAAAGCGTACAACAGCGGTTGGATCGGATTGAACGGTTATTAGAAGCGCGCACGCAAGGGCAAGCTTCAATGATGGAGCAGCTTGGGCGCTTACAGCGTGAAGTCAGTGAGTTGCGCGGAATTTCTGAAGAACAAGCCTATCAGCTCGACCAAATCGTCCAGCGTCAACGCGATATTTATCAAGAGCTTGACCGAGTGTCACAACAAGTGCGCAGCGGTGGTGCGGTTTCTGGTACGGCGACTGCAGGTGGAGCTGGAAGCAGTGCAGAGATTGAAGCGCCGAGTTTGCCGGTGACGTTGTCCGACAATGTTGGTGAAAACGAAGCCTATGATCGCGCTGTGCGGTTGGTACTGCAAGACCGTCGTTACGACCAAGCTATCCCGGAATTTCAAGCGTTCTTGAGCAATTACCCGAATTCATCGTATGCAGGTAATGCGCACTATTGGCTGGGTCAATTGTTCTATGCGCAGGAAGCGTATGACCAAGCGATCCCGCATTTCCAGCGCGTGGTGCGTGACTTCCCGGATTCAAATAAGCGTGCCGACTGCATTTTAAAGTTAGGTATGATTGCCCAAGCGCGCGGTAACGCCAGCGAAGCACGTCGTTTCTTTGAACAAGTGCGCAGTGAATACGCCGGCTCCACTGAAGCAGGCATGGCTGGCCGTCAGCTTGAGCAGCTGCGCTAAAAATTTTTCGCGATTGCATTCTGGCTCGGAGCCGTAATTCACCATGGTTATGGTTGTGACGTATATCATTCACGCTGTGAATTACGGCTCC